>JGI24005J15628_10000566_pt1 | contig 21254 bp, 36 predicted proteins | sample LinPmetageLP40_FD_15628 | JGI IMG/M metagenome (IMG submission 15628)
GCATGAATTATTATATATAGTATCTATTCCTAGAACCATCCCAGAACCAATGAGAGCCTGTTTAAACGGCTATCCAATACCTACATTACCAGCTATATATAAGCTAGGGGTTCACCTGTTTAAACGCTCTGAATCTATGAGGCTATAAAAGAAAGTATTTGTTTTAACGTTTAAACATGCTATATTGTAGCGTTCAATTAACAAAAACAAGGAGTTAAAAAATGAACAAGACAAAGAAAAAAGCAGTATCAATTAACACAGAAGTTAAGGTTAGTCAATGGCTACAGGACAGCCTGCCAGAGTTACAAAAAAGTATCTTTGGACCAGCAAAACTGACAATTCCGAAAAAGCTACGCTTAAACGTGGGCATGATGCCAGGGAAAACAGGGCAAAATAATAGAACGCTTGGCGTATGTTATAAAGCTCATGTTAACAACGGCGTTAATCTTATCACGCTAAACATAGCAACCACTGACAGAGAAAACAGCGAACGTATCTTAGATATTTTATGTCATGAGATTATACACGCTATTGACAACAACGAAAACGGTCACGGACCAGTATTTAAAAAGATGGCTTTAGCTATTGGCTTAGAAGGTAAAATGACAGCTACAACAGCTACAAAAAAGCTGACTAAAAAGCTGGCTAAAGTTGTCAAAAAGATAGGCGAATTTCCAGAGCAGGCGATTAATCTTAAGGGCTTGAGACAAGACACAAACAGAAATATCAAGCTACAATGTCAAGGCACAGAAGAAATTGCATGTGACCACGGATTCAATACGAACAAATCCAGGATTAGAGAAATTCAACTAAATCACTGCTTATGCTGTGGCGAGGGTGAATATCATGTAGTCTTAGGTAAAAAGTTCGGAGGTCAAACGCTTAGCATTGACCACTATATAGAGCTAACAGAGATAGGAGCATTTTAACGCCTAACTGATGAGCTGAGAACAGCGAAACTGGGAGGCTGTTTAAACGCCTCCTAGTCTTAGGATTATTAACAATACAAGGAGATTAATACTATGCATTTTAGATTAAGAGATTACCAGGGTCTAAGCTCAGCACAAGTGGCTGGATTTAGGCAGGAAGACACTCAGCAGAGAGTGGTAAAAAACAGCAAAAAAGATAAGAAAAAACAACAGCGTTTAAACAGGGCGAAAGCTTTACGCAGGGAGGCAAGATAATGAGAAAAAATGAAATAACAAAGAAAACAGCAGAGGCATTTTTAAACAGAAGACCAATGACACTGGGTAATACATCCGTCAAGGTGGGGCATCTAGCATACCAGGACAAGACAAGCCCAGTGAATGAAAGCACGCTATATCTACACGGCAACGAGATAGCAAATTTCAACTTTATTGGCAGGGGGCTATGGTTTACCTTAGCTGGATGGAACACACCGACAACGAGAGAGCGTTTAAATGGCTTATTCCAAACGTTCAACTTAACGTGTAAGGTCAGACAGATTAAGGGTGAGGCATACATCCAAACACCAACGGAGCTGGTCAAGATTGACGCAAATAAACGCTACGTAATAGGTGGAGGTAAAAACACCAGCTTGAGCATTGTTAAGGATTTTCAAGCTTAACAAAAAAACCAACTAAGAAAAAGAGGGCTAGAAATAGCCCTTTTTTTTTACCTATTTTTAGACAGCGTTTAAACAGACTCTAGACTTATCCACATTTTGTGTACAACTTGTGGAAAACTTTTATGTGTATAACTTGTGGATAACTAGAGAGCGTTTAAACAGCCGATTATTTACGTAGGTCTTTTATCTAGATATTGAAACGCTCCCCCGTCTATAAATTCAGATAGTCATATATTCACACTAAAAAACTTTTTTAATGCGTTCTAGGGGTATCCTGGGGCATTCTGTGAGGAGTAGATTAGCCCAAGTTAAGCAGGTTTGAGCCAGAGAAAAAAAAGAGCTTGACAAAAGACGTTTTTTATGCTATAGAAATATTTTTATTTTTCTTATTGACAAGATGGATTTTTTATTTATAAGTTCTTTTGTATTTGGAAAAACTAACAAGGAGACCAACTATGAAAATAAACGAGAGATTTACAAAAGCTCTAAAAGACTATAACGAAAAAGCAGATAGTATTAAAAAAACTATTGCAGATTTACACGCAAAGAAAACAGAGCAAGAACTTGAAAATACCATAGAGTTTATATCTAATAAAGATTTAGATGAAAGCTATGACTGGTTTAGAGAAAGTTCAGAGGATTTATCTAATGAAAAAGAGCTAGAGCTTAGATTGGAATTTATAAGCTCACAAAATTTAGATGAGGATTTTAATATATTTGTAAATGAATAATAAGTTAAGGGGCGTTTAAACAGGCTATCCTGATGATGAAGACATAGCTTGTAGCCCCTTATAATTAACGCAAACAAGGAGGCTTAATTATGGATTGGGAAAAAATAGTAATGAGTATTAAAAAAAGTTGCCAGGTCACAATAGAATGCAACGACAGAACAATGGAAACAGAGTTTAAAGACTATGATGGTAGATACTATGACGAACAGAGAGAAGAGTATACTATCCTTGAAACTGAAAACACACAAGCAGAGATTATGATTGACGAAATAGATAAACAAATAAAAGAAATGAAAGAGGCTGTTTAAACGAGGTCAATAAAATAACTTGACATTGGCAATAGTAATTAATAATGTCATACACATTAACACTTAACAAGGAGTGAATTATGAAACATAACTGGACTACGAAATACAAACTAAATGAAAAACAAAATGATTTTTTAGCAGGCTTTTTATTTGACCTGGCTAACAACACAAGCAATTTAGAGCTTGGGGATTTAGGTTATAGCAATATACCAGGAGAAGTAAATGCACATGTTTATGGTAGCGTACATTATACATGGTTTGCAGAGCAAAGACAATTTGGTAATTACTATAAAGAATGCCCAAAACATCTATTTATAGCACAAGGTTATAGCGATGATGACTACAAAGTACTTAGAAGTCTTAAAGTTAAAAATGGACCTATTAGAGACATATATGATGATGATTTATGTTTACATATTGACATTGATTTAAGTGTATGGAAAGATGTTGATTTTAGCGTTTTAGATGATGACACGGAAGATAATTACTACAATGATAATGCTAAAAATCTAATGCAGAAATGGGTATTGCCTATCAAAATCAAAGAGCAGGATGAACAAAAAGCTATTGATAAAATTGTTCACAAAACAGATGACTTTTTTGGTGAGTGGTTTGAGTGTGGTGGTAAATATTCTGGACACAAAACACGTGATTTTGATTCAATGGTTCAGCATGTTGTAAGCAAGCTAGACAGATTTGACTACAATCAACAATGCATGAAAAAAGATGAAAGCGTTTAAACAGCACAAACAAGGAGGCAAAATGATAGTAAGAGAACATAGAGCATGGCATTGTGAGTATGAAATTGAGATAGATGGTGCTTTGTCTGATAAAGATATTAACAACGCTATTTCAGATGCTTGGCAAACTAAAGAAGTCAATAGATGGTTTGCTTTTACAACTGACGATAGAAGACGAGGTAGAATTAAAAAGATGTCACTAGAGATATATGACAAAGGCAACACTCTAGTACGTTTAAACAGCACAAACAAGGAGGCGTTATGAAAGATAAATGGAACAAAGTAACAAAAGCAGATAGAACTACGTATTACTGGATGGCTAAGGAGATGAGCAGTGACAGAGGATGGGGTAATGGCTACGTGGCTATACCAGGTAAACATCCTTGGGCTAATTCTTCTCAATTTACATATAGTTCAGACTTAACGTATGATAGCTCTGGAGAGCCAAACGGAATAGAGTCAATACCATATTACGAAAGAGAATTAACAGCTGGATTTCACTTAGTTGAAGAGAATGACCAGATGAGAGATTATCATTGGACTTACGACAAAAAGCATGGTTTCAAAAAAGAAATGTATGGTTACTATGTTATTGGTTTTTATGCTAATGGTGGTGAGTTTGATGGTATGTCTGATGTTGTATCTGACACAATTAAATTAATGGATACAGCTGATTTGTTTTTTAGAGACTACACCACTTTAAAAAAGATAAAAACAAAAATAGATACAAAAGGCTTTGAAAACTTCTTCTTTAATGATAAGATAAAAAGAGATGTTAACAATGCATTAAAAAGACATCTTGGAAACGAGGCTGAGTTATTCTAACTGATGAGCTTGTAAGAGCGAAACTAGGAGAGTGTTTAAACGCTCTCTTAGTCTTAGAATAAAATAACAAAGGAGTTAAACATGATAAAAAATACAAATTGGAAAAATATTTTAACTAAAATGAACACAGCATTAATACTAATGTTTTTAAAAACCCAAGTAATATGCGTGATTTTAACGCTCATTCTAGGTAACCATAACTATAGATACATCACAAATGATGGTCACGTTATGATGGAGGGCTGGTTGATTTTCTTTTGTTGGATTTCTCTAGCTTTGTTAATCAATATGTTAGGGATTAACATCATCAGAAAAACGTTTAATATAAAAACTAATTATAAAGTATTTTCCTTGTAATGTGCAATAGCCCCAGGGATAAAACTTTGGGGCTTTTTTATAAGATGGAAAAAAAGTCTTGACAAGCTGATAACATAATAACTAAACTAACTAGAGCTAGCAATAGCTAGAAGAACAAAACAAGGAGGCGTAATATGAAAAGAAGAAAAGAATCTTTACTTATGTTAAATGATATTATAAATACGTTAAAAACACGTGGTGCTAATCAAAAAACTATTAGTGATTTACAAGAGGCAACAGCTTTTTTAAGCGAGCATATAATAGATGCTCTTGTAGAAAATATTAAACAAAAAAACAAGGAGGCGTAAATGGATGAAAAATTAATAATACAGCAGATGAAAGACTGGCTTGATGATGAGCTAGTAAGTGACGCAGAAATAGATTGCATCACAGATGAGACTAAAGATATTGTTAGAGGTCGTAAAGAATTAGCAATATCATTAATAGATAAACTAAACACATGGGAATCTCAGAAACTACGTTTAAACGAGGTCAACATGTTAGAGTCGCTGGGTCTAGAGAGTAAACATATAGACATACTAATGGAGAAGAAAAAATGAGTAAAGAAATAACATATTGTAACGAGCAAGAGGGCTATGGTGATTGGAACAAAGACCTTATCAAAGAACCAGAAGTGAATTGTTCTCTTTGTTATGATGTGGTAGAGGTGTATTATAAAAATGGTAAGGCAGTGTGGACAAAAGGTCAAAATGCAGAGCCGTTAAATAAAGGTAGATGTTGTAACTACTGCAATGATACAAAAGTAATACCAGCAAGAATAAAGTCTATTGCAGGTATTAAGCCTGTAAAAGTTACAGATGACGATGTATTGGATTTACACGAAATGCAAGAAATGTTTGACGCTTTAAAATCGTTACAAACAAAACAAAAAAAGGAAAAAAAATGAAAGAACTTAAAATAACACCAATAGGTGATAGAGTAGTATTAAAACCAGATGCAATAAAAGAAACTACAGATAGTGGAATTCTTATAGCATCACAACATAGAGAAATGCAAACAAGAGGCGTTGTAGTAGCTGTAGGAAAAAAAGCAAAACACGTATCTATAGGAGATTATGTTATGTTTCAAAATCACGTAGCAACTAAGTTTTTGTTTGATGATGAAGAATTTTTTATATTCAGGGAGTTAGATGTAATGGCTATACTAAAGGAGGACAAATGAGTAAATCGGAAAAAGCGTTTGAGTTACAAGAAGAAATAGGAAGAAAGATTATTGAACTAGAAGAATTAGGATTTGAATTTATGTGGTATAATAGAATATCATCAATTAGAAGATTAAGAAAGCAAACAGAAGACGATAAAACAGCTGAGTATGATGCTCAAGCAGAGAAGAACGAAGACCACGCTAGAGATAGCATGACAAATGATTTAGAGTATAATGAGCATGACAATGAGTGGGTCTAAAATGTCAGATGAAGACAGAGGTGCATTACTATCTAGCTGTTGCACTAGTGGTCCAGCTAGTGAGCCAGTAGGAGATGATGATGAGATTGTAGCTTTATGTAGTCAGTGTAAAGACTGGGCAGATTTTATATATGAAAACGACTTAGATGAGGAGGAATAATAATGGGAAAAATGAAACAGATAGCGTATGAAACTATGTTAAAAGAAGTAGAGTATAACAATAGTTTATGTACTAAAGAAGATATGGATGGAGCTACAATAGAAAGCATGTTAGATGATAATGGAATTCCAAAAATAACACAGGAACTTTTCTATGTAATTAACACAGATGAAGATGGTTTTAAATCAGTAAAACTAGACATTGGACTTACTTGCAGAGACTTTTTAGAAAAGCTAATGAACCTACAAGATTTATATACGAAACAAGGCGTTTAAACGCTTTGTATAAAGTAGTTGATTTTAAGTGCAGTTTAAAGGTATATTATAATGAGAGACTATAAATATAACAATATGAGGACTTACGATGCTTGATATAAACACATATAGAAAGATTTCAGAAGGTAAGCTATCTTCTTTTATCTTTGTAATACCAAAAAAGAATTATTCTTTTACGGCTCAGTACGTAGCTAAATCTAAACAACATGCCATACTTAAGCTGATGCAAGACTATGACATAGACTACGATGAGAACAAAGGACACAAGTGTTTTTTGTAAATCTTTCTTGACACCATATAATTATAGTGTTAAGATACAGCGTTGGTACAATCGTACTAACATCTTAAAATGTATTTCATTTTAGGACTCCTTGTAGAAGAGGCAAGATTAATTTCTTGCCTTTTCGTTTATTTAGATATAAGTTGTTTTATCTGGAGTGGATTTACATTAAACAATTAAACATGAAAGGAATACTAAACCTTTATATATTGTTTGTAAATATAGGTTGGCTACTTTTCTGCTCCAGACAAAATTTTAACAAAGGAGTTTTATGTCAATAATAGGATTTATTTGCCCAGATGGAGAGACTACAACGTTTAAACGCTGTCTTGATACATGCCGTATGTCAGAGCGTTGTATGAGTGTGGCTACATTAAAGATGATGTCAGACCAGAGACCTAAAGAAAGACCTCCAAGCACAACTGAGTTATTGTCTGGAACATGTGAGGCATACCTTAAAAGAGTCAAAGACTACTATGTTGACCCACAAGACATGGCGTTTGCAGTTATGGGAACAATTCATCACTTACATTTAGAAAGCCAGGAGCTTGATGACAACGCTATACAAGAAGAAAAATTAGAAGGATTAGACATTACTGGGATATTAGATTTTTATGACAAAGATACTGAGACTTTAATTGATTATAAAAATACTGGAAGTTTCAAAGCATCAAAAGTATTAGGCATGACTCATGTCATGATGCCAGACCCAAGTGGAGCAACGTATAAGAAGTCTGGTTCATGGGGAAGAAAGGGAACGTTTAAACAGGTCAAAGTATTTGAAAGAAATGAAAACTTAGCAGACTTTGGTGACTGGTTATATCAAGTAAACATGTACAGGTATCTATTAGAATTAAAAGGACATAAAGTAAAAGCAATGAAGTTGCAAATGAACGTCAGAGACGCTGGAACGTTCTCAGCTATTTCCAGAGGAGTAGATAAAAATATTTACTTTGTTAATATACCAGTAGTTGACAATGAACAAATTGTTTCGTATTTTACGGATAAGAGAGATGAGTTGTTAAAACATCTTAATAGCAATACGACACCACCTAAGTGTAATGATGAAGAAACGTGGCAAGGCAAAAAGTGTGAGAAGTATTGCGAAGTAAGAACGCTTTGCCCATATACAAAAGGAGTTTAAATGGCTACAAAAAAACTATCAATATTCGCTACATTAAATGATATAAATGTAAACGAATTTAAAGAGAAGAAAGGTAATTATGATTATCTATCTTGGAGTGATGCATTACAGCTAATTTTAGATAAATATCCAGATACTACTTGGGAAACACATGAGTTTGACCATCCAGCAGAAGTAAAAGATTATGGAGGATGGATTAAAGCACCCTACATGAAAACAATGGCTGGGTGTTTTGTTAAAGTGTCTGTAACTATTGATGGAATTACTAGAACAGAAATTCATGCAGTAATGGATAACTTTAATAAAGCTGTAAAAACACCAACAGCAACACAAATTAATAACTCTATTAAAAGATGTTTAGTAAAATGTTTTGCTTTGTTTGGTCTTGGTTTATATATTTACAGAGGTGAGGATTTACCAGAAATAGATACGCCTAAAGCAATTACTGAAGAACAATATAAATATTTGATGAGCTTAATAAAGCATAAAGATGAGAATTTTAAGAAGTCAATAGAAACTGCTATTAGCAATCAAAAGTTAAATTCAAGTAATGTTGATGCGTATATTAAACAATTTTCTAATAAAAATAAAAAGAAAACTAAGGAGGAAAAATGATAAGTAACGATGACTTTAATGACGTTTTTGGAGAAGATGCTTGGTACGAACCTGGAGGAGAAAATCCTGGAGGAGCAGTAGAGGAAGGCAATCACGATAACGTTGTAGTAGATGACCTAAACATTAAAAGAGATATAAAGGTTCAAGGTAAGTATCTTGCAGATATTTATGAGCCAGTATTTAATGTTGATGGAAAGAAAGTAAAACACAAAGGTGTTTTTAGATTTAAGAAACCAGACCCATCTAAGTACCCAGACTTACAGGAAAACCCTGGAAGTAATGCAGGGTACTATGCATTATTAAGTATGATGGATATGGTTCAAGAAAAAGATGGCAAGATGCTATTACCAGAAGTAGACGTGGAGGCGTTTAAACGCTACCTATTTAACGTAGAGGTAATTGTAGAAGAGTGGGTTGGAAGAGAAGGAAATGACATGAAAACCCCAAGAGTAAAAACTATCACTAAAGCAACTTTAAGAAGTAAGGATGCTGTAATGGATGATGGAGACTTGCCGTTCTAACAAAATTAGGGTAGGTTGTTATTTTCCGTATGAATATATTAACATAATAACAATGCTAATGCCTGCCCTAAGATTTAGCGTGGGGGTCTTATACCTCTTATCTATGTTTTGCATCTCATTGCAGATTCCCACGCAAACTTAAAAAGGAGGAGATATGGGGGATTATTTTGTTTTAATAGTAGTTATTTATGGATGTGTTTTAGCTACTAAAAGAATTATGAAAGAGTTAGATAAAATTGAAAATGACATCAAGGAGAAATAATGAATCTTACAAATAAAGAAAAAAGTTGGTCTAAAAAATATGGTAATAAACTTTACAAAAATATTTGGGAGCGTAGTGTTAATTTTAAACACGTTGACCCATATAGTAAAGAAGGTATGAAACTATCAGAAGATTCTGCTAAAGAACATGGAAGAGCTTGGTGGATATTTGCTGGTATAGATTTTAGACACAACAGAAAAGAAAAGACTTGGATTGAACAATTCTATAAAGGAAGGGATAACGATGCCAGCGAAAAATAAATTAAGAGGAACATACTATGAAAGAAAGTGTGTTTCTAAAGCAGAAAAATTTGACTTGAAAGCAGAAAGAACTTGGGGTTCTGATGGAAGAAGTAGAGGACTACACCAGGAAGTAGATATGGTTATTGAAGATTCTATTTATGTCCAATGTAAAAAAAGAAAAAAATTAGCTGAACACTTAAAACCTATTGAAGAAATACATGTACAATTTGTGGGAGAAGATAGGGGGAAAGATTTAGCTATTATGACACAAGATTATTACTTAACTTTAATCGCAACTATAAAGGAGTTTACGCATGAAAAAGACAAGTAAAAAAACAGCTGTAAAATCTACTGGAACTAGGTTATACAAAAGAAAAAAAGTAAAAACATTAACACTATGGGATAAAGTAGCTAGAGGGTTTAAACGCTTTCTGTCACCTTGTCGCAAAAAATAAAGGAGGAGAATATGGTAGATAAAATAGAAAAAAAAGAAGAACAAAAAATGATTATTAATCATGATGACAAAGAAATAGAGTTTGTTATGAGTGACCTAAGTAACGAAGGGCAGATGTCATTTGTTAGAGCTAATCAATTAGGTCAAGAGATTCAAAATCTTGAGCAACAAATTAATGAAAGAAGATTTCTTGCGTCAAATTATGTTAATAGTGTAATTAATGAACTTAATGAAGAGGAAGTTAAAGATGCCGATGAATCAAAATGATATGATACTTGTAGCATTAAAAAATGGAGAGCGTATTACTCCGTTAACTGCTTTAGAGAGTTTTGGTTGTTTTCGTTTAAGTGCCAGAATATGGGATTTAAGAAACGAAGGTCACCCAATAACAACTAAACATATATCAACAAAACAGGGTAAGGTTGTAGCAGAATACAGCTATGATAATGGAGTAGATAGCAATGGTCTTGGATAAGAATGAAATTGAAGCTATTCTATCTATAGCTAAAAAGATTATAGAAGCTACAGAAAAAAACCAATCCAAAGAAGAAACACGTAAACAAATGCAACTATCAAAGGTGAATCCAAACTGTGAAATATGCGACGACTAAGATAGGTAAATTTGTAGAGAAGGTTTGGTTGTTCCTTTATGAGTCTATATACTCTAAAGAAACACTAGAATATTACTTTGACAAAGACTGGTTTGATGATGATTATATTGAGTCAGAAAAACGTAAGAAAAATGAAGTATCTTACAGTCATAAATCAAAGTTTCAGCCTTATCGCTGTTCCAAATGCAAAAGACCTTGGAGGTTTTATACACTTCCAAAAGGTAAAGTTCCTATGAGGGAGTTTTTAGGTGCAAGAGTTCCAATGGAATCTCAAGATTGTCCAGAAGAACTTCCTTGTAAGGCTGTCAAATGAGATGTCCAGCTTGTGGGTGGTCTAACACCTTAAAGAATTATCCCAGGATGATTAACAAGCTAAAAAGTAATTTACAAGACGATACGCTAGAGCGTTTAAACGGTCTCTTCCTGACGACCTTAGATGACTTAACTTCTTATACTTTGTTAAAGTCTTGTCAAGATATTGAAGATGAAATTATAAAACATTGTATAAGTATCTGGGAAAGAAAGGGATTAGAGCTAAAAGGTTTTGATGTATATTACTTTATCGGTATATTAAGAAATGAAAATAAGAGGTATGAAAGTAAGCTTATCAAAGAAAAGAAAAGATTAGAAGGATTACCACCAGATTTAGAGGAGAACTAAATGAATAGACAAAATAAAAATATTGAAATATCAAAGATGTATAGTGGCTTGTCTGAGAAAGACGTTTTAGGATGCATACTTAAAGAACCAGAATTAATAAATGAAGCCATGAATTACGTTACAACAAGTAAAGTATTTTATATGGAAGACCATGAAAAGATTTGGGGAGCTATGTACTATCTTCATAAGTCTAATAAAGCTATAGACTTAACTACTGTTGCAAATTTTTTAGGAGAGAAGGGATTTAAGTTAACATATTATCTTACTTCGTTAACAGATTCTATACCAACAACTGGAAATTTTAAAACACATTGTAAAACAATTTATGATTTATATTTAAGAAGACAACTATGGAAGCGTATTGTAGGATTTAAAGACAGGATTGAGAAAGATACATCATATAAGGATGTAGCATCTGATATTAATTACTTAGAAAAAATAGCAGAGAACTTTACTGACATGTTAAATCTGGACCATAAATCTATGGATGGTATAGATGATGAGCTTATAGAAGCTATTTTTGCCAAGAAGAACTTAGTGCAAACTGGTATAGACAGAATTGACAGAGCTATTGTTGGCATGACTAAAGGTGAGATTAGTATTATTGCTGGTAGACCAGGAAATGGTAAAAGTACTTTAGCGTTAAATATTACCAGAAATATGATTCTTGATGGAAAGAAGGTAATGTTTATAAGTAGGGAGATGCCAAGAGTAGAGATTGTTAAAAAGTTTTTAGCAATGCATACTCAAGTTCCTAATAAACAGATGAGAAACAATGCGTCTGACCATAGAGAAGAAATAGAAAAAGGTTTAAAGTTTATCAAAAAGTATTACAAATCGCTGCATTTATTTGATAACTTAAGAAGTCTAGACGAAGGAATAAACGAAGCTAAAAAGATAAGACCAGACATCATTATAGATGACCACATTGGTTTTATTGAGTTCTCATCACGTGATAATAGAGATGTTAGACATCGTATCGCAGAAGTAACTCGTAGATATAAATGGCTTGCGAAAGAACTTGATTGTTCAGTTATATTAGTCTCTCAACTAAATCGTAACATTGAGCATCGTGTAGATAAGATTCCAAGGCTCAGCGACTTAGCTGAGTCTGGTAATCTAGAGCAAGACGCTGAAATCGTAATGTTTAACTACTATCCTTATGTATATGAATACGAAGAGGCAGAACATGGTCAATTCGGTCAACAGATTATTATTGCTAAAAATAGGTATGGTACAACATGTAAGTTTGATGTCGGTTACCACGGAGATAGTGCTTCAATAATGGATTCACCAGAAGCAGCTAAGCAAAAATTTAGAAACCGTTTAAACGCTTCCAACGAATCTCTATAGCTGTAAGTCCAGCAATATCAACATTTAAAAAACTTCTTGACTATTTGATTTCTTTACCATTAAGTTAAATAGTTAGAATAATCCTTTACAAGGAGGTATTAAATGAAACTAAATAAAGAAGTAGCACTTCACAAAGCTAAGGTATTTTTAGAAAAAAGATACCCTGAATTAAAATCAAATGAACAATGGTTAACCTTTGATAATATATATTGGGCAAAATCAGGAACAAAGTCACAAGCTTCAAGATATGGTTTTGCACCAAAATATGGTCTTAAAGACGGTCTATCAATGAGAATAGGTATGAAACCAAGCCGTAAAAAGAAATGGTATAGTTATCACAAAAAAACACCATCAAGTTGGATTTGTCCTATTGGAGGCGTAGATGTCAAACCACAATTAGGTCTTGAGATTGCACTGGTACATGAGCTTACTCATATTATACAGTATATTTTTGGCTTACCAGTTGGAGAGCTTTTGACTACTGTTAATGAGCAAGAGTATGTATTTGAAAACTATCCTTATTACTCAAAATTTCTTGTTACTTATGAAGCAAGGAAATTTCAAGAACTGCTCTTCAAGCGTAAAGATAAACAAAAAGCTAAGTTCAAGCAGGTCAATGGCAAGTGGATGTATGTATTGCCAAGATAAAATAGCCTATAAAAGCAGAAAGCCCCACAATTCGTGGGGTTTTTTGTATAAAATTGAAATGAGACATTTAATGATATGCCTACAAAACGTTCGTTATTTAGGAGATAGTTATATCAAAGAATTTATTTTACGAGCTTCTAGGGGCATTCTCGTAAGCCGTTTTTAAGGGCGATACTTATTTTTTTGAGTTCTTAGGTATTGTTTGTATTCTTTGAGCTTTACTTTGTGTGTTTGCTCTAACTGTCTTAATTCCATTAATTCGTCTTTATCTAATCTAGAAATAAAGTCATCATAATCAGATAATGTCCTACCTTGCGTTCTTCTTTTTGATAGATTGACTGGTTCTGAATCTTTTAAATAATCTAAAGCTCTGTCGTATGCATAGTTAAAAGCTTTTGTTTTGCTAGTTCTTGTAGTATTTGACATTTCGTATTGATGTTGTATGTAAGACACTGCTGACCAAAAGTCTTTATTTTTTTTCTCCAGGCTTCTGTCACTGTAAAGGTTTGCTTGAAGCTGTCTATACATTAAACTTTTTGTGGTAGCAGTGCTAAAATTAAAATTGCTACTATACTCAGTATTTATAATATCACTTTTGTATGCACCTTGCTTTTGTCTAAATGTTCTAAATCTTGTTTCTGTTTTTTTGTCAGTTCTTTTTCTAATACCATTAACAATATCATTTGCTATTGGTATTGCTTTGGTAAGCTGATTACCAGCTTCTTTTATTAGTACATCTCTTTGTCCTGGAGTCTCTGATGCAAAAGCACCTTGTGCAACTAATGAAATTGCTCCTACTAAATTTTGTCCGTTCTGTACAATAGCAGGAGTTAGTGTTTGTGCGATAGGTCTATTGGTTTCAGCAAAGGCTGAGAATATACCTAACCCCTCACCGTCAACAAAATAATTCCAGAATCTTTCTGGTGCTGATACAAACTTGTCTGGGTCTGTGTTATGTACAGTATAATACATATTTTGTATAACTGCACCTGTTCCAACTGAAGCAGCAACATATCTCATCATAGGTGCTACCTCTCCATTTTGAATCATTGGTTTGTATGCATTTTGATATACATTTTCTGTAATACGATAAGCAATACGATAGAATAATGTAAATGGCTTTGCATAAGCATTGCTCATAAACCTTGGTAGAGCTGTTGGGTCTGCTAACCCTTGTGTTAAAGTATGACCTCTAAAATATATTTGATTTAATTGGTCATCTGTAAATGAACCTCTCTTTACTGCTTGCTCTAATCCGTCTACTTGAAATACATCTTCTAATATTCTTCTCGCTGAAGATTTATCTAGCTTTACAAGAGTTCCATTTGTTTTCCCTGCTAAAGCTTTTAAAGCATCGTCTGCTGCTACTTCTGATGCTGCTACTGCCCAAAGCCTATTTCTTTGTTCTGCTACTTGCATACCTTTTGTAAGAAAACGCTGAACAGCTCCAGTTGCACCTTCACCAGTTCTTGCTACACCCACTGTTTCTACTAATTGTTGTCCTGCATCCAATGCTCCAACTTTAGTAGCTCTTTCATATATTGTTTTTTGAAACTTGTCATCAGTAAACATCTTAACCATAGCTCTTGAATATTTTTTAAATCCAAACGTTGTTATCGTTTGTGCTTGTCCTAAAAATAAATTTTTTAAAGCTGACCTAGGACTACTTAATCCAGTGGATGCTGTCCAAGATGTAGCTTTTCTTAAAAATGGACTTACAATTTCATCATAAGAGTCACCTCTTAATACAATGTCCATATCTTTTTGTAGCTCTGATTTAATGTAATTTATATCTTGTGTGTTTCCTACTTCCTGTTCAAGTTTTCTGATTTTTTTTGTAAATGTTTTTGTAAAATTACCATCTTTAATAACTCCTTCTGGTCCAAAGAACTTTGTAGTTGATGTAATACTAGCTGCTCTACCAGCATATCTGTCCATAGATAAACCATAATCTTCTACGTAAGTATCTACAACTTTTCCAACCTTTGTTCCATTAAAATCGTCTCCAACTTTTAATTTCATATTATCTACACCAGATATAATACCACCTTTTTCATCTAAAAATATTTTAGGAGGCAGTTTAGCAGTACGTGAATATTGTGCACCATAAATACCATGTTTAGCACTGTGTGATAATGTTTCATCTAATATCTCACTTGCTACTTTATACTTATCTTGAGTAACAAAAAACTCTCCACCACGTTTAAACCTTTTGTCTGTTTTCAATATTGAGTCAATCATAGAATCTCTTAATGGTCCATCTTGTTTAGATAGCAAGTCTGATGCTTCGTCTGACACTGTAAGGCTTACAAAGTTTTTTACTTTTTGTATCGGTTGATTTTTAAAGTTTTTTCCATCAAATACTTTTTCTTGAACACCTGCTTTTTTCATTTGGTCATATATATTGTCTACAAACTTAGAGTGTATTTTCTTTATATCTTTTAATGCTGCTTTTTGCTGATTGGTTAATTCACTTCTTAGGTCTACAAATCTGTCGTCAATATGATATATTAACTCCTTATCTAAAAGATTTCTTTCTTGTTTTCCTAGGTTGTTAAAACTGTAAACATCTTTCATTTCATTTCTAGCAACTCTATAACTACCTTTAATTTCTTCTCTTAGTCTAGTCATTTGCGTTAAATCTTTTTCAACCTTTATTAATGTTTCGCTTCCTAGCTCTCTACCTAAATTACCAAACTTGGTACTTATGGGCATAATTCTATTCATAAATTTTTTAAAGTTTCCAATAGCTGGATTATTATCAAATACAATACCACCATTTTCATCATGTAGTTTTGTAGTATATGAAGGCTGGTTGTCTATTAATGCTTTGTATTGTTGAAGTTCATTATCTGTCATTTCTGTTACAGACTTTTTACCAAATACGTTTAGTTTTAAAGCAGTATGTCTTTGGTCTAATGGAGATTTTGTAGTCAATCCAGCATCTGCTTCTAGTTTTTTAATTTCTTTGTATAATGCAAAGTTTTTATTGTTAGAACTTACTTTTTTAGATGACTCTAATAATATTTCGTCAGCTCTTAGCAGTTGTTGCTTCTTGCTCATAGTAGGATTTCTAAGACCTACATCTGTACCAAAATCTACTTTATAACTAAAAGATAAATTACTCCCATCTTTTGTTCTTAAGTTTGTCCAATATCCTCCAGCAGTATCAGGGTCTCTTGCTTCAGCTCCATAATAAATATTTTTTTTATCTTTTGATTTTAAATTTACTGCAACGGATGTTATTTCTGATTTTTGTTTACCTACTTTATATCCTACATCCTCATATAATGCACGACCATCTTCGTCAAACTGAGGCTTCCCATCTTTAGTTAGTCTTATCTTTCTTGTAGGTCTTTTTATATTTAATAATCCTTTTTGTGTGGTAACTGATTCTTGTCCAAATATTTTAGCTAACTCAACAGCGTCTTTTTCTTTTAATCCTTTTACAATAAAACCTCTACCATCAGAAACTCCTTTATACATTCCTTCTGAAGCCATAATTTGATTTCTTTTATATCCTCTTGATAGTAATTCTCTAATTAAAACTTCATTAGCTGTCTCTCCATATAGACCAATAGCTTTGTTTGCAAAGAAAGCAGGCTCATTAGCAGTGATAATACCAAACTTGTTTCTATTTAAAAAATTTTCTAAATTATCTTGGTCATCAAAGAAAGAAAACTTATTGCCTTTATTATCAAAATTATATTTTATTTGTTGTATGACGTTATCATCTGACCTTTTATAATCTTGATTAAATGATTTAAAATCTTTTGTTACTAAATCTTTTGGTTTTCCGTTGTTATAATATGTTTGGTATTCTACTTTAAGTTTACCATCTTTAGGTTCTACATATACTTTTCTTACATTAGCTGTAGTTTTTACTTTACCTGTTTTTTTATCAAAGCTACTAAAGTCTATTGTTTTATATTGTTCATCTACTTGTGCTATTGCTTGTTTGTTAATAACACCCATAGCTATCTGTGAGTAGTCTCCTAGCTTCTTTTCATCTTTTAGACCAACTCTTTCTAGTGCTCTTCTTACATCTTGTTTTGATGCTTGCATTGTAGCTCCACCAAACAAACTACCAAGACCAGTAGACAATGCTCCTGTAAGCATTCTACTTCCTAAGTCCATACCTTCTTCATTAGGTAAGCTAGTAGTAAATCCAGACATAAAGTATGTACCTAATTCTGCAGGTTTACTTTTACCTAAACTTTTTATATAAGGGTTGTTAGCAAACTTAAATGCTGGAGCAATAGCAAATAAAGCTCCTGCTGTTGCGTCTTGTCCGAAGGCTACTGCACGCTGTTTAAACGATGCGTCATCTTCTTGCATCATTTGACCAGTAGCACCAAATATTATAGCCTCTCTGCCCATCTCACGACCTAAAACAAATCTTCTTGCAGAGCCTACATCTTTTTCTGCCAGCTTCATAAACTTGTCTATGTACCCTTTTTGTACACCATTTTTACCTAAAGTATTTACAAGTAAAGAATTTTTAACACCAATACCAGCTTCAGCAACACCTTTTGCCATATCATCTACTTTACCTGCTTTTTTAGCAGCATTATAAATTTTAGCACCTTTTTGAAGCTTAGAAGCACTTGAGCCTAGCATAGCTAATCCACCAAGACCACCTGTCATTACTGTTGCTAATGCTGTAACTCCAAAGAATGCAGCACCAGAACCTAACATCTTACCAGCTTTTGCTGCTCCTGATAGTTCATCTGCATCTAATCTTGGGTCATTGTATAATTTACCAAATGTAATCTCTTCACCTAAACTACTAAAAAATGCTTCACTAAAGGTAGGCATTTCAGGTCTTATTGTTGATGTTGGCGTGGTTACACCTTGAGGTTGCTTAGCCAATAAAGATGAAAGGCTAGGAATGCTATCTTGTTTTGTTTGTTTATTTAATAACGAAGATAGACTAGGTATTCCTGTCTGTGTTTCATTGCCATTTGCCATGATTGTTTTAGTAGCTCATAATATCATAAAATGGCAAAGTAGCTGCTTCTTTGTCAAGGAATGATTGTTGCTCTAAGTTTGATTGTATTGCTTCACCTCTACCAACGCTTAATTTAGATATTTCATTATCTATTTTGTCTAAATCTTTTTTAGTTTTGGCGTTTCTTCTTTCTTTTTTTAAATTTTCTAATTTTTGTGCATCAGATTCTAGTTCAAAATCATTTTCAACAATTCTTACAGTTCCAGTTTTATCGCTATATAAATAATTAATTCCATTATCTTCAATGATTTTTTCTTCTCCAGGTTTTAAAAACTTTTTATCTTCTTGAGTCAAAGGTCTTTCGGAAATAGATAATTTATTTTCACCATCTTCTGTAGGAATGCTTAATATTTTTATTTTATCTTCATATATCTTGATTAATGATTCAGATTCACCAGAATTTCTTAAAACCGATACAGAATTACCTAAGTCTATTAGTAAATTATCTTTATCTTTTTTGTTTTCAATAGCATCTAATTTTTGTTTATCAATTCTATCCACCATAAATGTTACAATCTCTGTTGGATTGTTGCTAGTCTGAATCATACTTCTTAGGTCATCCTCGTTTGGAAAATCTACAATATCAAGAATATTCATTCCAAACTCTCTACCTTGTTTTACAGCAATTTGTTTTTTTAATGGATTCAAATCTCTTTTAATTCCTTTTTCAGATAAAAATAATTCTAATTCATCATATTCTTGTTGTGCTTGTTCATAAGTTAATGTTTCTTTACCAGGCTCACCAGCTAATGAATTAGAGAATTCTCTAATTTTAGTGTTTACTTGATTATTATTTGAAACAGTAACTGCTTTAGCTTTTCTTACAGATTCCCCTAAATTACCACCTTTTTCTGTTTTATAAGAAATATTATTTCCAAAAGCAATAGCTTCGTCACCTTCTAAACTCGCAAGTATGTTGACCATTGTAGCATCTTCTTGATAGTTTCTAGATTCTACTATGTCGTTATATTGAGTGTTTCTAAAAGTTTTTTCGTCATTATATCTTTCATTTTCTGTTTCTTCAGCTCTTTTTTGTTGCTCTTGTTGCATCAATAGACCTGGTAGTTGATTTAGCATACCATCAAGTGTATCTGCTCTTGAAGCCATTGCTGCTGCATCCAATATACTGTTTACATAATTTCTGCTAGTTTTTTTAACTGTAGCCATTATTCTCCTGTATCCCCTTCATTAAAATTAAAATTAAAATTAAAACCACTTGTAAAGTCAGGAAGTGTAAAACCTGGAGTTTGTGTACCAGGTTGTTCTAGCTCTTCTTCATTGTCACCAAATAATCCTGCTAATCCTGCAAGTTTAAGTGCATCACTTCTTCTTTGTGCTTCTAATGTAGCTAAGTATTTTCTTTCTGCTCCTACTTTATCTACGATACTTTCTTCAATATCATATAATCCTCTACCAAATGCAGAGCCTATTTTATCTCCTTGCATAGAAGCAACTCTACTCATATCAGCTTGTACGTTTCTACCTGAAACTAATCCACTTCTTCCTTCCATGCCCCTTGCTTGTCTTGAGCTTGTAAATAAACTTTGTTCTAATCCAGAGTATGATTCCCCTAATTGGTCTGATAGTCTTTGCTGTCTTTCACTTCTAAACTGTTTATATATATCTGCGTTAGGGTCTGTTAGTCCATAAAGTTCTTCTGGTATATCTCCAATAAATCCAGAATACTTTGTTAAGTCATCTGTTGAAACACCAAAAGGTGAAAACATGCTGCTAAGAGCATCCATAGGAGATTGATACTGAGAGGTTTGACCTCCAGAATCTTGTTGTTGACCACCAGATAGCTGGTTTTGAATTGCCTGTTGTATCTGTGATATGTAATCTATATGTCCTGGTACGTGTGCCATTATCCTAAAAGTCCTCCCATTGGTCCTACCGTTCCTTGAAATAAACTATTTCTTTTCTTTTTCAAGCCACCTAAGTTAAATGCATCTAATTCTAGTTCATTAAAATTTTGTCCTGTAAATTCTGCTATATCAAAAGGTTTAGATAAATTATTTTCTAATACAGATTCTAAGTTTAATAAATTAGCACCTTTTCCCAATTTCATAGCGTTTGTAAATACTGAATCAGGAGTTGCATTTTTATTTAAAAGGTTTAATTTTTCTAATTCACTATCTCCAAGTCCACCAAAACCACTTTTAAATATATTTTTTAAATAATCTACATTAGTAATGTCTCCACGTTCTAATAAATCGTCTAATGAAAGACCTTGCTCTGTTACTTTAGCTTCTCCAAGCTTTCCAAGACCTCTTCCTGTAAGATAATCAGTAAGAACATTTTTACCAATACCTTGTCTTTGTGCGTCTGTTAGGTCGTCAAAAGCTTCTTCTAAGTCTTCAGCACGCTGTTTAAACGCATCCCTTTCTCTACCGTAAAGTATTCCTCCAGGAACTAAGCTGTCAGGAACATCTACTCCGTAGTCTTCAAATCCTCCACCTGCTGCTTGACCTACAAGACTACCTATTGCTGTACCTACTGGTCCACCAAAACCAAAACCTACTACCGAACCTATCGTTCTAAATAATCCTGCTTTTCTTCCACGCTTACGTGCATTTCTTTCAGCTTCTTTAGCAATTTGTTGTAGTTGGTCTTCTGCTCTAAGTAAAGCTTCTTTCTCTTCTAACGCAGTAACTCCAAGGTCAAATGTTCCTTGACTACGTTCAGAGATAGCTCTTGCCTTAGCAGCAGAGACCCCTAGTCTTGATGTTTGATATTGTGAAAAGCCGTCGCTCATAATGTATATTCCCTCATAAGTTTAATGAATTTATTATCCCCATTTCTACTATTAATCATATTATTTATGTGTATTGCCCACCAATACAATTAGCTAGATTAAATGGTGCATTCCCTATAACATCATCAGAAAGATTTACCGAATCAGCTGTAGTAGTAATTGGATTATTAGTTCCACCAATGACATCAAATGATTGTGCAGGACCACCTGCAGCACCAAATGAATTATCATGTGCAAAACTTCCACCATTACATAAACTAGCTAAACTTAGATTAGTATTTTCATTACAA
>JGI24005J15628_10000571_pt1 | contig 21144 bp, 15 predicted proteins | sample LinPmetageLP40_FD_15628 | JGI IMG/M metagenome (IMG submission 15628)
CTGCGTACACTGATGAAAAATATAATCAAATAATGAGTGAAGTTAAACATTTATTAGAGATAGATAACAGTGGTGATTGGGAAACTAAGACAATAACAAATCATAAAGGTGAGGAGAAAACTATATACAACTATATTGTTGAAGTTACCAAATTCATACCTTACTTATTTAGTTCAATTTTTAATGATGATTATCAATTAGATGATTACCGAAACGTATTTGAATACCATGGTGACTTTGAAGACTTAACTAAAGAAATGATTACTGAGGAAGTAGTTGAGGGTCTTTCATTAAGTAGAAGTTATTATGATTACGCTGACCATACTTTGGTTAGAAAGTACTTAAACGATATGTTTACTGATTACGTTTAAACTTATTCTCTAAATTTTCTAACTCTTTTTCTTTTAAATCCATAATAGAGTCTTGTTCTTTGATGGCCTCAACTAATATTGATATCATTTCATCGTATCTTACTCTATAACCATTCTCTTCAGTTCCAAGAACTAATTCAGGAATAAATTCTTTTATTTCTTGAGCGATAACACCTATGTCTTTTCTACCACCTTCGTCAATAACCTCACCGTTAATTCCTTCTTTTCTCCATATAAATTCGACCCCTCTTATTTTTAAAACTTTGGATAAGGAATTATCAATAGGTATGATATTTTCCTTAAGTCTTTTATCAGAAGACTGTCCAGCGGGTCCTTGGTCACCACCAGCACCTTGTGGTCCTGCTCCTCCTGTGAATCCAAGTGGTCCTGTTGGTCCCGTTTGTCCTTTATTACCTTTGGGTCCTGTAGGTCCTGTAGGTCCTTGAGTACCTTTTGGTCCGGTTGGTCCTCCAGGTCCCTGAACCTGAGGTAGTCCTTTTAATCCTTTCGCTCCTTTTGGTCCTGTAGGTCCTCCAAGCCCTGGTTGTCCTTTTAACCCTTTTAAACCTTTATATCCTTTATATCCTTGTTCACCTTTAGGTCCTTTATTACCTTTATTACCGATTGGTCCTTTATCACTGCTAGCGGGACCTAGTGGTCCTGTTGGTCCCTGTATCCCTTTTATTCCTTTAGGTCCGATAGGTCCTTTAATTCCTTTATTAGTTAATACCCCTTTTATACCTTTTATACCTTTATCTCCATCATTTCCTCGTCCAGCCTTTAAACCAATTGGTCCTTTAGGTCCCTGTGTTCCGATGGTACCTCGTGGTCCCTGTGGTCCTTTATGACCGAGTGGTCCTGAGGGACCTTTATCCTCGCTACCTGGTCCTGTAGGTCCTTGTGGACCCTTTAAACCTTTAGGTCCGTTTGGTCCGGCATTACCACCTGAACCGGATGTCGCTATTGGTCCTAATGGTCCTTGTGGTCCTCTTTCTTGTCCTTGGTCACCTTGTGGTCCTCTATCACCTTCACCACCTGTACTATTTTGATTACCGATAGGTCCATCAAGACCTTGAGGTCCTTTATTACCGATTGGTCCTTTAAGTCCTTTATCAGAACTAGCCGGTCCTGTTGGTCCTGTTGGTCCCCCATCACCTCTTCCCGATTGTTCTCCTATTAGTCCTCTATCTCCATTTCCAACCTGAACCCCTTTATTACCGATTGGTCCTTTCACACTGCTAGTGGGACCTGTTAGTCCTGTTGGACCTTTTAGACCTTTATTCGATGTTGTTCCATCAAGTCCTTGAGGGCCCTTCACTCCTTTTATACCTTTTAGACCTTTAATTCCTTTTATCCCTTTATCAGTACTAGTTGGTCCTTTTTGTCCTTTATTATTATTTTTCGTTCCTTTAGGTCCGGTCGGTCCTTGTACACCAATCGGTCCCTTTATTCCTTTAAATCCTTTTTGACCTTTAATACCTTTGTCTAATGAAGTGGGACCTGTAGGTCCTTGTCCTCCAGTTATTCCTTTTGGTCCGGTTGGTCCTCCCGCACCATCTGAACCTTGAACACCTCTTGGTCCTTTGGGTCCTTGTTGACCTTTGTCTAAATTGGTGGGACCTAATGGTCCTTGTGGTCCTTTTAATCCTTTATCTGAATTAACTGGCCCTGTTGGTCCTTTGGGTCCTGTTGGTCCTGTAATTCTTGGTCCTTGTGTACCTCTTGGTCCATCCGTTCCTTTTGGTCCTTTTATTCCTTTTAAACCTTTATTACCTTTATTTGTAGTAGTACCACTTGGACCTTTCAGTGCTACGGGTCCTAAAGGTCCACCATCACCGACTTCACCTTTTGGAGCGTCACCTATTCTACCTTTTGGTCCTTTAATACCTTTTGGACCAATAGGTCCTTGTGGTCCTTGTTGACCTTTATCTTCACTAGTAGGTCCTTGGTCACCTCCTTCGGCAACATCACCTATTGGTCCTTTATCTGTATCTCCTTTTGAACCTTCAGTACCTTGTTTACCTTTTAATCCTTTAGGTCCGATAGGTCCTTTTAATCCTTTATCTAAACTAGCTGGTCCAAGGGGTCCTTGCAGTCCTGTTGGTCCCTTAACTCCTCCTTCTGTAGTTGATTGAGGACCAATTAATCCTTTTATCCCTTTTAGACCTATAGGTCCTTTTGGTCCTTTTAATCCTTTATCTAAACTAGTTGGTCCTTGAGGTCCTTTTTCTCCACCACCACCTGTAGGTCCTTTGTCAGATATTCCTAGGTCACCCTGAGACCCTTGAATACCTTTTGGGCCGATAGGACCTTGTGGTCCTTTAGGTCCCTTTTCGGCTGTTGGTCCTGTTGGTCCCTCATCTCCTTGTGATGCAATAAAACCTTTTTGACCTTTAACTCCTGTATTACCTCTAACTTGTTTGGGTCCTTGTGGTCCTTTAATACCTTTAAGTCCTTTAATACCTTTATCTCCCTTATCATCTGATTCAGGGCCTTGTGGTCCTAATGGTCCTTCTGGTCCTTGAACACCCACTACTCCTTGAATACCATCTGGTCCTTGAGGTCCTGTTAATCCTTTTATCCCTTTATTACCGATTGGTCCTTTATCTGCGGTAGGTCCTTGTGGTCCGTCTAGTCCGGTATCACCATCTGTGGCTCTACTACCTTTACCACCTTCAATACCCTGAGCACCAACTACACCTTTTAGTCCTTTAATACCTTTTATACCTTTTGGACCTTTTTGACCTTTATCAGATGATGTTGGACCTTTTAGACCTGTTGGTCCTTGTAGTGAATCGTCACCTATATCCCCCACAGGTCCTTGTTCAGGTTTTAAACCTTTTACACCTTTTACACCTTTAGGTCCGATAGGTCCTTTAAGTCCTTTATCTGTTGAAGTTTCACCCTTTAATCCAATAGGTCCTTTAAGTCCTTTAGTACTATCATCAGGTTTTAATCCTTTTAACCCTTTTGGTCCCACACCACCATCTTCACCCTGTGGTCCTCGATTACCTTTATCACCTTTTACTGAAATCTCACCTTTAGTACCTTTAATACCATCTGAACCGATAGTACCTTTTATTCCAACATCTCCTATGGCTCCTTTTGGTCCTACACCACCTTCTTTTCCTTTAAGTCCTTTAATACCTTTAACACCTATTGGCCCTTGTAACCCTTTAAGACCTTTAAGTCCTTTTATTCCTTCCGTTGGACCAACCCAATGTCCAGAGGAATCAACAACCATTGTCGTTCCAACAAATAATTCACTATTTACTACATCAACTTCACCAGGAAATTCTAATGGGGCAGAACTATCTTTAATTTTAAAAATAGTACTTGAAGATTTAAATAATAAATCACCCGCCGTATCAATTTCAATAGTATAATCATTACTACCTGAACCGGTAAATATAATATGAGGATTACTATTTAAAGTACTTCCTGTCGGATATATAATAATATTAGCCATTAATTAATGTACGTTTTTAACCATTTTATTTGTTCATCCATATCATCTATAAATACTTGATGTGATTTAATCGCTTCAATTATTAAAGCATTTAATTTAAAGTATTTAATGGCATAATAACCGTCTGACCTTTTATAAACTACTTCAGGATAAATTTTTTGAATTTCTTGTGCAATCATACCAATAGAGTGTAATTTTTGTCTACTACTTAAGTAATCATAACCTGAATATTTATCGTTCCAATCATATTCAGTAACTTCTATTTTTAATAACGTGTTTAAAGAATTAGTAATTGTTTTAATTCCGGATTTCATTCTTTCATCAGATAGTTCACAATCAGCACAAGCTTTAAGGATGCATGGGTTTTTTTCATCATATTGCATCCAGTGATGCATCTCATTATTAGAGTGGTCTTGGTCCCAAATTGTCACAATTCCTGTTTCGAAATTAAATACACATTCCCCTCTATTTGGTTTAAAATTACATGCTTCACAAGCTGCGTCTGAATACGCATAACTTCCAGTTGATAATGCGCCGGATGTTGGTGAGTATATTGAAAGATTGGATTTAGAACCACATGGTTCTGCATTCGATTCACACTGCTCACACTTTAGTTCTCTATTAGTAATATAAGCCACATCGTGTTTATAACACTGTGCACCTGCAGGTCCTTTTATACCTTTATTACCTTTGAACCCCGCTGGTCCTGTTGGTCCATTTAAACCTCTTGGTCCTCTTGGTCCTATTGGTCCTTGTGGACCTTTTCTTCCTTTTGGTCCTTTTGGACCTGTTGGTCCTTTTATTCCTTTTAGACCTTTAGGTCCTGGTACAAGTTGGNTACCCTGTGGTCCTATAGGTCCTTTTGGTCCTGCTAATCCCTTATTACCTGTAGGTCCCACAACCTTTGATTGATTACCTTGAGTACCTCTTGGTCCTTTTGAGCCTTTAGTCTTATCGGGGTCAGTCAATCCTTTTAACCCTTTTGGTCCTTTATATCCTTTAGGTCCTTTTGGTCCTTTTGGTCCTTTATCTCCTTGGAGACCTGGTACATCACTACGTACACCTTTATCTCCTGAACTTCCTGTTGTAGTACCTTGTAACCCTTCATCACCTTTCGGTCCTTGTTCTGCGGTAGGACCTGTAAGACCTATTGTCCCTTTAGTTAAACTAGCGGGCCCTTGTAGTCCCGTAGGTCCGGCTTGTGAACTTGTTAAACCTTTCGGTCCTTTTGGTCCTTTTGGTCCTTTATATCCTTTTGGCCCTTTTGGTCCTTTTGGTCCTGTTGGCCCTGTTGGTCCTGTTGGTCCCGTTTGTCCTTTATCACCTATAGATGGTCCTTTAGGTCCTTTTGGTCCTGCAACACCATTTGGTCCTTTTCCTCCTTTTTCTCCTTTATCAGATTCTGGTCCTGTTGGTCCTTTTAATCCTTGGGGACCAACATTAGTACCTTGGATACCTTTATACCCTTTTGGTCCTTTATATCCTTTTGGCCCTTTTGGTCCTTTTGGTCCTTTTTCTGCGTTAGGACCTAAAGGTCCTTGTTGTCCCGTTTGTCCTTTATCACCTGTAGTTGTACCTTGTGGTCCTTTTGTACCTTTAATACCTTTTAGTCCTTTTAGTCCTTTTAGTCCTTTATTAGCTGTTGGACCTAAGGGTCCTTTTAATCCTTCGGGTCCTTGTGCACCTTCCTGAGGTCCTTGAGTACCAATACCTCCTTGTGGTCCTTTTATACCAACCGAACCTTTAGGTCCGTTATCGCCATCGGTAGCTCTTGTACCTTTTAATCCTTTTCTACCTTTTAATCCTTTAACTGTGGAGATAGTTCCTCTTGGTCCATCATTACCTTTATGACCTTTTAGACCTTTTATTCCTTTATCACCATCGGTAGCTCTAAAACCTTTTTGACCTTTATCCCCTGATTGACCTCCTGAAGTACTAATTAGTCCTTTATCACCAATAACACCTTTAAGTCCTTTAATACCTTTTAATCCTTTATTACCGGTTAAACCTTTTGGTCCTTTTATACCTTTAATACCCTTAAAACCTTTTTGACCTTTGTCTGAATTTGGACCTAACGGACCACCATCCCCTTGAGACGCTTTAATCCCTTTATCTCCTTGAGGACCAATTAATCCTTTGAGTCCCTTGTATCCTTTATTACCTTTAAGACCCTTAATTCCTTTATTACCTTTATCCGCAATAGGTCCTGTTGGACCATCTTCACCCTCATCTCCAGATGTTGCGATTAAACCTTTAACACCTTTAATCCCTTTAATTCCTTTTAATCCTTTAGGTCCTTTAAGTCCTTTGTTACCTTTATCTCCTTCTCCCCCTTTTTGTCCTTTTTCACCTGTAGGTCCACCAGAACCAGTTTCGTTTTGGGGGCCAATAGGTCCTTTTGGTCCTATTATACCTTTTAACCCTTTAAGTCCTTTAAGTCCCTTAGGTCCTTTAAGACCTTTATCGGCAGACTCTCCGACTATAGATACGGGACCTTTTTCTCCTTGGTCAGAAATAAGACCTTTTATTCCTTTATTACCATCAATACCCTTTTTACCTTTAAGACCTTTAAGACCCTTATCTCCCTTGTCACCTACAATTCCTTTATCAGAAATTGGACCAAGAGGTCCTTGTTCACCACCTTCAGCGATAAGACCTTTAATACCTTTAATACCTTTTAATCCTTTTGGTCCCTTTTGTCCCTTTATACCTTTTTGACCCTTATCATTAGAAGGTTCTCCCCTAAAACCAACTGGTCCTTGGTCTCCATCAGGACCAACTTGACCTTTAGGTGAATCACCTATAGACCCACGGGGTCCTTTTGTTCCTTTAGGTCCAACAACACCAACCTCACCTTTGGGACCTGTTAAATCTCCTTCTGGTCCTTGTTGACCTTCAGGTCCTTGGTCCCCTACAATTCCTTTTGTTCCATTATCAGTATCTGGACCTTTAATACCTTTACGACCTTTTAATCCTTTTAACCCTTTTAATCCTTCAGTACCTTTATCATCCCCTGTTTTACCTTTATCACCGTCACCACCTGTTGGTCCTTTTAGTCCAAGTTCACCACTACCACCTGTTTCATATTGTAAACCCTGTGGTCCTTTTACACCAACAGCACCTTTAAGTCCAATTAGTCCTTTATCCGTACCTGTTGGTCCTTTGTTACCTTTTGATGAATCATCACCTGTTGGTCCTTTTAGTGATAAACCTATGGGACCTTTTAAACCTTGGGGTCCTTTAATTCCTTTAAATCCTTGAGGACCTTTTAATCCTTTAATTGAGGTGGGACCTTCTGGTCCTAATGAACCTTGTGGTCCTATTAAACCTTTATCACCATCTGGACCAACTGGCCCGGTATTGGCTTTTATTCCTTTTATTCCTTTTATTCCTTTTATTCCTTTATCACCTGTTGGTCCTTGTTCATCTGAAGTTAACCCTTTATTACCTTTGGGACCAACTGGTCCTACATCACCATCTCCCGCAGCATCTCCTTCAGACCCATCAGGTCCTTTAACTCCCTTAACTCCTAATGGACCTAAATCAGTTATGGGACTTCCTTTCCAATTACCTTGATTATCAATTAATTCGTCATTATTATTTTCAATAACTGAAGTAGAAGGCATAAATTTCATACCACTTAGTTCTAAATGATTAGTAATTTTAAAATCATTATTTAAATGAGTATTAAAATTCAATTCACCAGAACTATAGGTTACATCTATTTTTGTATTAGATGCTCCTGAAAAATGTATTGTACCCCCCGTTGGGTTTATATTAATATCTCTACCCATTTAAAACTTCTGATTTTAACCTATTAATTCTTTCTTTTATTTTATTTACACGGGTGTTCTGTTCTTGAATTGCACCAATCCCTATAGCGACTAACTTACCGTATTCTAATTTTAAATAACCATCCTCACCAGTAAATACTACATCGGGTATAACTTTCTCAATATCTTGTGCAATAAATCCAACATCAACACCTTTAACACTACCATAAGGTGCAGAACCACCTTTCCATGTAAATTTAACACCATTTATTATTTTTAATTTAGATAAATTACCTTTAAGTGATTTAATATTATCTTTTAACCTCTTGTCTGAAGCGGGCCCTTGAGGTCCTTGAGGACCAATTAATCCTCTTGGTCCTTTTGGACCTTTTGGTCCATCACCTCCTGCAGAACCATCGTCACCTAGCGGTCCTTGTGGTCCGCCCCCTCCTGTAGGTCCTTTTGGACCTTTTGGCCCTTGTGGTCCTTGTGGTTTAGATAATGCAGCTCCTTGGTCTCCAACTGGTCCTTTTGGTCCTTTGACTGCTGAGTTACCTCCATTTACACCTGCAGGTCCTTTATCCGTACTATTATCGCCATCTAGACCACTACCACCTATTGGACCCTTTACATCACCATCTAGTCCTTGTGGTCCTTGAACAGTAGAATTATCTCCTCTTGGTCCTTGTGGTCCTAATAATCCTTTTGGTCCTTTTATACCTTGTGGTCCAGTAGGTCCTTTTATACCTTTGGTACTATTAGTTGGTCCTTGTGGTCCCTTTATACCTTTAAAACCTTTTTCACCTAATAATCCTTTTGGTCCTTGTTCTCCTGTAAGACCTTTTAAACCTTTTTCACCTCTAGGTCCTTTTGGCCCTGTAGTACCTATAGAACCTTTGACTGTGGAAGGCGCACCATTACCACCTCGAAGACCGACAGGACCAAGAATACCCTTAATACCCTTAATACCTTTAATACCTTTAATACCCTTAGTACTATTACCGGGCCCTTTAAATCCTTTTACTGTGGAATCGCTACCAATTAATCCTTTATCACCTAAGTTACCTTTTTTACCTTTTAATCCTTTTGGTCCTTTTATTCCGATTGGTCCCTTTACATCACTAACTGGTCCACGGGGACCTTTTACTGTTGAATCATTACCTCTTGGCCCTTGTGGTCCTTTATACCCTTTTGGTCCTTTTAATCCTTTTAATCCTTTGATACCCTTGATACCTTTAGTATTATTAGTAGGACCTTGTGCTCCTTTTACTGTTGAATCTACTCCTTGTGACCCTAATAACCCTAATGGTCCTTGTGGTCCTTTTGTACCTTTAATACCTTTTATACCTACAGGTCCTTTTGTCGTGTTGACAGGTCCAAGTGGCCCTTGATTACCTTTTTGAGCTTGGATACCTATTGGTCCTTTCGGCCCTTTTTGTCCTTTATCAGTTGATGTTGGACCATCTTCTCCTTGAGTACCTAAAGGTCCTCTGTCGGTGTTAGTTGGTCCTGCATCCCCTGTCGTGGCTTTATTCCCTAATTGACCTTGTGGTCCTTTTTGTCCTTTATCTGTAGAAGTCGCACCTCTACTACCTGTCTGACCTTTAAGTCCCTTTTCGGTACTCTGTTCTCCTCTTTGTCCTTTATCCGATGCTCCACCTTCATTTCCATCAAGACCTTGAGGTCCTTTTGGTCCTTGTTCACCAACATTACCTTTACCACCATCTCCTCCTCTTGGACCGGTTGGACCTTTAAATCCTTTTTGCCCTTTAATACCCTTGTCTGTGGATATTGGACCTACTGGTCCTAATGGTCCTTCTGGCGCTTGAGTACCAATCTCACCCCTATTAGATTGTGGACCTTCTGTTCCTTGTGGTCCTTTTATACCTTTTAGACCTTTAGGTCCTTTAGACCCTTGTTGACCTTTATCACTTGATTTATTACCTTGATTTCCGTCATCACCTTGAGGTCCAGTATTACCTATACTTCCGGTAGAACCTTGACTATTTTTATTACCTTTAGGTCCTATAGGTCCTTTTAAACCTTTTAAACCTTTAAAAGCTGTAGGACCAAGTAATCCTTGAGTACCTTTTGGACCATCACTTGCGGTATTTCCTTGGTCTCCTATAAGTCCTCTATTACCATCAGGACCTTTAACACCTTTAATACCCTTAATACCTTTTAACCCTTTTTGTCCTTTGTCGTCTCCCTTTGGACCTACAGGTCCTTGTGGTCCTTTTGAAGCTTGACCACCAACTGGTCCTTCTAAACCTCTATTTGGTTTTAAACCCTTCTCACCTTTTATTCCCTTTAAACCTTTGGGACCTTTTTGACCTTTGTCTGTAGAAGTTTCACCTATATTACCTTTTTGTCCATCTTCACCTCTTTCAGTTATATCGGCTTGGGGACCTTTAAACCCTTTAGGTCCTATAGGTCCCTGAAGTCCTTTTAATCCTTTATCGCCCTTAACACCAATTAACCCTTTATCCGCTATTGGTCCTTGCTCTCCTCCATCACCCACTGTAGCAATTAGGCCTTTATGTCCTTTAAGTCCCTTTATACCTTTTAAACCTTTAAAACCTTTCGTACCTTCAATACCCTTAATTCCTTTAAGTCCTGTTGGTCCTTTTGGTCCTATTGGTCCTTGAACACCTTGGGAGTTTATTGGTCCTTGAGTTCCCTGAGTTCCTTGTATACCTTTTGGTCCTTCAAGTCCCTTTATACCTTTAAAACCTAAAAGTCCTTTATCACCAACTGGTCCTGATTCTGAATTAGGCCCTACGTCTCCTAAAGAACCTTTTTTACCCTTTTCACCTTCAATACCTTTAATTCCTTTAGGTCCTTGTGGTCCTTTTAAACCTTTATTACCTTTATCACCAACTATACCTTTATCTGAATCTAACCCTTGTGGTCCTTTTGGTCCTTCTGGCGCTTGAACACCAATTGGTCCTTGTTGTCCTGCTTCACCTTTAACACCTATGTTACCTTTATCACCTGTCGACCCTTTATCTGTTGAAGTGAGTCCTTGTCTTCCTTTAAGTCCTTTATCACCGTCATTTTGGAATATTCTACTGTCACCAATAGTACCTTCTATACCCTTAATACCTTTTAACCCTTTTCTTCCTTTATCACCTGTTGGTCCTTTAAGTGTAGCTCCTTTATTAGCAGCAGGACCTGTTGGTCCTTGTAGACCCTTTAATCCATCATCCCCTAAATTACCTTTATTACCTTTTAATCCTACACCACTTCCTTTCCAACCACCAGTATCAGTTATGGACATAATACCATTAAAACCTATATCATTACCCATATGAATAGAGCCCTTAATATTAACTCTATCACTATCAATAGTAACTAAGTTATCACCATGTGTCGCACCAGAAAAGACTAAAGTACCGTCATCTTTTACATTAAGTGACATTACATCTCCATTCGTATTTTCAAATAATATATAAGGTAAAGTACTTCCAGTCGGTTGAGGTACAATATTTACGTTTTTAGCCATTCGGATTAATCAAAGGTTTTATGTTATACTATAAATACACACAAAAGGGTTTATTATCTAATTTAAATACCTATTTGTATTTATCATTCAAGATATTTTTTATATCATTCAATCAATAAATATTTAAAAGTCATTTAATATGTCAAACTATATAATACAAACCTATTCAAGAGGTGAAGATTTAACTAATCTACTGTCCAATAAAATAATTCTTGAAATAGAAAAAGAAACAAAAAATCATAAAACAAACATACAAGTAATAAATAATGGTAACTTTATAGTGGTTAGGGGAAACACCACACATAAAACACCAATTAACTTATCTAAATTACTTATCTCATATTATAAACAACTATTTAATCGAGAAATAAATTTAAATGTTGTGGACCTTATAGAGTACGATAAACTCGTTGAGGATGAACCAATCTATATCAATAAAACATTTATTAAAGATGAATTAACGGATATCATAAAAAAACAAACGTACTCAGATACTTTAAACAATAAAGATTATAGATTTACAGCATGTACGGACTTAAATATTATTTTAACTAAAAATGATTTTAATAAAGAGACTTTAGAAAGTGTTTTAAATAATTTTGAAGATTATAAGATTTTAAAAAATAATAGTAGTATTGAAACATTTAAATCTTCACAACATTATGGAAAGAATCTAAAGAGTTCTAAAGTATTTGAATCTTATTTTAATTATGTAGTTTATAATATTTTCGAAAGAGGATTGTGTCGTGATTTAACAATAGAATTTTTCACAGAAGCTGAGTTTGATTCAATTAATTGGGAAAATATATCTCTTAAAGTATCATCTAATAGTTTAATGACTAGTAATGAATGGTTAGAATCTTTAATTTTAGATTTATTTACATTTGACCCTAATGAAATAATTCGTAGGTGGAATTTAGATGAGTATGATTTCTCAGAAGAAATAATAAGTCACCATAACATATGGAGAATAAAAGATAAAGTAGGTGAGATGATATTAATTTAGATATCGTTTCACTTTTATTAAAGCCTCATCTAAGTCATCAAAATCTTCATCAGGAACCATCAGTTGTATATTTGATGTTTTATTATCTTTTTCTAAAGTTATGAGCATAAATGCAGGTATAAATTCACTATCAGTAGCCTGTACAAATAAATCATATTCTTTTTCGTATTTATTTATATCTCTCTGAGTGAATTTAATTTTTTCATCAATTAACATTTTTTTCATTTCATCACAATGAGGACATCCTTTCATTGTATAAAGTATAACTTTTTTCATTTTAATATCATTCTATTATTAATAACTATTGCGTCAACATCACTATTATTAAATAAATCAATAGCATCTTCTATAGTTTCTACTATTGGTTGACCGTTTATGTTTAAAGATGTATTAAGTACCATAGGTATATTTGTATGCTTCTCAACTTCCCTTATTAACTCATAATAAATCGGGTTATCTTTTTGATTAACTGTTTGAACTCTCGCCGTACCATCTACATGAGTAATGGATGGGACTAATTCAGGGGTTTTTACTGGACAGGTATATAACATAAATGGAGATGGTACATTAATGTCAAAATATTCCTGACAGTTTTCTTCAATAACAGATGGAGCAAACGGCCTAAACCATTCTCTAAATTTAATTCTAGCGTTTAAAATATCTTTCATCTTGGGGTCAGCAGGATTAGCTATAAATGAACGATTACCCAATGCTCTAGGTCCGAATTCAGAACCTCCTTGAAACCAAGCAACTATCTTAGATTCACTAATCATTTTAGAGATTATCTTCACATCGTATTTCTCACCAATAGTTTCATTAACATATTTTTTACCTGTATATACTATTTCAGAATTACTATATTCTTGTTTATCATTACCTAAAATATGATGATAACTATAAAGAATAGAACCCGCGGATAATCCGTCATCGCCAGATGCGGGATATATGTAAATGTTTTTAAATTTACTCTCTTTGAGTATTTTATAATTAACATTACAATTTAAAAATGACCCTCCCGCCAAACATAGATTACCACCGTTATAACTTTTTGTCAATTCATATAGTTCGTCAACGAACATTAAGACTATTTTTTCAAAAATATATTGTACCGATGATGCTAAGTTCATACCTTTTACGGTATCAATTTCTGACTTAGTTAGTATTGTTCTATTGCAACTAGATTTAGGTTTTTCTTCATGTAATTTATAATCTTTTTCTATCCATAATCTATATGTTTGTGGAGGTAAACCTGCCATTTTACAACCCATTATATAATAAAAATCTAAATCACCTGAACTTAGTTTACCGTTATTATTAATTATAAAATCTTTCCATTCATTAACAGCTATTTCATTAGGTTTACCGAAAGACGATAATCCCATCAATGTTCCTGCCTTAGTTAGACCTGGTCCAATAGATAACCAATCAGTCATTTTGTCATAAAATACACCAATTAAAGTATTAGGTGCACCTAAAATTTCTACTCTATCATTATCCCCATAATGATAAGACCCGCTTTTTTCAGGATATTCACCTGAAGCATCTAATGTCAGTATGACAGATTTTTTAAATGGTGAAGTATAAAAAGTAGAGGCCGCGTGAGCAGTTTGGTGATTAATTAGATATCCTTTTTTTACGTAATGACCTTCAATAACAACATTAACATTAAGGAATGGTATTGTATTTCTATCAATGTTTGGAGGCGTTAACCAATTATCTTTTAATACATCGTATCCGTACTTAGTTAAAGTAGGTAACTCACCTTTAGAAGGGTTATCCTCATTTTCATCTAAATATACCTTAATAAATCCATTAGTTGCCCATTCATCATATCCACCTATACTAATATAATCAACCTCTTCAAATGAAATATTAGACTCACTTAGAACATAGTCGATAGCTATCCAATCTAAATAAGAGGTTTTTTTGATTCTATAAACTCTTTCACAAGAAACCGATGAAACTAATTTACCGTCTTTTAGTAATGATACAGAAGCATCGTGACCTAAAGTTAGACCTAATATAATCACCTATATTATATTATTTGCCATTTCGATTATTTGATTTTCTTGAATCAATCCTATTTTTGTTTCGACATTTTTTCCTCCATTGAAAGCAAGTAATGCTGGTATCGAACGGACACCTAGTTTTACAGACATTTGATTGTCAGATTCAATATTAAATTTATAAAGATTAACCTCATGCCCTTCACTTGTCATTTTCTTATCAACACCTTCAATTATTTTAGATAACATTCTACATGGTCCACACCAATCAGCATACATATCTACTATAAATTTTTCACCATTATTAATTTTTTCCTGTAATTCTTCTGAGTTTAATATTCTCATTTTATATTGTTTTTAAATTTTTATAACTTTTTAAAAAGAAAATCATACTATCTGATGACTCTTCTTTACAAATCGTATAGAACTTATAAGTATTTTCGTCTTTTCTTTTAATGAAATATAAGTAATTAAAAGTTTCTGAAAACCTTATAAGTCCTTCTTTTAATATTATTTGACCACCATTAAATAATTTATGTGACCAAACAATCTCATTTTTTTCTAACATTCTATTTAAAGCCTCATGGGTATAGAACTCGGTTTCAATAACTGTTGATAAAGTGTGAGTACCTTTACCAATCAAATTATTAACGTGAGTTAAAACTTCTTTAGGTAAAAGATACTTTTCTTTATTTTTTTGGTTATTATTTTCCATTAATCAACTTCTCTAGTTATCGGTTCGGTTTGAACTAATTCTTTAATCTCATCACTCACCTTAACATCACTATACATATTATGTAATGTTTTATATAACTCTTCAGCATTGGTGATAGACTCATTAATAACATTGATTATTTTATAAGGGTCTGCGTTTGATGCGGGTCTTCTATCTTCAACATACCCTTTCCATTCTTTTTCAGTTGATATAGGGACTCTAATAGATGCTCCTCTATCAGAAACACCCCAACTAAACTTATGAATCGATTGTGTTTCATGGTCACCTGTTAGTCTCATATCATTAGACGAACCATAACATTTAATATGTTCCATATGTCTTGACTCAAATGTCTTAAATATTGCATCGAAGTATTCTTTTCCTCCTTCTTCTCTCATCTTTATATTTGAGAAGTTACAATGTAATCCCGAACCATTCCAGTCTCCTGTTACAGGTTTAGGGTGGTATTCAATGTTAAAACCATAGTCCTCAGACATTTGATTTAATATATACCTTGAAACCCATAAATCATCTCCTGATTTTAATTTACCTTTACCTAAAACTTGATATTCCCATTGACCTAACATTACTTCCGCATTTGTACCTGTTACTTCAATTCCAGCCATGATACAGTTTTCCATATGTTGTTCAACAAAAAGTCTACCATTAACTTGACCATTACCTACACCACAATAGTATTTACCTTGTGGTTCAGGAAAACCGTCTTTAGGGAAACCAATCGGTTTTCCTTCTTTCATAATCGTATATTCTTGCTCGAATCCAAACCATAAATCAGTATCATCATCGTTACCAATTAGTGTTCGTGTATTTGAATCGTGTGGTGAGCCGTCAGGATTGAGTACCTCACAAAACACAAGATAAGAATCCAACATTCCTTTATTAAGTGGGTTAGGGTATAACCTAACAGGATTTAAAGTACAGTCCGAAAAATTACCTTCAGCTTGTTTAGTCGAAGAACCATCAAAACCCCATGAAGGACAGTCTTCTAAAGAAACTCCGTGTAATTTTTTACCTTTTACCTCATGTAGTTTTGCATCAACTACTTTTACTTTACTTCTTAGGTTAGGTTCAGGATTATATCCATCTAACCAAATATATTCTAATTTAATTTTCATATTATTCTATTTCTTCTTGTTCCAAAATTGGTTCACCATCAGTTACTACTAACTCATGACATAACCCCAATAATGATTGTTGATTTTCATATAAACTCTCGTAAAACTCTTCAGACACTTCATCGTATTTTTCATCATCCCATTCCATATCTTCAAGTGGGTTTTCTATATCATTATCCTCTTCTTCCCACATACACGGTGTTCCGTCTCTATCTTTTTTAATTACAATTGCACCAATCGGACTGTAAGTCTCATCTTCGTATGTTACTTCAATTTCTACATTCTCATCTAACTCAACACATAGGTTATATAGATGAATGAAAAATTGTTTTGGTGGATACCAAGCAGATTCAATAGAAAACTCCCCATCGTTTTGAACATCATACAATGTAGTCCATTTAGAACCTAAATTTTCATTAGACCATGTGTTTAAGACACTACGGTCTTCAGTTAATTCAACATCATTATAAAATGCTGTTGCGAATGCAGTAATAGGTGAGTCACTATCATTATCATTTACTTTGTCAACCAATGAATCGATTAACTTTATCGCTTCTTCGTTACCTTTAATGGTAACAAAACTTTTTAAATTGTTTGCCATATCTTTATTTTTATTCGTCTTCTATTAATTCAGGCCACTCGGTGTCCTCTAATACTTTATCTCTTACCAAATCAAAATCATCCACTACTTCATCATGAACTTCATCTTGGAGGTCATCATCTCCACTTTTCCATCTCTTAACTTGGTCCTCTGTTAATTCTTCTGTGTCTTCCCAACGAACTGTTGTGATAATCACTTTTCTTCTTAGTTTCGCCATATCTTATTTATTAATATTCGTTTTCTCCATATGCTAATGGTTGGAAACCACCTGTCTTTGTCCACTCTTCATTTGGTACACCTACTTGAATAGATGTGTCCTCACCTTTATTACGAGAATCAAAGAACTCATTTGAACAATAGGCATCTTCCATACCTAAATCATATAATTCATCTTCACCATAAACTTCTTTATTATGTTCATTATCTAAAAAATCATATTCATTCCACACTTCGTTTTGTAGATAGTTTACCAATTCTTGTTCTGAATCACCTTTATATGGTGGTTCACATTTTCTTAATGCTTCTACGTTAACCTCAATCGGTTCACTTGCAGCTGAGATTGTCCAACTCTCAATTTTACGGACATAGATTTTTTCTGACATATTTTTATTTATATTTTAGATTTAATTTAACTTACTAAATTATAATCATAAAAAAAGAGGTAGTCAACCTACCTCTTAATTTTTTTTATCTTAAAATGGTAAATCCATAATAATTGTATCATCCATTTCCTCATCATTATCCCACCTAAGAATAACTCCATCATATTTAGACTTTCTTTTTATTATATTTCCACTTAGATATACCTTAGTAAGTTCAGGTGTTTTTAATTTTTTATTAAAATATAGGGAACTCATTTTATCGTCTAAAATATCTAATGGTATATTCCACATACGAGTTAAATTACTATTTTTACCACCTAATGATTGTACTCTTTTTATTGTTTCACCTATAAACCTATATTCTATTGTTGCTCTTACATTATTTTTATTGTTACCAACTCTTAACGATATAATAATATTATTAGGATACTCAACATACGTTCTTACACAATTTTTTTGGATTTGAGATTCGTTATTATAATCCTCACTAGTTAATAAAACTTTAGGATAATATTCAACACCCACTAAATCTGTTATAGAATTCTCTATTTCATCAATCACATTATTACCATAAAATCTTGTAACCTCACCCTTTCTATAAGATTGTAATAATTCAGATAATTCATAATGCTCTTCATTAAATTTTTCAATATTTGTAAATCTAACCTTAAATCGATGACCATGTTTATCTTCTAATTCTTTAACCATATGGAAATGGTCAGTGATGTTTTTAAAATTTAGCCCGTCATTTAATACCTTAACTATCTTTTGTTTATTTAAATTACTAACGGATAGGTTTAGTTTTTTAATTTTAAACTCTGATAAAAAATTCATATTGTTCTTAACAAATACACTGTTATTTAATTTATTAAAATAATCAACCCCTAATAAATCATATGTTTTGGTTAATACTTCAAAGTCTAAATTATGACCAACATTTAATATTTTACGAACTTTCCTACCATTTAAATTATTAATGTCCATATATAAAGACACTAAGTTTTTTTCTTTTTTAAAGAGTTTTTTTGATATCGATAGACTAACATACTCACGATAATTATTTGGATATTTAAACTGATTAGACTCTAAATATAATTGAAAAAATTTAACCTCATAGTCTGTACCCTTTATCTTGTTTTTAACATAACATCTTTCTTTAATTCTATTTAAGAAAATATCCATAATCTCATTTGAGAACTCACCAGCATTATTGGTTCCTGTGATATTAATACTATTGATTGGTCCGCTATTTAAAATACTATCTCTTAAACTTCTTCTTATCTCTAAATTTAAAGTACTAAAAGGATGGTTTTTGAAATCATTAACTCTAACTTTTTTAGATATGATTTTTTTATTTTTTTTAGTAATCGTACCTGAATAAAAATTATTGTATTTAAAATTATATGTTATGTATGTAAGGTATTTCCGAACCCTAAAGTAGGATGACCCCGCTCGTCTAATTCTTTCAGTTTGATATACCTTACATGATATTTTATTAGGATACTCCTCAACAACTATAGTTACCTTTTCTGAACTAACCTTACATATCTTATTACCGTAATTAGATTTAAATTCTTCCTCCGATACTTTATCTGTTTCTAATTCTGTCCAATATCCGTATTTATTTTCTTTTAATCTTTTAGTGTATTTTATAACACTATTATCACCTATCTCATTATGCGTATAGTGTTTAGTAACAAAATACGTATCAATAGCTTTTTTATAATGTAATGTCTTTTTATCCACAACACAAATGTAGTTAAATTAAAAGAATAAAAAAAGAGGAATTAAATTATTCCTCCATAATAGTTAGTATTTGAAATTTGTGGTGAATACCCCTTAAGTTTTAAATTATCACACATTAGTACATCCCAATCATTATCAGGATATGAATCAATTTTATTATTTAATGAATTAACACAATAGGGAATTAAATCATTTTTAATAATATGGATACCAAATAAATGAGTAACATCCCAAATACCTCTATTTTGGTAATTTCGATATTGTTCTTTTTTAATATTATCACAATTAAAATTTACCCATTCACTACCTTCTTTATGTATCATCGGTGTAATAATATTATCACATTCAGTAAGTAGTATCTGAAGGGATTTATTATTTCTTAAGATATGGTTGGATTCCATTAAAACTACATAGTCTCCTTTATCATAAGTCTCAATTAAGAATTTTTTTCTACCGTTTATTTTACCCTCTTTATTATAAGTAATAGTTAAATTATTAAAAAGTTGAGAATATTTTTCTTTAAATAAGTCTATAAGGTACTTATCCTTTTTATTATCATAACTTATATGTAATGAAATTTTATCTTTAGGGTAAGTCAAAAATCTTATGTGGTCAAAAGTTTGATTTATATTAGGTACTTTTTCTTCTATGAATAAACCTATTGTAATATTATTATAATTATTATTAAATTTAGGCTTATCAATATCCGATTGATTATTTTGAAGTGATTTTAAACTATTTTTAAATAACTTATGATAATATTCATTTAAGGTATTTTTTATGTTGGTTCCTCCATTTGCATGTATAATTAGAGGCTCTTGATTTGTTACGATATTTTTAATTTTACCGTTTTTAATTGTGATATCCTCTAAAGACTCATTTAGTGTTTGAAATATGATTTGTTGATTATCTAAAATTATATTTTTTTTATCATATAAGGATTCGAAATATCTTTCAGTATAATAAAGTTGGTCGTCATAATTATTCTCTACTTTAACTTTATTTACTATCTCTTTAATGTGGTCCCCGTAACCAATAAACCCTCCTGAATTTAAAAATTTATACTCCGTAGTTGAAGAGGGGTACTTTTTTTCTAATTTTTTATCAGGCCAACATGTTTTCTCAGAAGAGAAAACTACAGGTGAACTCATTTTTCTAAATGATTTAACAATTTCTTCTGAAGTTCCATTAAATATAACATCATAAGAGTCAGTAAAAAGAATTATATGGTTTTCTAAATCAGGATAACTTTCAATCTCTTTTTTAAGTAAATTAATCTTTTGTGCTCCTCCAGGTTGTAGTAAAACCCCACCTTTAGCTTCACCACCTGTCCACTCTTGACCTAAACCTATAATTTTATAAGGTATGTCATGTAAATGACAAGAGTCTCTAAATCTATCTAATTCTATGTTATTTTCAGTTGCGACTGTAATGACGATAAACCTATCAATACCATCACTATAACTATTATCTCTACAATACACGTTTTAACGGATTAGTTGTTTATTATAATAGAAAAAATAAATAATTAGAAAAATAAATAAAGGGATAAAAAGATGTTATTAATTTAAACATATAAAACCAAATTCAGTTTTTGTGAATATTCTCTTATCATATGCATCAATTTTATGTTCTATAGTTTTATTTAACATAATTACTATATCCATAATTTGTTTTTGAGTAAGAGGGAGTTCTTCTCCTTTTTCATGGTTAATATGAATTGTAGAATACACTTCATTGAAAAAATCTTCATCAGAAGCACGACCAATTAATTTTTTTAATTCTTTAGGGTTTTCCACAAAGAATGTTTTAAATTGGGAAAAGTATATTTCAATATCTACGTTAGGCATGTAAAGTGTTTTTTAATTTAAAGAAACCGAATCACCTTGACTCGGCTTCTTTAAAGTTAATTTTATGTTATTAAAATTTCAATCCGAAACCTAACATCATATTTGTTATTTTCTCACCAGTGTGATAGACAACTTTTGGTTCAATAAAAACTCCTTTATGTACAGTAAACATTTTACCTAAACCTAATAATAGATTATCAGTTTCCATGTCTTCCATAGCCCCATACAAGAAAAAATCTTGTCCTGCGGCAGTCATAAAGTACCTAGCGTGTATATCCATTGATAAGTCTTCAGACGAATCAGCTTGTGCTAATGATAAACCAACCATAATTTTATCAGATACTGCGTATCCTAATGTAGGTGA
>JGI24005J15628_10000576_pt1 | contig 20991 bp, 14 predicted proteins | sample LinPmetageLP40_FD_15628 | JGI IMG/M metagenome (IMG submission 15628)
ATGCCCCCACCGTCACCACCATCAATGCCAAGGGCCTGCTGGGCGGCGCCCACCCGCTGGATCTCGGCGCCAATGCCGCGCTGCCTGCGGTACGTGAACTGGCGCGCGACGCCGATGTGGTGCTGGCGATCGGCACCGAACTTGGCGAGACCGACTACGACGTGGTGTTCGATGATGGCTTCGTGATCGGCGGTCAGCTGATCCGCATCGATATCGACCCCGAACAGCTGGCGCGCAACCAGCAGGCGACACTCGCCATCGTCGCCGACGCCGGCCTGGCACTGGAGACTCTCGCCGCGAGCGTTGCTGATGGCCTGGGCGAAACCTATGACAAGACGGCTGACGCAGAGGCGGGCAAGACACGCGGCGCGCAGATCACCGCCGCCACGCTTGAAGCCCTCGCGCTGCCGACTGACCCGGCCTTCGCGCCCTACGTGCCGCTGTTCGACACCCTCAAGCAAGCGCTGCCGGAGGCGATCTGGGTCGGCGATTCCTGCGCGACCGTCTACGCCGCCAATCACCTGCTCAGCCAGCCGGCGCCGCGCCGCTACTTCAATGCCTCCACCGGCTACGGCACGCTCGGCTACGGCCTGCCCGCCGCAATGGGCGCGACCCTGGGTCGCCCGGACCTGCCGGTGATCGCGCTGGTCGGCGATGGCGGCATCATGTTCACGCTGTCCGAACTCGCCTGCGCGGTGGAAGAACAGCTGCCGGTGGTGATCGTGCTGTGGCACAACCAGGGCTATGAAGAGATTCGCCGCTTCATGGACAACGCCGGCGTCACGCGGCTGGGCGTCGACATCAAGGCCCCCGACTTCCAGCTGCTCGCCCAGGGCTTCGGCTGCGCCGCCGTGGCGATCGACTCCCCCAGTGAGCTGGCGACCGCGATCAGCGAGCGCGACGCAAGCGCCCCGCTGCTGGTGGAAATCGACGCGGCGGGATGGCAGCGCTCAATCGCCGGCTGAGTCCGGCTAGGCGCAGCGCATCATTCTCACGAACAATGCCCGCCTGTGACCCTGTGGTGGCAGGCGGCATGGAACTCTCATGCCAGAAACTCACATGTCAGGAATGTCCATGCACAAGCTCGATCATCAGTTCATCAACAACGAGTGGGTCAAGTCCCACGGCGAGCGTCGTCTGGCGGTCACCAACCCCTTCGAGGAGACCGTCATCGCCGAGGTGACGGCAGGTGATGCGCGTGATGTACAGGCCGCCGTCGCGGCCGCCGCCGAGGCCTTCGAGGGTTGGCAGGCACTGAGTGGCGCCGAGCGTGCGGTCTATCTGGAGGCCTTCGCCGAGGGGCTGACCACCCGCCGGGAAGCGCTGATGGAGATGTCGTGTCGCAACAACGGCAAGATTCGCGCCGAGGCCGAGATCGATCTCGATGACGCCATTGGCTGCTACCGCTATTACGCCGCCCAGGCACGCGCGCTGGATGCGCGTCAGGGTGCGGAGGTCGCGCATGATGTCGAAGGCTATGCCGCGCACACCTATCACGAGCCGGCAGGCGTGGTGGGATTGATCACGCCGTGGAACTTCCCGCTGGTCACCAGCGCCTGGAAGGTCGCGCCGGCGCTCGCCGCGGGCTGCACCCTGGTGATCAAGCCGTCTGAAGTGACGCCGCTGCCGGAACAGGTGATGGCCGAGATCGCGCTGGAAGCCGGACTGCCGGCGGGCGTGTTCAACCTGCTGCACGGCGATGGCGAGGGTATCGGCGCGCCGCTGACCCGTCATCCGCGCATCGACAAGATTTCCTTCACCGGCAGCAATGTGGTCGGCGAGAAGGTCATGCAGGCCGCGGCCTGCGGCACGCGCGGCGTCTCCCTCGAGCTTGGCGGCAAGTCGCCGATCATCGTGCTCGACGATGCCGACGTCGAGGAAGCCGCCGACTGGGTGATGGCGGGCATCTACTTCAATGCCGGTCAGATCTGCTCTGCCACCTCGCGCCTGCTGGTGCATGAAGCCATCGCCGATGAGCTGCACGCCGCACTGGCCAGCCGCATCGATGCGCTGGTGTTGGGTGACCCGCTGGACGCCGCGACCCAGATGGGCCCGATGACCAGCGCCCGCCAGCGCGACACCGTGCTGAGCTATCTGAACGTGGCGCGCGAGGAAGGCCTGACGGCGCTGCGCGATGGCACCCATCGCAGCCTGCCGAGCAAGGGCTACTTCGTGGCGCCGACGCTTTACACCGATGTGCCGGTGACAAGCCGTCTGTGGCGCGAGGAGATCTTCGGGCCGGTGCTGTGCTCGCGCCGCGTCGCCGATGAGGCCGAGGCGATCCGCCTCGCCAATGACTGTGATTTCGGGCTGGTGGCCACGGTGGTCAGCGGCGACGCTCGCCGCGCCCAGCAGCTCGGCCGTCGCCTGCGCGCCGGGGTGGTGTGGTACAACAGCGAGCAGCTGCCGCTGGTGCAGGCCAGCTGGGGTGGCTTCAAGCGCAGCGGCATCGGCCGTGAGCTGGGGCCGTGGGGCCTGGCGGGCTATCTGGAGGTCAAGCACATCATCGGCCCGGTGCTCGACTGAACGTATTGACTGAACGTATTGACTGAACATCTTGTGTGACCAGATAAGAAAACGCCCCGCCTCGGCAATCACCGAGGCGGGGCGTTTTCGTTCACGGCTCTTCCTTGCAACCAGCCCCTTCTCCTATCAGCCGACCGCCGCCGTCTGGCTGATGCCATCCCGCGCGCATGACTGGCCGCAATGGCTGCCGTGAATGCTCAGCGCCTGCCAGGCATCGAAGGTACTGAGGTAGATGTCGCCACCGAGATTGGCCGGCAGCTCCGAGCACTTGAGGCGGTCCATCACCGGGCCCTTCACCTCACTCAGATGCAGCTTCACGCCAGCGGCGCTCAGACGCTCATTGATGACTTCCAGGCTTTCCAGCGCCGAGGCGTCGATCAGGTTGACCGCCTGACAAGCCAGCACCAGATGCTTGAGCGAGGGGCGTTCGGCCATCAGCGCCAGCACCGTGTCTTCCAGATAGCGCGCATTGGCGAAATACAGGCTCTCGTCAATGCGCAGAATCGCCAGTTCGGGGTCGGTCTCCACCTCATGACGCTCGACATTGCGAAAGTGCTCGCTGCCCGGCACGCGCCCGACCAACGCACTGTGCGGCTGACTGGTGCGCTTGAGATAGAGCCCCAGCGACACGGCGATGCCGACGATGATGCCGCTCTCCACCCCCTGCGCGAGAGTGATGATCAGCGTGATCATCAGCGCCGCACCGTCACCCTTCGAGTAGCGGAAGGTGCGCTTGATCGCCGCGATGTCGATCAGGCTGGTGGTGGCGACGATGATGATCGCCGCCAGCGTCGCGCGCGGCAGCCAGGCCAACCAGTCGGTCAGCCACAGGCTGGCGAGCAGAATGCCGATGGCGGTGAAGGCCCCCGCCAAGGGCGTGGCGGCACCGGCATCGAAGTTGACCACCGAGCGCGACAGCCCGCCCGAGATCGGCATGCCGCCGCTGACGCCTGCGCCCATGTTGGAGACGCCCAGCGCGATCAGCTCCTTGTCGGGGTCGATGCGCTGACGGCGCCGCGCGGCGAGGGTCTGGGCCAGCGCCAGCGATTCGACGAAGCCGACCACGCTGATCAAGAGTGCCGAGATCAACAGACCCGACCAGTCATGGCTGACAAGGCTTGGCAGGCTGAGATCGGGCAGCCCGCCGGGCACGGCACCGACCAGCGCCATGCTGCTTTTGCCCTGCTCAAGCTGTTCGCCCTGAACGAGAGGATCACTCAGGCCCCAGGCCAGCAGGCTGGAGACGATGACGGCGATGATCGGCGTGGTCTTGCACAGCATGCCCGCCGCGCTCTCGCTCATCCGCAAGGCCATCAGGCCGTGCTTGAGATGACGGCGTGCCAGGATCAGCCACGCCAGGCAGCCCAGCCCGATGGCGAGTGTCGGCCAGTGCAGCCCTTGCCCGCCTGCCGACAGCGACTCGCCCATCGCGATCAGATTGCCGCCGCTCAGGCTCAGGCCAGTGATGGGCCCGAGCTGACTGGCGATGATCAGGATGCCCGAGGCGGTCATGAAGCCCGAGATCACCGGGTGGCTGATGAAATTTACCAGCACTCCCAGGCGCAACAGCCCCATGGCGATCAGCATCGCGCCGGAGAGAAAGGCCAGCAGCAGTGCGGCGGCCAGCATCTCGGGCGTGGAAAGCGCCGCACCATCGGCGCCGCTCATGCCCGCGATCGCCGAGGCCGTCATCAGCGAGATGATCGCCACCGGCCCCACCGCCAGGGTGCTGCTGGTGCCGAACAGCGCATACAGCACCAGCGGCAACATGCTGGCGTAGAGGCCGACCTGCGCCGGCAGCCCCGCCAGCAGCGCATAGGCCAGCGCCTGCGGCACCAGCATGACACTGACGATCACCGCCGCCAGCAGGTCACGCCCAAGACTGTGGCGGTCATAGTGGGCAAGCCAACCCGCCAGCGGCAGCCAGCGGGCAAGCGAGGACCCCTTTGCCTCTCGAACCGGCTCAGACATCGCGTGACGCCGGACGCGCCAGCCATTCGTGGCCCTTGAGCAGCAGGTTCCAGTAGATGAACGGCAGACCCCGTGCCTTGAGCTGCCAGGCCAGGCGAGTCGGACGCGTGCCGTCATTGACCCACTTGGGGAAGGTCGGCTGCAGTTCGCCGCCGTAGCCGAATTCCGCCAGCACGATGCGGCCATTCTCCACCGTCAGCGGGCAGGAGCCATAGCCCCGATAGCCCGCCGTGAGCGCACCACCGGTCAGCGTGGCCAGCAGGTTCTCGACCACCACGGGGGCCTGCTTGCGCACCGCCGCGGCGGTCTTGGCATTCGAGGTACCGCTGACATCGCCCAGCCCGAAGATGTCGGGATGGCTCATGTGCTGCAGGGTCTCGGGTTCGAGATCCAGCCAGCCGGCGGCATTGGCCAGCCCGGATTGGGCGATCAACGCCGGCGCCTTCTGGGGCGGCACCACATGCAGCATGTCGAAGGACTGCTCGACGATCTGCGGCTCGCCACCCTCCTCGGCTGCCGGCACCTCGAAGCGTGCCGTCTGCGTCTCGCCATCCACCGCGACCAAGCGCTGATGGAACCTCACGTCGATGCCATAGCCCGCGACCGCCTCTTCCAGCGCGGGCACGTAGGCCGGCACGCCGAACATCACGCCGCCGGCGTTATGGAAGCTGACCTCGAGCTGCGACAAGACGTTCTCGCGTTGCCAGTGATCGCAGGCCAGATACATCGCCTTCTGCGGCGCACCGGCGCACTTGATGGGCATCGGCGGCTGGGTAAACAGCGCCTTGCCGCCCTTGAGGGTCTGCACCAGCTGCCAGGTATAGGGCGCGAGATCATAGCGATAGTTGGAGGTGACGCCATTTTCGCCCAGCGTCTCCTCCAGCCCGTCGATGGCGCCCCAGTCCAGCTCAAGACCGATGGCGATCACCAGGCGCTCGTAGCGCAGGCGATGGCCATTGCCGAGCGTGACTTCATGTGCCTCGGCATCGATGCCGGTGGCCGTATCGCGATACCAGTGCACGCCCTTGGGCATCACCGAGTGCATCGGCTTGCGCGTGAATTCCGGCGTGAAGATGCCGCCACCGACCATCGTCCAGCCCGGCTGATAGCTGTGCTGCTCGGCGGGTTCGACGATGGCGATGTCCATGCCCGGCTGGCGCTTGAGCAGACTGGCCGCCACCGCGATACCGCCGGCCCCGCCACCGATGATCACCACCTTGTGGGCGTTGGGTGCCAGGCGGTGATTGGCGGCGCGGGTCGCTTCCGAGGCCGAATCAGCCCCCTGATTGTCACAAGGCGTCGTTGCAGAATCCGAAACTGGCGGGGTCTGTGGCGTGCTCTGGCTCATCGATAAGGCTCCCATCGCGGAAATTCGTCCATTTGAGTCACAAAATTACGTAAGCAAGCTACATAGGCAAAGCGCCTGGACATACTCCCTGCCGGCATGGCAGCCATCACAGCTGATCAAACGGCAGGTTGAGCGGAATCTTGAGATAGGCGCGACCGTTGTCTTCCGCCGGCGGCATCTGGCCGGCGCGCATGTTCACCTGCACCGCCGGCAGCATCAGACGCGGCATGCCAAGCCCGGCATCACGCTTGGTACGCATGTCGACGAAGGCCTGCTCATCGATGCCGTCATGCACATGGATATTGTGCTCACGCTGCTTACCCACCGACGTCTGGCAGCAGAAGCCTTCACGCCCTTCGGCCGAATAATCATGGCACAGGAAGATGCGTGTGCTGTCCGGAAGCGAAAGCACCTTGTGAATCGAGCGATACAGCGTACGCGCATCGCCGCCGGGGAAATCGCAGCGCGCGGTGCCGTAATCGGGCATGAACAGCGTATCGCCGACGAAGACGGCGTCACCGATCACGTAGCTCACGCAGGCCGGCGTATGGCCCGGCGTATGCAGCACGCGGCATTCAAGCCCCCCGATCGCCAGGCTGTCGCCCTCTTCCAGCAAGCGATCGAACTGGCGGCCATCACGCGCGAAGCCCGCCTCGGCGGCGAAGATATCAGCAAAGATGTCCTGCACTTCGCGTATGCGCGCCCCGATCGCCAGCTGGCAATCCAGCTTGCCTTTCAGGTAGGCAGCCGCTGACAGATGGTCGGCGTGCACGTGGGTTTCGAGAATCCACGCCACCTCGAGGGACTCGGCTTCGATATGCGCAAGCAAGGCATCCGCTGAGCGGGTACTGGTGTGGCCTGCGGGATAATCGAAGTCGAGCACGGGATCGATGATCGCGCACTGGCGGGACTGCGGGTCGCGCACCAGGTGCGTGAAGGTGTTGCTGTCTTCGTCGAAGAAGCTCTCGACCTGGGGGCGCTGTGTTGAGGTTGCCATCTTCCGACCTCCTGCTTCGCTCAAGGATTGATGCCTCAAGCCTACGCCTGAAGCGGCAACAACGCAAAAAAGAATAACGTTAAAACCATAAAGAATAACAATAAGGCGTTTTCAATAACCTATTGTTCTAGCTATTGAATTTCCGAAAAGGCGATGAGCGACATCCCTCAACGAAATGCCTTTCACCATAAGGTATAGCTGATAGAAAGAATCGCACACGCTATGCTGACATTGCGCGGTGACACGATTCAGCCATACAATCTTGAACGATTAAGTTTCACAAGTTGCTGTCACTTACCCTAGCCTTCATTGGACGAGCTACGCCATGTCACGAATACTTCAATGGTCGATCACGGTTGCCCTCGCCGGCTTCCTGTTCGGTTTCGATACCGCCGTCATCTCGGGGGCGGATACCTCACTGCAGAGCCAGTGGGGTCTGAGCGATCTCAACCACGGCCTCATCATCATGTCGATGGCCCTGTGGGGCACGGTGATCGGCGCCATCTTCGGCAACTGGCCGACCGATCGCTTCGGGCGCCGCGCCACGCTGATCGGCATCGGTATCCTCTATCTGGTCTCGGCGCTGGGGTCGGCGCTGGCCACTGACCCGTATGTGTTCTCGTTCTTCCGCCTGCTGGGCGGGCTGGGCGTGGGGGCCTCGTCCGTCGCGGCGCCTATCTACATCTCGGAAATTGCACCGCGCAAGCGGCGTGGTGCGCTGGTCGGGCTCTATCAGTTCAATATTGTCTTCGGGATTCTGATCGCCTTCGTCTCCAACTACTTCATCGGCTTCATCGACGGTGAGAACTGGCGCTGGATGCTGGGCGTGGAAGCCGTGCCGGCCGCCCTCTATCTGTTGATGATCTGCAAGGTGCCGCGCAGCCCACGCTGGTTGATCCTCAAGCGCAACGATGAGGCGGCCGCCGCCGAGATCATCGCGCTGATCAACCCCAAGGCCGACATCGCCGAGGAAATCGCCATCATCCGCGGCACCGAGAGTCAGGAAAGTGCCAAGCAGCACACGCGTCTGTTCGCCTGGCGCTATCGTCTGCCGGTGCTGTTCGCCTTCCTGATCGCGGCCTTCAATCAGCTGTCCGGCATCAACTTCATCATCTATTACGCGCCGCGCATTCTGGCCGAGGCGCAGCTGGAAGCGAGTGCTGCCCTGCTCTCGACGGCGGGCATCGGGGTGATCAACCTGGTCTTCACCCTGCTGGGCATGGCGCTGATCGACAAGCTGGGGCGCCGCACCCTGATCAAGATCGGCTCTGCCGGCTATCTGGTGTCACTGTGCCTGATCGCCTGGGCCTTCCATCTCGAGGACTTCTCCGCCATGGGCGGCTATGGCGTGCCGGTGCTGCTGGGCGTGTTCATCGCGGCGCATGCCATGAGTCAGGGCACGGTGATCTGGGTGTTCATCTCCGAGATATTCCCCAACAAGGTACGCGCCATGGGCCAGTCCTTCGGCAGCTCCGTGCACTGGATCTTCGCGGCGCTGATCGCGCTGCTGATGCCGACCATCCTCAGCCACTTCAGTGGCGGGCCGGTGTTTGCCTTCTTCGCCGTCATGATGCTGCTGCAACTGGTGTTCGTGCTGTTCTTCATGCCCGAGACCAAGGGTGTCTCGCTTGAGGACCTGCAGGGCCGTCTGATCCGCCCTTCACGCAAGGAGAAGGAACAGGAACAGGCCGCGGCACTCGCGCCACAGGGTAACTGAGGCTCTTGACGACTTAGCTTTGAAGCCTGACTCGAATAACGCTCTCCAGACGCCGACACCCCGCCCTGTGCGGGGTGTCGGCGTTTATGGCTCTGGCAGTCATGCCCGCCAGGAGCCCCCGCCGAGCATCGCCTCACGACATGAGAGCGGCTCCGCTGCCCACAACGCACATGGCTTGCTGCCCTCCTCCTTACGATGACGCGCGCCAGATCGCTACGTGCAAATAGCGTGGTATCGTCGCCGGCTCAATCGCCAGCCAGAGCGGCGATTTTCAGCGCCATATGTCGGGATTATTACGGATATATTCTTTGGTCTCGTCATTCTTGCCAAGCTAATCAAAACAGTGAAAAGATCGCTTCCGAAACGTTTCGGGTAACGGTTTCCGCTCACAGTTACCGCAAAGGAAAAGTGCCATGCCGCCGAACATCACACTCAAGCATCTCGCCAGCCAGCTGGGCCTGTCGGTCACGACGGTCTCGCGGGCACTGGGCGGATTCGAGGATGTCAGCGCCACGACCCGTGAGCGGGTGCAGGCCTACGCCAGTGAAGTGGGCTACAAGCCCAATCAGAGCGCACGCCGCCTCAAGACAGGCCGCACTTCCTCGGTGGGCTACATCATGAACGGCGCCCAGGGCGACTTTCGTGATCAGTTCAACACCCGCCTGCTGGTCGCGCTGGGCCAGGCGCTGCACGACGCCGCACCGGAACATGACCTCATCGTCACCACGGTGCCCGAGGACCGCGACGAGCTGGACACCTACAAGCGTTTCATCGATGGCGGCAAGGTCGATTCCTTCGTGGTGGCCCGTACCCGCATTCAGGACCCGCGCGTCGACTTCCTGCTCGACAGCGGCATCCCCTTCGTCACTCACGGTCGTACCGGCCGCGCCAGCGAGCACGACTGGGTCGACATCAATGCCGCCGACGGCTTCATGCGCGCCACCCGCCATCTGATTGGCCTGGGCCATCGCAACATCCTGTTCCTCAACTTCTTCAGCGACCTCTATACCGCCGTCGAACGAGAGACCGGCTATCTGCAGGCGATGCACGACGCCGGCCTCGTGCCCAGCTCGCGCCATTGCCCGCACGGCTATGCCAGCGCCTATCAGGTCGCCCATGAAGCGCTGTCCGGGGCCAACGCCCCCACCGCCTTCGTGTGTGCCAGCGACATCTTCGCCTACGGCGTGATGGAAGCGGTCAGCGCCTGCGGCCATACACCCGGCAAGGATATCGCCATCATCGGCGCCGATAACCTGCCGCCGCAGATGTACCGCCAGCCCAGCCTCAGCACCCTGGACATCTCGTTCGAGACCGTCAGTCAGGCGCTGATCGAACTGGTGCTGGCACCGCAGGATGGCGCGCCACGCCATCGCTGCTTCGATTACGACCTGCTGCTGCGCGATACCACTGCCTGAGCACACATGTCTGAGCACACATGCCTGAGCACACAGGGCCATCGACTGACCTCACGACGCCAGACGCCTGACCGCAAGACGCCTGATCTGAAAATGCCATCGCCAGAACGTGGTCAGCGTGGCGCCAGAAAAACAACACCCGACCGGGGAGACCTCCATGCGCAAGATGCCAACCGCCCTCGCTTTGCTGGCGCTGCTGGGCAGTACGTCCGCCCTCGCTGACATCACCTTCTTCAGCACCCAGGCCAGACCGCTGGAAGAGGCCCAGCAGATGCGCGAGATCGCGCTGGCACCCTACGCCGAGGCCATCAATTACATGCCGCAGGAGACGGGCACCTTCCTGTCGCGTCTCGAGGCGGAGAAGACCAGCCCCGATGGCGCGCTGGATCTGCTCGGCGGGCTGCACGGCGAACTGGGGTCGCTGACGCCCAGCATTCTGGCGCCGCTGGATGACCTGCAAGGCTCACTTGCGGACGCGGGCATCAGCCAGCAGTACATGACGCTGGGCAAGCTGGGCGGCGACCAGCAGCGCTACATTCCGTGGATGCAGGCGACCTACATCATGGCCGCCAACCGCAAGGCACTGCCCTACCTGCCCGAAGGCGCCGACCTGAACGCGCTGAGCTATGACGAGCTGCTGGCCTGGGGCCGCAACATGCAGGAGGCCACCGGCAGCCCCAAGCTGGGCTTCCCGGCCGGTCGCAAGGGGCTGATCCACCGCTTCCTGGAAGGCTATCTCTACCCGTCCTTCACCCACTCGGTGGTGCGTGAGTTCCGCAGCGATGACGCCGTGGCCATGTGGCAGAAGTTCCGCGAGATCTGGGCGGTGACCAATCCGCGCTCCACCGCCTACGGCTTCATGCAGGAACCGCTGCTCAATGGCGAGGTGTGGGTCGCCTTCGATCACACCGCGCGCCTCAAGGATGCCTTCAACAAGCAACCGGATCAGTACGTGGCCTTCCCGGCCCCTGCCGGCCCCAGCGGACGCGGCTACATGCCGGTGGTCGCTGGCCTGGCGGTGCCCGCCAATGCCACGAATCCCGATGCCTCGCGCAAGCTGATCCGCTACCTGATGACGCCGGAAGCCCAGATTCGCACCCTGCGGGCCACCAACTTCTTCCCGGTGGTGGAGGCTGAACTGCCCGATGACCTGCCCGCCAGCATTCGCATGTCCGGCAAGGCGGTCGCGGCCCAGTCCTCCGCCGATGACGCCGTGCTCTCGCTGCTGCCCAGCGGCCTGGGCCAGCAGTCGGGCCTGTTCAACAAGATCTACCGCGATGCCTTCGTGCAGATCGTTCTGCGCGACGCCGACATCGAGGAGACGCTGGATATCCTCGCCCCGCGCCTGCAGACGCTGATCAACGCATCAGGCGCAGGCTGCTGGCTCCCGGATACGCCCAGCGACGGCCCCTGCCCGGTCAAGTAAGCCGCTGGCGCCGGAACGCAACACTCAAGAACGCAGCACTCAAGAACGCAGCACTCAAGAACGCAACACTCGCCACACACGCATCACTCGCAACACAGCAGCAGCAACGGCCCCCCCGACGGGTCGCCATGACGGAACGCCAACCCCTGTCATGCCGACCCGGTGCCACCAAACCATTCCGACAAGCCATCACAACAACGCCAAAGGTGAGCAAAGATGAAGCACGATCGCTGGCTACCTTATTACCTGATCGCCCCCAGCCTGCTGTTCATGGGTGCCTTCTTTCTCTATCCGTTCATCCAGATCTTCGCCGAGGCCTTCACCAGCAGTGACGGCAACGTGGGCCTGGCCAACTTCACGCGCATCTATCAGGACTTCAACTTCTGGCCGTCACTCAAGAACACCCTGCTGCTGACCGGGGTCGTGGTGCCGCTGCAGCTGGTGCTGGCCATCGGCATGGCGCTGATGGTCACCAGGATGAACAAGGGCCGCGACAGCATCCTCTACATCTGGACCATCCCGCTGGGCATCTCCGATCTGGCCGCCGGCATCATCTGGCTGGCGATCCTCGAGCAGTTCGGCTTCCTCAATAGCTTCCTGAGCGCGGTCAGCGTGATCGATGCGCCGGCGTCCTGGCTCAACTATCAGAATGCCTTCGCGCTGTTCCTGGCCGTGGTGGTCGCCGAGATCTGGCGCGGTACCGCCATCGTGCTGGTGATCCTGGTATCGGGCATGGGGCTGATCCCCAAGGAATATGACGAGGCCGGTCAGGTGTTCGGCGCCAGCTACTGGCAGCGCCTGTGGAAGATCACCCTGCCGATGCTGCGCCCCAGCATCCAGTCGGCGCTGATTCTGCGCACCCTGCTGGCACTCGAGGTCTTCGCGGTAGTGATGATGCTGGGCGGCAGTGACATGCCGGTACTGATGAGCGAGACCTTCGACTGGCAGTTCCTCTACCAGCAGACGGGTGCCGCTGCAGCCTACGCGGTGTTGATCATGCTGATCTCGGTGGTCATCACCGGCTTCTACATCAAGTTCCTCAATGTGCCGAAGGAGGCCCGCTGATGAAATCCTCTTCTTCCGAGGCCGTCATGCCGTCATCGCTTTCGTCACGTGCAAGCGCCTCCTCAGCCGATTCCTCACGCCAGGAGGCACAGACCGCCCACAAGCCACGGCGCAATGACATGGCCTGGAAATGGCTGTTCCGGGCTGGTGTCTCGATCCTGGTGCTGTGGGTGCTGGTGCCCATCGCCCTGTTGATGCTCAACAGCGTCAGCACGCCGGAGCAGATCACCGGCTGGCCCAAGACCCTGACCCCGGCGCTGAGCTTCGAGACCCTCGACTTCTTCTGGCACTACCAGGGCGTGATCAGCGCGCTGGGCAACTCGCTGCTGGCCGCCGTCTTCACCATGGTGATCGCCATCGTGCTCGGCGCACCGGCAGGCTATGCGCTGGCCCGCTTCGTGTTCCCGGGCATGAATGCCTACCGCATGATCATCATCCTGTCGCGGGCCTTCCCGATGCCGCTGCTGGCGCTGCCGCTGGCCGTCATCTTCATCCAGGTCGGCATCGATGACTCCATCCTGGGTCTGGCGATGGTGCACGCCACCCTGGCACTGCCGTTTGCGGTGCTGATCACCTCCAGCCTGTTCATGGGCATTCCGGTGGAACTCGAGGAAGCCGCCTGGCTGATGGGCTGCAACCGCTGGCAGGCCTTCCGCCGCGTGGTGCTGCCGCTGGCCGCGCCGGGCATCACCGCCTCGGCCGTGTTCGCCTTCGTGATCTCGTGGAACGAGGTGTTCGCCTCGGCGATTCTCACCGTCGAGAACCGCACCCTGACCGCCTTCCTGGTGCAGAGCCTTTCCGAGTCACCTGCCGAGATCAAATATGCCGGTGGCCTGATTCTGGTCGTCCCGGCGCTGCTGTTCCTGTTCGCGATCAGGAAGTACCTGTTCAGCATGTGGGGCATTTCCAACCGCTAACGTACGCCCGCTCATCAGGCCAATGACCGGCGGCGATCTTCATCGTCTCTCGCCAGCGAGTTCACTTCCTCGCCGCCGCTCTCGATCAAAGGAGTCAGACCATGTCAGCCATCCAAATCAGCGCCGTACGCAAGCAGTTCGGCAAGCAGGAAATCCTCAAGTCCATCGATCTCGAGATCCGCGACAAGGAATTCACCGTGCTGCTCGGCCCGTCCGGCTGCGGCAAGTCCACCCTGCTGCGCATCATCGCGGGGCTGGAATACGAGAGCAGCGGCTCGATCCGCATCGGCGAGCGTGAGATCACCTCGCTGGCACCGCGCGATCGTCGCATCGCGATGGTGTTCCAGAACTACGCCGTCTTCCCGCACATGACCGTGGCGGAGAACATCGCCTTCGGCCTGCGCGTGCGCAAGGACAGCGAGGCGCATATCCAGCGCAAGGTGAAGGAAACCGCCGCACTGATGCATATCGAGGACCGCCTCGATCACTACTCCGGTCAGCTCTCCGGCGGTCAGCGTCAGCGTGTCGCGGTCGCGCGCGCCCTGGCGATGGAGCCGGAAGTGCTGCTGATGGATGAGCCGCTGTCAAATCTGGATGCCCTGCTACGTCTGGAGATGCGCGCCGAGCTCAAGACCATCCTCGCCGCCTCCGACACCACCACCATCTACGTGACCCACGACCAGGTCGAGGCCATGAGCCTGGCGGACCGTATCGCGGTCATGAAGGGTGGCCAGATCGAGCAGTACGCGCCGCCCTCCGAGATCTACCACTACCCGGCGACCGAATTCGTCGGCAGCTTCATCGGCAACCCGCCGATGAACTTCATCCCGCCGGATGCGCGCTGGAATCACCCGACCCGCCCCGAGCAGTCAAGCCAGCAGGTACACAAGTGCGGTATCCGCCCCGAGGACTTCGAGGTGCGCTTCGAGCCCACCGAGAACTTCGCCCCGGTGCGCGTACTGGTCTCGGAATTGCTGGGATCGCACAAGCAGCTGACCGCGCGCTTCGGTGACGAGATGATTCGCGTCAACGTGCCGAGCGATCTCGATGTCGGCAATGGCAGCGACATCCACATCCGCCCGCTGGCCGAGAAGGTGCGCTTCTATGACCACAGCGGCCACCTGATGTCGGCGTAAGGCACCCCGCCCCCTCTCTACCCAACCTTTCAGCCCAAACCTTTCATCCCGAACGGAGCCGACTTACATGAATGCCAAGCTCGACGCGCTCAGCGCTCACGACGTTCTCAAGCTCAACGACCTGGGCGGCTATACCGTGCCCACGCGTGGCCTCTACCCCTTCCAGTGGAACTGGGACGCCGCCATCACCGCGCTGGGCTGGCTGGCCGCCGGTGACGAAGCGCGTGCCTGGCGTGAGGTCGAGCGCCTGCTGGAAGGTCAGTGGGACAACGGCATGGTGCCGCATATCGTCTTCCACGGTGACGCGGAAACCTACTTCCCGGGGCCGGAAGTCTGGGGCGTCAAGCACAGCCCGTCGACCAGCGCCATCTCCCAGCCGCCGGTGCTGGCCAGCGTCATGAAGCTGCTGTTCGAGGAAGGCCGTGATCGCCGGCTTGCCGAGGAAAAGCTGGCCACCACCCTGCCCGGGGTCATCCGCTACCACCTGTGGTTCTATCGCGATCGTGATCCGGAACACACCGGCCGCGTGTGCAGCTATCACCCGTGGGAATCGGGCATGGACAACAGCCCCCAGTGGGACGGCCCGCTGGCTGGCGTGCCGCCGGTCGATGCCGAATACGTGCGTCGCGATACCGGGCTGGTCGATCCGTCCGAGCGCCCGCACAAGTACGAATATGATCGCTACATCTATCTGGTGAAGTTCTTCCAGCAGAACGAGCACGACGCCGAGGTGCTGTATCGCGACTGCCCGTACCGCGTCGAGGACATCAGCCTGATCTCCATCCTGCACCGTGGCACGCGCGACCTGATCGCGCTGTGCGAAGAGGATGCCGCCGGTCTGGACCTGGTCAACACCCACGGCGAGGCGCTCTTCAGCCTCAAGCAGTCGCTGGCGCGCACCGAGGAAGGCGTGCAGGCGCTGTGGAGCGATGAGCTGGGCTGTTTCCTGAGCCGCGATGCGCGTGCCAACGTGCTGCTGGAGCACGTCACCACCGCCGGCATTCTGCCGCTGTTCGCCGGTGTCGCCAGCGGCGCCCAGGCGCAGCGCATGGGCGGTCTGCTCGAGGAATGGCTGGAACAGGCGCCCTTCGGTGTCGCCTCCACCCATCCGGAAAGCACCCGCTTCGAGCCGAAGCGTTACTGGCGCGGACCGAGCTGGCTGCACATCAACTGGATGCTGGCCATCGGTTGCGAGGAATATGGCATGTCCCGCGAGGCCGACCAGATCAAGCAGGCCAGCCAGAAGTGCATCGAGGCCGCCGGCTACTACGAGTACTTCAACTCGGTGACCGGCGAAGGCTGTGGCGGCCGCGACTTCTCCTGGACCGCGGCGATGGACCTCTACTGGCTCAACCCGCTGGAGAGCTTCACCGCCAGCAAGGCAGCAGCCGGCGTCGTGGAGGCTTCCTGATGACTCAGCACGCCTCTCAGCACGCTTCTCAGCAACAGTCTCAGCAACAGCCTCAACAAGCCTCTCCACTGATGCAGGCACCGCAAAAGGCACCGCTGTCACGCCAGGCAGTACCGCCCATGCCGGCGACTTTCGCCAGCCGCGGCTTTCTGGACACGCACATCCGCTCGATCATGGACTTCTATCTGCCCAAGGCGATAGACCATGAGCGCGGTGGCTACTTCCAGGCCTGGCGCGATGACGGCACGGTGTATGCGCCCACGGCGCGTCATCTGGTCAGCAGCACGCGGATGGTCTTCAACTTCGCGATGGAATATCTGCGCAGCGGTGATGAGCAGTGTCTGGCCGCGACCCGTCACGGCATCGACTACCTGCGCGATGTCCATCTCGATCCGCAGACCGGTGGCTATCTGTGGTCGCTGAGCGAGCAAGGCGAGGCAGACCACACCAACCAGTGCTACGGCCTGGCGTTCGTGATGCTGGCCTATGCGACGGCCTGGCGCGCCGGCATCGAGGAGGCTCGCGGCTGGCTCGAGGAGACCCGTGCGCTGATGGAAGACAAGTTCTGGTCGCCTGAGGCGGGGCTCTATGCCGACGAGGCCAGCGCCGATTGGCAGACGCTGTCCGACTACCGTGGCCAGAACGCCAACATGCATGCCTGTGAAGCCATGCTGGCCGCCTTCGAAGCCACCGACGAGGCGCACTATCTGGAGCGGGCCATGACCCTGGCCAGCAACATCTGCCAGCGTCAGGCCGCCAAGGCCGATGGCCTGATCTGGGAGCATTACGATCGCGACTGGAACGTCGACTGGGACTACAACCGCGACGACCCCAAGAACCTCTATCGTCCGTGGGGATTCCAGCCGGGTCACCTGACGGAGTGGGCCAAGCTGCTGCTGATGCTCAAGCGTCATCGCGATGACGACTGGCTGCTGCCGACCGCGCAGCGTCTGTTCGATACCGCCTTGGATCTGGCCTGGGACAGCGAACGCGGCGGCATCTACTACGGCTTCGCGCCGGATGGCACCATCTGCGATGACGACAAGTACTTCTGGGTGCAGGCCGAGAGTCTGGTGGCCGCGGCGCTGCTGCACGAGGCCACCGGCGATTCACACTACGCCGAGTGGTACGAGCGCCTGTGGGGCTACGCCTGGCAGCACTTCATCGACCACCAGCACGGTGCCTGGTATCGCCTTTTGAATGCCGACAACCAGCGCTTCGATGACCTGAAGAGCTCGCCGGGTGCCAAGTGTGACTATCACAGCCTCGGCGCCTGCCATGAGCTGTTGCGCGTGATCACCCGCGACTGACACTCTCTACACACTCGACACGTTCGATACACCCGACGATCCGACACGCCGCCTCCCGCGGCGTGTCGGATCGTTGCGTTGTGGGCGTCTGGTTTACTGCCAAGGACGACCCGCGCTATTTTTTCGAACACCCTCCGTGTTTCTTTAGAGCACCGCTCCTGACAATACTGGATTGCGCTGACCGCCCCGGCAGAGGGTGGCAGCCGACAGCCGCGGGCATGCCCCGAGGCGCTGCATTCCAGACGTTTCATCAGCTAGAGAAACTACAATAACAAGCGGAGTCCCACATGCCCCTTTCTCAACTCCTGGACTGGCGGTTGCACCTGCTGGTCGTGGTGCTGTCTCTCGGCGCCGAACTGATCGGTATTCTCAAGTTCCCGCTCGGCCCCGGCACCTTGCTGCTGTTGCCGCTGTTCTATGCCTTCATTGCCGCCGTACTGTGCAATCCGCACCTGTTCAGTGGTACCAGGCGCTTCATCCCGCCGGTGGTCAGCGCGGCGGCAGGGCCGGTCATCCTGCTGTCGATCATGCCGTTCATCGCCCGCTTCGGTTCCACCATCGGCCCAGCCATCGAGCAGCTGATCTCGGCGGGTCCGGCGCTGATCCTGCAGGAGCTGGGCAATCTGGGCACCATGCTGATCGCGATGCCGATCGCGGTGGTGGTGCTCAAGATGGGCCGTGAGGCGATCGGTGCGACCTACTCCATCGCGCGTGAACCCAATATCGCGATCATCTCCGACAAATACGGCCTCAAGGGCCCGGAAGGCGTCGGTGTGATGGGCGTCTATGTCGTGGGCACCATGTTCGGCACCCTGTGGTTCGCGCTGATGGCGGGCTATCTGACGTCACTGGACATCTTCGACCCGCGTGCGCTGGCCATGGCCTGCGGTGTCGGCAGCGGCAGCATGGTGGCGGCGTGTTCCGGCGCCATCGCCGGTGCCCTGCCGGAGATGGGCGAGGAGCTGCTGGCCTTCGCCGGCGCCAGCAACCTGCTGACCTATGCCACCGGCCTCTACGTCTCGCTGTTCATCGCCCTGCCGGTCGCCGAGCGCCTGTTCCGCTTCTTCAGTCGCAAGCGGGCCGGCAGCGATGACGCCATGAATGACGAGGAAGCCAAGCTCGCCTCCGAGGCACTGGTTGAAGATCGCCCGGAGAACCAGCTGGGCAAGACAGCCATGGTCGTCGCGGCCGTCTGCGTGGTCGGCTGGGTAGTCAATACCATCAATGGTGCCAGCCTGATCGACGCCGCCCCCGGCATGCTGATCCTGTACGTGATGACCATGCTCGGCCTGCTGGTCGCCCGCGTCATGCCCTTCTACCTGCCGGCCATCGCCTGGGTGTCGCTGGTCAGCATCCTGATGACGTTGCCGTGGTTCCCGGGCAGCGGCTGGATCACCGAGCAGCTGGGCTTCGTCAACTTCCTCGCCATCGTCACGCCGGTGCTCGGCTATGCGGGTCTGGCGCTGAGCAAGCGCGAGTTCAGCATGTTCCGCCAGGCGGGCTGGAAGCTGGTGATCATCTCGCTGCTGGTCTTCACTGGCACCTATATCGGCTCGGCGGTCGTGGCGCAGGCACTGCTCTGATCACACAGGCTTCGGGCTTTACCTTTCGCTTCACCCTTCGCTTCTCACTTTGCTACCCCCTTCTCATCACTTTCACGCCGGCACTCCAGGGTGCCGGTTTCCACAGGAATTCAGCATGCAACTACCCGACAAGATCGACGAGGCACTGCTGCGCAGCTGGCGTCATGAGTTTCATCAGCATCCCGAGACGGCCTTCGAGGAGCACCGCACCTCGGCGCGCGTCGCCGAGATCCTGCGTGCGGCAGGCCTGGAAGTCACCACGGGACTCGCCGAGACCGGCGTGATCGCGGTGCTCGACGGCAAGCTGGGCAAGGGCCAGACCATCGGTCTGCGCGCCGACATGGATGCGCTGGATGTCACCGAGGCCAACGCCGTCTCACATTGCTCGCACACGCCGGGCAAGATGCATGCCTGCGGTCATGATGGCCACACCACCATGCTGCTGGGCGCGGCCTGTGAACTGGCGCGTGACCCTGACTTTGCCGGCCGCGTGGTGTTCGTGTTCCAGCCGGCCGAGGAGAACGAAGGCGGCGGCCGTCGCATGGTCGAGGACGGCCTGTTCGAGCAGTTCCCGATGGATGCCATCTATGGCCTGCACAACTGGCCGGGGCTGGCGCTCGGCGAGGCGGCGGTGCATGAAGAGGCGGTGATGGCGGCCTTCGATGTCTTCACCCTGACCCTGAGCGGCCACGGCTGCCACGCCGCCATGCCGCATCTGGGCAAGGACACCATCCTGGCGGCCTGTCAGCTGGTGACCCAGCTGCAGGGGCTGATCAGCCGCGAGACGCCGGCGCACCAGACCGCGATTCTCAGCATCACCCAGTTCCATGCCGGCGATGCCTTCAACGTGATGCCGGAAGAGGTCGAACTGCGCGGTACCCTGCGCTGCTTCGACCCGACACTGCGCGCGCATCTGCAACAGCGCTTCCATGACGCCGTCCATGCCATGGCGACCTTCCACGGTCTCAAGGTCAACTTCGACTATCAGCCGCGCTATCCCGCGACCCGGAATGCGCCCGGCCATGCCGAACGCTGCGCCAGCGTTCTCGAGCAGCTGCCGAGCATCCAGCGGGTCCATCGTGATCTGCCGCCCTCGATGGCCTCGGAAGACTTCGCCTATCTGCTGCAGGAATGCCCGGGCGCCTATATCTGGCTGGGCAACGGCGAAGACAGTGCCTCGCTGCACAACCCGCACTACGACTTCAATGATGCTGCCACGCCCATCGGCGTCAGCTACTGGACGACGCTGGTGCGTCAGCTGCTGGCCGCCGCCTGAGGCCAGGTGAACAAACCCTCGAGGGATGCTCAGCATGAAGATCTGCGTGATTGGCGATGCGCCCATTGGCACTCGGGCCATACAGGCGCTTGCGCATGCCGGAGTCGAGGGCGTCATGGCAGTGGCGGCGCCCGAGGGGCAAGTCGCGAGCCATTCGTCCTTCAGTGCCGAGATCTACCTGATGGCGCTGGCCACATCGCAACAGGTGCAGAAGGTACTGACGGGCAAGCAAGGCCTGCTGCGCAGGGCGCCGCCCGGCAGTACCGTGATCGATCTATGCAGTGGTGATGTCACGCTCAGCCGCGAACTGGCCGTGCAGACACGCCTCGCCGGCCATCACTGGCTGGAAGCGGCCACCAGTCGCAATCCGGCCGATGAAGCGAATGACAGCCTGACGCTGTTGATCGGCAGTGATGAGGCGACAGTAACGCGCATGACAGCGCTGCTCGACATCATCAGCACGCAGCATCTGCATGTCGGGGACGCCGGCTGTGGCCATGCCGCCGCCCTGGCCAGCGATTATCTGCATGCCGCGCACCTGATCACCACTGCCGAGGCGGTCGCCATGGCCTATCGCGCGGGGGTGACACCCCAGGCGTGCATCGATGCCATCAATCTGGGCGCCGGGCGTAGTGCCGTGAGCGAGGTGAATTTTCCGCGCTGGGTGCTGCCGGGCCGCTATGACTCGGGGATCTCCACCGGTCAGCTGCGCCGCGACCTGCGCCTGGCACGCAGTTTCGTCACCACGCTCAACCTGCCGGAAGGCTTGATGAAGGCGGTCTTCGAGCGCTGTCAGCCGCCGGAGCTGTGTCCGGCGGACGAGGATGATCTCCATCATCTGTGCGATCGCTGGCTGAGCAAGGTGCCTGCACAGCTGCACCCGCCTCGCCTGA
>JGI24005J15628_10000578_pt1 | contig 20896 bp, 26 predicted proteins | sample LinPmetageLP40_FD_15628 | JGI IMG/M metagenome (IMG submission 15628)
TACTATAATAAACGCTATATTTAAAGCAACAAATAACGCTTACGCTACAGGTGAGGCTCCAAATACTGAAGGAGAGGACAACCAAGAACCTCCTAAAGAAGGTAAAAGAAAGGGATATTAGATATGAATGATAAATTAAGAAGGTTATATTTTAACGCTAAGAAATATTTTGAATTACCTGACTTTGAGCAATTTGCGGTAGACATGCAAGATGCTGATAAAATGGCTANGCTTCGAGAAAATATGTTGGAGCATTACGAGATGCCAGAGATAGAAGTTATGTACCAAGATTTTGGGGTAAAAAAAAAAGATTTATCTGTCACTTCTCCTCAAGAAAACTTGGATTTACCTACATTACCAGAGCAGGAAGTTACTTCTTTGGATACCAAAGCGGTTGAACCACCAACAGACGATGAGCTAATAACATCTGATTTAACATCACAAAGTGAAGAAAGTGTTGTTCCTGAATTAGAATATTTATATGGGGATAAAGGTTTTAAATTTGAACAAACAGGATTTGGTGATTACGTTAAAATTACTGCCCCTAACGGTTCTCAAGAAACCTTTGCTTTATTAAAAGGTAAAAGGGCAAAGAATCAAGCTATACAAATAAAAGATTTTATATCAAGTAACAGAGAAGATTCTGTATTAAAACCAACGGGTGACACTCCATTAGAAGTAAATTTAAAAAATTTAGAAAACCAATCTACCGAATCAGAAAAAAAGTTTTACAACAAAGAAGAGTATACTGAATTTGTAAATCAATTTCAAGATAAACAATCGGAAGCAGCTATAGATATTAAATCATATTTAAAAAAATATGACAACAATCAAAGGCAAGAAAATTACTTTAATTCACTTGCATATAGACAATTAATTAGTAAAGATCCCGTATTAGCAGCAAACCAATTAGCAGCTTTTAAACAAGAAAAAATTGCAATTGAAAATTTAAGAAAAGATTTATTAAAAAAACAAGAAGCTCTTAAATTAGAAAATGTAGATTATCAACGAGCTGTAGGAAGATATGTTGGTAAAGAATCGTTAAAAGGAACTTATATAGGTAACTTTTTTCAAGAGATTGGAACTGGAACTGGAACTCTTCTTTCAGGATTAAGTAATATAAATATAGATCTTATAATGGGCGTAGGGTTAGTAGACCAAGAAGACTTACCTTATTTTAATCAAACTGTAATTGAAAAATTAATTAATGATCACGGTTCTGTGGCCGCTGGTCTTGGATTAAATCCTAATAGTGAAGAGTATAGAGAAATAGATCCTGAAGGAGATTTAGCAAAATTATCAGATTTAAATTATGAAGATTGGAAAGCGGCAACTACTGAGGACGAAAGGCAAATGATAAGAGATGAAGCAAGAGCTTTATTTCCTGGTAAAAAAATAGAAGATCATTTTAGATTAAAATATATACAAGAAAAATATCTTAAATATTCTCTAGATCCAAGCGTCTTAAAGAACGCACGAGAATATTTAAATAAAAATATGGGTAAAGAGTTAGAATCTGAAGCTTTAGATGATTTTAAAAAAACTTTTAAAAATCAAGAACTTCCAGGTTATAGAGATGCTTTTGAACCTATGAGAAAATTAACAGGTGTAACGAAAGAATACGGTGACAGAGTTATTAATACAACTATAGGTGGAGGAGTTTTTGGAGCTGCTAGAAGTATACCCGCATTATTAGTACCAGGTTATGGAAAAATAGCAGCTTTTGGAATTCAACAAATGGATTATATAAATGAAGAGATGAATAAAGATTCTTCTTTTGATGATATCCCAGAAAATCAAAAATATAAATTAACTGCTCCTTTAGGAATCGTAACGGGTATATTAGAAAAATATGGTTTTAGTAATATGCTTAAAGGTACTTCTATGATAAGGCAAATTACAGCTGCAGCAGTAAGGGCAGGGGGATATAAAATGAGCGCTAGCGCTTTTACTAAAGTTGTAGAAAATGATATTAGAAACAGAGTAGCTAGAGGAACTATAGCTCTTGGAACTGGAGCTTTGGCTGAAGCTGAAACTGGAGCCTTGCAAGAAGTTGCGGAAATTAGCGCTAAAAAATTATGGAATGATTTATCATCTAAAGGAGATTTTGAAACCCCAAACGCTTGGAGTATGGAGTATGCAAAGCAAGTTGGAATGGCTGCTTTACAAGAAAGTATTGGTGGTGTTGTTCTAGGAATGCCTAATGCTATATCTCAAGCAGCTAGAGGAACTGAGATAGAAGATAATATTAAGACCCTTAAAGATGCTAACACACCTTATATAGAGTTGTTTTTCAAAGTGTCTGATGATCAAAATTATGAAAAAACCTACTCAGCGATGGTTGGGCAAATTAAAAGCGATATTAACGAAGGTAAGATTACTGTACTTGAAGCAACTGAAACTTTAAATACTTATAATCAAGTAGTAGGTTTGAGTAAAAAAATAAACCCTGATTTAGATATTGATTCTAAAAAACAAATACTAGACTTATTATTTGAAGAACAACAATTAAAAACTAAAACTGAAGGAAAAGACCCTAGGACAGTTCAAAATGAATTAGAAAGAATTAATGAAATTGCAAATCAAATTTCAAAAATATCTAAAGGGGATGTTCTGACAGAATTTGAAAAAGAGGCTAAAGCTACAAAAGTTACAGACGAAGAGGTTGTGCAAGAGATAATAAAAGGAAAACAAGGGACTGACACTTATACTACTGAGGAGTTTGAGATAATGAAAAAAATACTAATTAAACGAAAAAAAGATGCCTATAAGAAGCAAAGCGCAGTGGAAGAAGCTGGCAAAGACAAATCCCAAAATATTGAAAAAATGGTTAAAGGAGACACCGACAACTTATCAGAGTCTTCCAGAAAGAATAGTCAAGAAAACAAAGATTCGTCCAGTGAGACAAAGAAAGAGAAAGTAGATCCACTTGCAATTAACGACAAGGACTCTGTAAAAAAAGAATCATACAGCTATACAAGAGAGCGTATAGAAGGAGAGCCAGATGAAAATTTCAAAATTGATGTTGTTACAAATAAAGATGGTAGTAGAACTTTTAGATTTAAATTAGAAGATGGCAAAACATATAATACATTATTAGTATCTAAAGACAACACATTGACTAATCAGGAGTATATTGAAGCTTCTGAGTCGGTTGAGCCTGGAACTATAAATCTTACAGAAACTGTAGAAGGATTTGAAAATGTTGCAAATCCAGAAGCTGTAACCAGAAGAAAAAAAGAAATAGCAGAACAAGAAAATAATATAGGAATAGATGGAAAACCTTTACTACAAGAGGCATCGCTTCAAGAAATGGAGGTTAAAGATTTAAGTACTTTAATTAAAAAAATTAATAAAGAAATTGCAGCCATCAGAAAAAACCCTATGAAAAACATTAAAAGGGTAAAAGATAGGCTTACTACTAAAAGAGATGCAATTAAAGAAAAAAGAGAGCAATTAGTTTTAGTAGAAAAAGTTTTAAAGGAAAAATCTAAAAAGAAAAAACCTGTAAAGAAAAAGGTAAAGAAAAAATCTTTACCAGGAGAAACAGCAAAGAACTTAGAGGGTTTATATAGAATACAAAGAAAAATATTTGGATTAAACAGATCGGAATCCCTAGCAGCAGCTATTGTAATGGATCGTTCAATTAAAGTAATGGCAAAAAGAGCTGGTATAACTCCAGCTGAGATGTATAAAAAAATAAAGTTTGTAAAAGCTTCAGACCAAGATATTAAAAACATTAATGAAGGCAACGCGTTGTTTCAGGGAAGTTATTCTGATTCTAATAGTGGAATTAGCTTTGTTTATGACAAAGATGGAGAGCAATTTAAAAAATTAGAAGACGAAGGTAAAATAAATAAAGACAAAACATTAAACGATTTTGAAGGGTCAATGGTTTTACATGTTCCAGATGCTGCATTTTCTGGACAAATTATGAAAGGAGATGATGTTTTAGTAGAAGGACAAGGTGGAATGTATTTCCCTATAAAATATAATGAAAAAGGATTTGTATGGGCTTCTACAAAAAGAAGCGCTGCTCAGTCTATGGCTAATGCTATTAATGAATCAGCTAAACAAAACAATGGAGTTGGAAGGTTAGCTTTAATAAGTACTAATCAAGAAAAAGTTCTTTCAAGTTTTAATGCTACGTTAGGAGTTTTAAATTTATTACAATCAAAACCTTTTAGAAATGAGCTTGGTTTAAGCGAGGCTAAATTAAAAGAAATTTTAGTAGCAGCATCGAAGAGTATGATATATAAAAGTGGAATAAAACCTTTTAAAGGTATAGGTGTTAAATTAGATAACAGTATGCCTCTAAATGAAATAGTTGATAAAATTATTAAAGCAACAGATCCAGCAACAGGGGGAGTATTTCCGCAACGTAAAGCATTCATTGTTTATATAGGCAAAGAACTAGCCGCTAGAATTTCAAGGACAAAAACAAATAAAAATTTAATAGACTTTTTTGGTATTGGTCTTACTAATGCAGGTTTTAAAGGAATTAGAACTGAAAAATTATCTGGTGCTAATTTAACTCAGGCTTTTTCTTACATGATGAATGAACCTTTACTTAGAGATATTAAAGGAAGTGATAAAGTTTATTCTGTAATAGAAGTTGTTGGAAATCCTGGAGAAAATGTAGTTGAAGTAAAGTCTGATAATACACATAAAACTTATCCTTTTGTACTTAAAACTACTGATGGTCAAGATATTGTTTTAAATATATTAAAAGAAACTCCAAGCTGGAAACAATCTTTTGTTGATCCAGACACAGGAGCTAATAATATAATTGAGGAAAGAGCAAAAAAAATAATTGACACACGACAGGGAGTAAGTAAAGTTCCTTTACAACTAAACAAACCTAAAGTATTATATCAAAAAGCGACTACACCAATAGCTAGGTTAGCTGATTCATATAATTTTAATACAGACGGATTTAGTATGTCATCAAATCTAGATGAATTTGCTTTAAGAAAAGCAGCAGAAAAATTAGGTTATGGATTAAAAAGAGCTAAGTCTAATAAATACTTTTTTACAAAAAACGACAGTAAAATAAACCCCTGGATACAACCTTCAAACATGTTGTTTCAAAATCAAACTCCAGAAGCTCAAGGTGCTATGTTAGCTAGTGATGGGGAGTTTGTGATCTATGCCATGACAGATCCTAATGTGTCTACACCTTTGCATGAACTAGCGCATGTGTATGAACATTATTTAACTGAAGGAGAAAGAAAAACTATTTTAGAATTTTCTAATAAAAAACAATGGAATAGAGATGTAAGCGAATTATTTGCCAGGGGATTTGAAAAATATTTATCAGAAGGATATGCTCCAAACAGCAGAATGGAAAAAATATTTATCAGATTTAGAGAATGGTTAAAATCTATTTACAACGGAATTAGAGGAAGTGAGATAGATATAAACCTTACAACAGATATGAAAAGGATTTATGACGCTATGTTAGGTAAAGGTGTAAGTAGCCCTTTAGTTAAAAAAAGTGAATTAACTCTTTTAAAAGATAAAATAAGAGCTGAGACTAAAGGGGAGAAAGAAGGTATAAAAAACTATAGAGATAAAGTTAACGAGGTAGTTAAGTTTATTAGAGGAATGGGTAATAAAAATATTATTACAACTAACCAAGCGAACGCAATGATTTCAAAAGCTTTAAGAACTAATTTTGAAGTTGAAAAACAAGTTGCTGAATTAATTAGTTACATAACAACAATTTATAATAAAGCTGATTTGGCTAAAAAAATTAACGATGCTAATAAATTAAGAAGAACAGCTTTAAATAATATTACATATAAAATAGGCCCAGCTAAAGATTTATTCCCAGTTCTTCAAAATTTATTTAGTATAGAGTCAAATCAAATATCTTTAAATGAATTTAACAAATATTTTGACTTAGTACAAATGATGGGTGAAAGATCAAGAGTATTGACTTTAAAAGAATCTGGTGAAGTCATGAATGATGCACTTGATGTTTTAAGAACAGTAATAATGGTTCCTGAACAAGTGAAAGCAAGTGAAATAAAAGAAGACACTTATGATTTACAAGGAGAAATACAATCTATTTTAAACACTAAATACAACATTAGCAATGTAAAAAGTAAATTAGAAATTCCTTTAGCAAAGTATTTAACTAGTCTTACTAAATCAGATTTAGAAAATTTAGTTATAACTAAAAAAGATGGTACTAATGATTACACACAAATAGAAACATTAAAAAAAATATTACAAAACATTGAGGTTGGTGTTGTAACAAGAGAAGCAGCCAAAACAATAAATGTAATTGAAAAGTTTAGAAAGTCAAAGATTGTGGTTCCTATAATTGAAAAGAAAGTAAAATTTAATATTCTTACCCAATCTTTTCAAAGAACATATGGTAAAATTAAATCTGCTATCCTAGGACGAAGAACAGCTGTATCAGAAGAAATTAGAAGTCAACCTACAGGGAATATAGATGAAGTTATAGGTAATTATAATAACTCTCAAGTTACTAAAGCTTTATTCAACCCTCTACAGGTTGCAATGTCTAAAGCTGAAGTAATGCAAAGAAAGTTTGATATAACTTTAGAGAGAGCAGAAATGTTATTAAGTCAAAAATTTAAATCTAAACTATCTCCATTCATGCGTTCTACAAATGAAGTAGTCAAGTCTAAGTATAAATTAGGGCTTTTTGCTATTGCTAGAGAGTTTGAAGCTAATCCTGGAAATGAATTTGTTCATTCACCTGGAAAAACTTTAGCAGTCACTATAGAAGAGTATGGAGATTCTGAAGGTATTGGTGCGGCTAATAAATCTATGTTGTTAGAATTACAACAAGAATTTTCTGATAAAAATGGAGAAATAAGTGCAGAAAAAATTAAAGATAGTTTTAGTGAAGAAGAACAAAAAGCTATGGAATTGATAGATAGTGTTAGTGAGGCTCAAGGAGAAATGGCTTTGTTCACATCAGCTATTGTTAGGGGTGAAAGATTAGATATGTATAATTATTACACTCCTCATGATGTTTTTTATTCAGAAAACAATAAAGCAAAACAAAAAAAATTAGAAGAATTTAAAATAAACAGAATAGAAGAAGGTAAACCAACAACATCAACAAAAGCAGGTGCTCAAAACCAAAGAACACCCGGTATTAAACCTTTAAATTTTGATATTATTTCTTCAACAGCAAGAGGAATGAAAGAGAATGTTATGGATTATCATATGACAACTCCAATTAGACAATCTTTAATGGCCGCTAATCAAATAGTAAAAGATGTAGAAGCTAATCCTGAATCAACTAAATTGCAAAGAGATACTGCAAAAGCTATACGAGATGCTCTTACCGAAAATGTAAATTTAGTATTTGGAAATATTTATAATGAATCGGTCATTGCAGGGCCACTCTTAGATAAAATAAGGGTGTTAGGTTATTACGCGGCATTAGCCTCAGTTCCTAGAGCAGGTGCAGAATTAGGAGCTAACTTAGCTTATGTTGTTGCAGCAAACCCTGTTGATTTTTCTTTAGGTGTAACTAAATATGGAGGTTTAGCAATGGGTAGTGAAGGGGCTAAAATATTAGAAGCTGTTGGAAGTGCTGAGATATTAAAAATGTATGATGCAGAATCATTAACTGGTAAGTTTATTGATCAAACTACTTTTAATTTAGGGCAACAAAAAAGATCAAAAGCACTTACTCCAGTGGGAAATATAGTTAATACTTTGTATAATAATATACCTGTTGCAAAATGGCCTATTAAAATATATGATAAATTTAGTAAAATAATCATTTCTACTCCTGATCGCGGAATGTCTAGACCCTTGTGGTTTGGTTCTTTTAGCTCATCTTTTAAGGCTCAAACAGGAATATCTTTAAGTGTTAAAGATTTAATTGCTATAGGTAATAAAGATTCTAAGTATACAAAAAAATATGAAAAAGAAATAGCTGAAGCAAGATTTCGTGCTGATGCTGAAGTTGTTAGAATGGCAACTTCCAAAAGCCCTTTTAACGTAATATTAAAACTACAAGCTAATCCAAATGATAATGCATGGAAAAAAGTTTATAAGATGGCTAACGGTTTTATGGCAAACTTTAGTATAAATGAATTTTTAACAGGTCAAAAAGGTGTCAGAGCTTTATACTACAGTGGTGATATATCAAGAACTCAGGCAGCTGGTATCATGGCTGGTGTTACTCTTAGAATGACAGCTTATCTTCCGTTGTATTTAACATTTACAAGTATGTTTGATGAATTTTTTGGAAGTGAAGACGATGATGAAGAAGAGTTAGTAGAAGTTATGAGGCGACAGTTTGTCGGAACTATCGCTACTTTACTATTCAGACAGGGAGTAGGAAACATAGCAAACATACCTGTTGGATTTACAACGGAATTAATTAATGAATATTATGGTGAAGATTTAAGAGATGGAAAAGATTATGATGCTTATAAGCATTCAGTAGTTTATAACACTGTAGGTTTAAAAGATATTAGAAGTAAAACTATTACTGAAATGTTTCTTAGAGTTTTTGCAGGCCCTTTTGGCCCTATGGTCAACACATTGACTAGAACAGGAAAAGTGGTTCAAAGAATTTTTAATTCTAAAACTGAAGAAACAAAACAAAAATATATAGATGAGCTTACAAATAGAATGGTATTAGAGTTGTTAGGTAATTCGGGATTAATACCTTTTTACAAAGATATTAGAAGAAATGTTATAAAAGAAATGTTTAAAGACAGCGATAAATCATTATCAACAAAAAATAAAACATCTACTAAAAATAAAAGAGCTATAAATATTAGAAGACCTGAAAAAAGAAAACCTCCAGTTAGAAAACCTACAACTAGACAACCAATTAGAAGATAATGAAAGTATTTGATCAACATACATGTATGCTTACAAGTTATTATGTTATAACTAATCAAGTGGGTTATGAGCAGTTATTAAACCGTGACTTGAATGTTACTTTGATATTTGATCCTACTAAAGAAGTTATAGAAGATTACCAGGATATATTTGATGAATTAATTGAATACTTTGAAGACTTAGAAGAGTATGAGAAGTGCGCTCATCTTTTGCACTCTAAAAAATTAATGAGCAAACTAGAAAAAATGAGTCAGCCTCGCCACCTGGCCTAGTTCTTTGTGGTGTATAAACCCCTCACAAGCCTTAGGAACGCCTGTATAGCCTTTTCTTGAATGCCAGCTGTCAGTGCCCGAAGGAGACCTCATGTACTCTACAGTGACTCCTATGAAGTCTTTAGCGTCTCTCCACTTATGTTTAACCTTATGATGTATATGGTGTAAGTACCAATACCTGGTCTTTGTATTAGCCCACATTTTGGGTTTTTCTTGAGCCATGAGTAAAGGTAGGTTATCCATTTTAGCTCCATCACCATGTTCAAGACCTATTAAAGATGTGCCGTACTTATAATACTTTCTGTGGGCTACTGTAACGTCAAAGGTTATATCTATTGCTTTACGGAACCAAGCTTGTAAAGTGTGAGCTAAATGAAAGCCTGATTGGTAGTCGTGATTACTCATACTATGTACAACATCAACTGGAGCAATCTTTCTTAATATCTCTATACATTCTACATATAGAGCTAAAGCAAGCTCGTAGTGTTCCCACCATTTACCATCCGTATCCTGTGGAGTTCCTTTAGTTGTTGTGCTATAAACATTATCAATATGCAACACATCATTACCTATACAAAACAAAATCTTCTCTATTTCAAATCCTTGAGCTTTATTAATCAACCCCTTTATACCTTCCATAACCCTTTTAACAGCAATCTCGGAATTGTAATCTTCACCCGTTTCTATAGCTTTAGCATATTTCCCAATGTGAATATCAGCAGGATTTATTACTAACAAGTGAGGTTCTGATTGTTTTTTTCTTTTAATTTCAGTGTAATCAGGAGAATATCCTTCAATAAACTTATTAACCTTATCAAAAATTAAACTTTCTTTTATATTTAAATCCTCTTTAGTTACAATTGAAAACCTGTAATCACCACTAGCGCTCTGCCAGTGCTTAACACTAATAACATCATCTTTATCAATACCTCTTTCTTTTAAATGATTAGTAAGAGCAGAGTTATTATTTACATTGTCTATGTTATTAGCACGAAGCTCACGAATCATATCTACCTCTTCAATAGATAATCTAAGCCTCGGGCCTTCAGCCTTTCTAGACTTCATCCGATAAGGATTGGATTAAATCTGTCATAATTTTACAGACGTTCTGAGCCTTTACTTTAGCGTCATCATGATCCCTTTCCATTAAATCTTCGTAAAGTTCAGTTATAAGGTCGTGGGAGTTATTAGTCACATAATTTATGTGATTTATAGCATTTACGTCATCAACTGAAATCTTAGTCATTAGTTATCCCATCTACTCAAAGATAGTAAATTTAATTAATATGCGTATTATATATATAATATGACATAGATTTATCATCTATTTTGAAAGAATTTAAATCGTAAATAATTTTTTCTATTCTAGAGATTTCTTTTAAAACTCCTAGTAATTCATGTGCGTCTAACCTAATTCTATCATGAAGTTTATTAGTACCATTATAAGAACAATTGTATATTAAAAATTGATTTAATTGAATTTTGTAATTATTATAATATTTAATGTCTTTATTTAATTTTCTCAAATTTTTTATTGATTTATCTACCACTTTATGCTTTAAAGCATATTTTGTTATTGTTTCTTTCATTTATCCTTTATATACTTCAGTTTTTATACCATGGTCGTTTAATTCTTTCATTCTATATTTTTGTAATGCCGACACATGTCCTCTTTTAGTTTTAATTTCAGAAAACAGAGCATTACAATCTTTAGGAAATGCAACAAGATCAGGAATACCATTCTTGTTAGTCTTAATTAATTTTAAAACATAATAGCCCTGGGCTTCTAGTTCTTTTATTCTTTTGGATTGTACTTGTTGTTCTGTCATAATATTTAATCAAATATATTTAATTGATTTATTTTTTTTTCTAAATGAGAAAAATCGTCCCACAAATCATTTTCTGTCAAATAAACAGGGTTCATCATCGGAATCCACCAAACCTCTAAGTTTTTATTAACCCATTGTGTACAAGAAGTTTCTCCTAAAATTTCTTTAGTTTCAGTCATTACAAACTTAATAAGTCCTTTTTAAAATGCTTTAATGTATAATCTTTTTTGTTTAATACGCTTTTGTAAATTTGCTTTTCAATACCACCTTTAGAAAACACCCAATATATTTTATTATACTTTCTGTCTTTAGTTGTCATTCTATCTCGTGACTGCCAATAGCTAGTAGCACTAAAATCTATGTTATAATATACAAGAGCTTCAGCCTTTCTTAAACTAATACCTTCTCGTCCGGAAACAATTTGCAAAGCTATAGATTTATCTGTAGAGTTAAACTCTTCTAAATCAAAACAAATAGTATCTTGGAATACTTGTTTTATAGCGTTAAGCTCTTCTTTAAACTTATAAAATATACCTATTTTTTTATTTTGAAACTTGCTTTTTATAAACTCAGCCTTGTCAGTACATAACACCATAGACTTACCACTCTCAAATTTGACAGTTCCAGAAAACATTTGATGAGTTTTGCTCATTAACTTTACAGCTGTATCGGCAAGTATTACCTCCTCCTTGCCTTGTACTACTAAATTTTTCTTTAACTCACTTATAATCCCTAATACTTTTGTACACATATCTACATACAATATCTCTTCCTCAGTCTGCACCTCAAACCCAGCTTCTTTTTGCGTGTAAGATATAGTAAAAGGATTCATTTCATCTATAATAGAATTATACCCACCACTATAATCATTAATAGTCATAGAACCTATTTTTTTCTGAGTCACATTAACATACTCATGAGCAAACTTATAAAAACTCTTGTATCGTTTAAACGGGTTGTTGTTGATTGAATAAACCTGATGATACATTTGAGAATAAGATTCAGGTGTAGGTGTTCCTGATAATAAAATTATATACGGGTTATCATTGATCTGTATTAAAGATTTAACATCTTTAGCTCTTTTGCTTGGCTTAGGAAAAGCTCCCATGCCATGAGCTTCATCACATATTATTACATCATAAGGAGAATAAGCTATTTTATGAAGAGACTCGTAATTGATAATAGTAATGTCAAAATCAGGATTGAGTAAATTGTAATCATCTTGTATACTAGATATGGCTTTCTTTTTTGTAATAAACAAAACGCTAGAAACGGCAAGAGAATTACTTATACTCAAACTCGTAAGTGTCTTGCCAGTTCTAACTTCCATGGCAAGATATAAAAATTTATGTTGCTTTAACACATCAATTCCTGTTTTTGCAATATTTTTTTGATAATCTCTAAGTTCCATAATTAAAATTCTATTTCTAAATTTTCTTCTAACTCATGCTTAGTTCTAAATCTAATCCATCTTGAGTGTGTGTCCCGACCTTCTTCAGGATCACAGTCATATTTAAACTGATTATAAGCCACAAGCCATTTATAAAATTTAGTCCTGGATATAGTTAATTTTGCTTTTGGAGCAAAATCTGGATTATCTTCAATAAAGTCTATATATAAATCTTGTTTGTTAGATTTTTTATTTAATCGCAACGACTCATGTTCAGTCATTCCTTTTAACAATCCACACCACTCTATAAACTCATGACATGTTTCAGCTGACAATCTTCTAATTTTAAGATTTACAAACTCACTTTTAATAAGACCATGTTGTAAATACATTTGCAAACATTCTATCATGTAATTATCAAAAGCACACCACTCGTCTTCATCCCATTCTCCAAACATCATTTTTCCAAACTCTCTTAATGGAGTATTGTCTTTAGTATAGTGTTGGGCTAATTCTAACTCCCATTTTCTTCTTTCAAACGAACTTCCTTTTCCTTTAATAGCATAGTTAGTAGTAATACAAACTTTTGGAGATTTCTTAAATGGAATTTTAATTGCATCTTTATTTTTCTTTTCTAATGTCAAACCTTCTGTTACAACAGAAAATAATCTTTCAAAATTAAAATGCTTACTCACATCATCAAAACAAAGAATTTGTGTGTCGGCACTAACAAGCTGATAAGCAAAACTTTTTTCAAAATTAAAAGACTTGCCATCAATTACTACTAATTTTTTCATATACCCCAAGGCATTCATAAACAATCCTTTACCTGTACCACCCTCTGGATTATCAGAAATAACCTCATCGTTCAATATAGTTGCGGGACAATAAGATAAATTTTTCCAGGCATGTAATAAATAACCAATTGTAGACTTCATTGAGTTTATTCTTGTTATTTCGCCATTACAAATATTCTCTATAAATGATTTGTAATCACAATCTGATGATTCGCAATCTATATATGGCCTGTCAATTACATGGTCTTTCCAAACATAGCCACCTAAATCTAAATAATCTATAGATTTAATTTCATTATATGTAATTTTAACAGCTGAATTATTGTAATACAAATAAGCACTTCCTTTTGTGTCTTCAATAAAATACACATCAATAGACGACAGTAAGGTTAAAAACTCTTCCCTGAAATACCGAGTACATTCAGCAAAATGATTATAAGCCTGGATTTCATCAAGCTCTATTAAATGGTTCAAAATAAAATCTTTGATTTCTTTTTCACTTGTGTGGTCAATTAAATTATTAGTTACCCTTACAAATACATAGTTCTTACTGCCCTCTGGATTAAACTTATAAAATCCATGCTCTTCTAAAAAGTGTTTGAACATGATGTGTATAATTTTAACTACACCTTTTTCTGATACAGACCAAAATTTTTGATTTGTTTGTTCTTCCTCTATTCTTTGGATTACATTATTAATCGTCCCGACCTCAATACTTGAATCCTCTAATTGAGATCTAATTTCTTTTTTTGGCACTCCTCTTTTTAACTTAGCTTTAATTAAATTAACCTTGTCTTCATCTTCATAGTATTGGGTGCCAAAGTCTTGTACATTTTGATAAGCTGAGTTGATAGTTCTTTTTATTTCTCCTTGTTTAAAATTTTGAGATGAAAAAGTATTCATGACATACTCGGCTAAGGTTTTAGAAACACCGAATCTATTAAATGCTGAAGCTAATACAAACACATTATGATTTCGTTGACCTTCAACCATAGGATATTTTTTTTCCCACCATTTTTTTAAAATATCTACAATTTTATTTTCATCTGTAATTGGGATTGTAGGTATATCTATGTTTTTAGTAACCTCTGTGTACTGCTCCTCTTCAATTTTGTCCCATGTACTTGATAGTTCGTTAATATAGATTAACGGATCGTATGATTCATAACAAACCCTTGAAATATTCTTACATGTTTTGTCAAAATAAGTAGAGTTTAAATTGTTTTGAATGCTTACAAAATAATTGACATGATTGTCAGGATCAGCGGGTATTCTAACTAACGCTTTTAAACCTTTGCCACTTGGAGAAACAAATACACTATATATATGTTTGTTTTTGGTTAACTTTTCTTTATCAGACAACATTTCTTTAGTTGTAGCATAACCATCAAAATCTAAACATAATAATCCACTATGCTCTTGCAAAGATTTATCGTTTCTTTTAGTAAACTTTCCACTAAAACAAACTGCGGGTAATTTTTGTTTTAATAAGTTCCTTGTTTCTTTATTTTTTTCTAATCTAATTTTTTTTACTAAGTCTTTGGAAGCCCCCTCTTGTATTCTTTTTAGAACCACATGGACATCTCTAAAAAAAGGTTGGGAGGTAACCTTGATGTCTTTAAATATTGTTATTTGCATTTGTTTGTTTGATTGAATTGGCATCAAAAGAGGATTCGAACCTCAATTACTCGTTCATACCCAAGTAAATCGCCACGCTTAGTAGAATTACGCAAAACTACTATATAGTGAGACCTGATTTGATGCTTGGTTAGTTAAAATATATCCTCAGACGATTTGCTTTTGTGCGCATCATTTGATTCAGCTTTAACATACTTGTCACTAATTTTAATTGAAAGTTTAACATCTCCTCCTTGAGTTGTTCCTTTCCAACCAGCTAATTCTTTTTCAGTTCCATCAGGTAATGTGATTGAACCTTTAAAGTCAGGTTGATTTGGTTTTTCCTTGTAGCTATTCTTAAACAAAGAACCACTACCATTAGGGTGTACATACTTTTCTGCCATTATTTTATAATTTTAATTTCACGCTCCAATCTATTAATAGTATCATAGAGAATTGATTCTTTCTCTAATCTAGAGGCGCAGGTGCTTGGAACATCCACCCACATAATACCTTTTCTTGTTGTGTTTACACCACTACAAATTTTAAAGAACTTCTTTATGAATGTAGTTATGTATGTTATGAGTCTTTTCATTGCTAAAAAATTTATTATATATTTCAGTTGCTTTTTCTACTTTGTTTTTACCACCCTCTATAAAGTTTGGAGAGCAGTCGTAGATACCTAACTGAAACGATTGTTTATCTATTACATAAAACCTTAATGGTTTATTAAAAAACCTTTGATATAAGTAAGCCTGTGAATCGTAATTGTAGTTCATACAGCTCCAGTAAAATTTAGTTATATCATTGGTTGTCTTGATATCAATTACAAATTCATCTGTAACGATATCAGCTTTCCCTTTCCAGGTGTTTCCCATTATTTGTTCAATTTGTGGCACTTCATACTCGTTGCCCTCTTTATAAATTTCATCAAACATTTCTAGGTTGGATTGCATCTTGTCAATTAAACTATCAAGATGAACCTTTTCTTTTTGTAATAACAATATCTCATCTTCGCCACACGCTTCTTTATATGCTTTTGTGGATCTAGAGGCTACATCTATTATTTGGAAATCATTAAGTTTTTTTGGTTCCAGGATTGCAGTATGGAAATAATTTCCCTCAACCATAGCTTTTGTTTTAGTTTGTGGAACCTTAAACTTTTCAGGAGATTTTAGTAAGTTTAGTATGTCTGAGTTTGACAAATATTTACTTCCAAATTCTCCATAATAATTATTGTCGTTTTTTAATTTTTCTATAATATCCTTACTCATTTTCTTGATTGTTAGATTTATAGTTTTTTATAATAACCTTTAATGGTACTTTTTTACCATCTTTATCATAAGCAATTCCTTGATATTTTTCGCTAAACCTTAAAACAAGGTCTTCTATCCCAAGGGCTTTGTTTTTAGTTATATACTTAAAAACTCCCTGATAATTATTTTTTGTACTATTTTTTTTACTTAAATCCAACACGAATTTATCAGCTTTAGGGTTTATAACTTCTTTTTTAATTTCAGTATTGACTTCATTAAACAGATATTCAATATCTTCATTAATCCACATAGACAATCCTAAACCATGCATAGCAATAGCTTTTGCAGTTGCTCTCTGTATTGTTGTGTTAACTTGCATAGAGGTCATTTTAGCCAAAGGAACAGAATTATTAGCATAGTCTTTAACTGGTAGATAATCAATGTGTTCAATTCCATTAACAATTACACCAACTTTTACTGAAGCAGTTTTTCCGTCAGTAAAATAAGGTAACTCTGTTTGACTTGATTCGTAAACTTTTCTTTGCGCATCAGGATAAGACTCTTTTAGTAATGTCCAAGCTATAGCCCAAGAAAGATAAGTGTAATTTCCTTTTTTTTGTTGCATTTTTTTAGTGTTGATTGCCGACAACTTTTTAAAATAATTTTCCATTTTGTTTCGATTTTAGTTTATTTAATTTTCTTTTGTTGATTGTGTATTTATTCAATATTCTCTCTCGGCTATTTTTTAAGTTCTGTATGTGCTTGTCATTCTTCCGAGTATTGACTTCTGTTTTTATATTATTCTCTATGATATCTAATTTATGTAAGCAATTGTTAATTGCTACCAGGAGAACCCCTTTTTCCCATCCATGGTCGTAGAAATAATCATATTCCTCTAGGGTGCATTCTCGTCCATAATCGCCACCCTTAGCCACATTAAATATTTCTATTCTATCTTTAAATTTTTCTATCTTGACTCCTTTACATAAAATTGTTTGACTCTTGGCTTTGTTTAAACAAACTGCCTTGGGGTCTTCTAATGCTTGTCTATATATGAGTTCTAAATCCCAATTAATCATTGGCTTGAATTTCTTTTATTAATTTTTCATAGTCAGGATCAGAATCTATAAGTTCCTTGGCTTTTTTATATCCATTAATAATAGTGGAGTGTCCTACATCAAACCCCTTTTCTTTTAAATAAGACTGGATGTAGCTAATTCTAATAGGTCTTTCCATACACAAAAAATACAACATTTTTCTAGCATCTACAATCTCAGGTGTTTTTCTTTTTTTAAAAACTTCATCATTTTTTAAGTGAAATTTTTTTGCAATAGCAACAGAATATTTATTAAATATTTCTTTTTTCATTTTATTTGATTATGATTTTTACCACCAAATCCCCCTAGCTTCTGGCTAGGAGGTTGGCGCAATTTAAACAAACAAGCTATTTATATAAAGAGTAAAACAGTTCCATATTCTTGTTGTAAATGGTCTAACTGCTCCTCTAATTCTTGATTAATAAAATTCATAAGATTGCAAATTTAGTTCATTTTAATCAGAATTCCTAGTTCTTTCTAAATGTTCGTACATATCGAACTCTACTTGATACAAGTCATGTTTAGCCTCTTCATCAGAAACATAAAAATTGCATTCATAACACTTAGTCACTTGGTCTTCAATGTATTTTGACTTAGTTATAAAGTATCCGTTATCGTTACAGACACATTCATCAGACTCCTCTTCAATGAAGTCACAATTCTCTTTACAATCGTTACACCTACCGTAATCGGTATTACCTAGGTAGGGTGTTGCTCCACAACAATCTGATATTAAACTCATGATTCGTCAAGGGTTTTATACTCTTCTAATACAGACAACATTTCTTCTTTTCTTGTTGGCGCATCGTCAAGTATTAAATTAACTAAATACTCTATTTCATCTCGCAAATCATCGCATTGTTCAACGGCCCATAATGAATAGACTTTAATCTTACTTCCTAAACATCCTGAATGAACTACTTTTACTTTTTCGTTTTGTTCTATTTTCATTTTTATTAAATTAAATTATTTGACTTATGTCGTGGATAGGCAGGAATCGAACCTGCCTTACACCATGCTATCCTATAAATGTCCCCCATCTAAATGTTGAGATTTGCAATACACATCATATCGTGTTTCTATTACTTCATCTTTTTGACACATACCATTTTTACATCCAAAACCTAATTCAGGTTTATGTTCATAAAGTCTTTGGTCTATGTCCTCATCGTATAAAAACTCATTGTCATACAACCACTGTTTAATTTCATCGCTTTTGATAGTATCCGGAACATCAATTGTTACCTCGCCATACCTATGGTACACTGCTCTAGTTGAAATAGTTACTGTTCTGTTAGTGTTAGAAAAATGACTATCTAATTCACTTTCGTTAATTACTCTATCGCCAAATGAATCTTTCATCATTTTGTCAAATTCTTTTTTCTTCATGATAAATGTTTTTTTAAGTTTTCTATTTCTTTATTTAATATTAAATTGTACTCTTTTAAAAAACTTACTTTAAGTTTAGTTTTTTTAATATCATCAGTTAGGATTTTTATTTCCTTTTTTTATGCTATATGTTCAGCATCTTTTAAGTCAAACATAGTGTCGGCAGTTTCTTTACTAAAATTTCTACGAACACCTTTGTTAACTAATTTTTCATACTCTTGTAGGTACTGTTGTACCCCATTGTTTTTTAAGTTTTCACTCATTTTTATTGATTTAAATTATTGACATTATTGTCGAGAGTTAGGAGGAATCGAACCTCCCAATGCACCATGTAACTCTTTTTTGGCCCATTAGGGGCTAAAATTTCCCATTTGGGGATATATATTTTTCAAATTTATATCCTAAAGAGGTCGATAATCTAACTTCCCCCTCTAACTCGTATCCTGAACTTCCTGTTTCTGAATATTCTATGCCGTCTATCCATTCGTTTTCCCCTTCTGGATATTGATTGTCTGTTCTTACCGGTAAGTCTTGAGGTAGTTTTTTTAACTCCTCGATTAATTCTTTTACGTTCATGATTCTTTTTTTAATATTAAATTAAACGCCTCACACCAATTGTCAAGCGTTGCCCAATTTATACCATGATTTGCATCATGTTCTTTTACCATTGTATGTAGCACTTCCATACCTTGCTTATCTGTACACTTCCATCCTTGTGAACGAATGTCTTCAACAGACCAGGTTATTGAAACCTCTAATTTTTTACTCATTTTTATTAATTTAAATTATGTGACTTATGTCGTGAGTCAGGAGGAATCGAACCTCCTGTTACACCATGTGACTCTTTGTATAAATTTTATTTATGTCGACAGCTGTGCAATCATAAATTTTATCTATCGCACCTTTTTATTCGATTACTTTGCCTCTATAAGTTATTACAGAATGCTCAGCATTATTTGAACAGGCCCTAGCATCAGCTAAGCTAAAGCACCATCTAACCTCATCTGGTGACTCCCCACCATGATATAGGTTAACTTTGTATCTGTTGTTAATATCTATTGACATAATTAATCTATTGTTCCTGATGTGTTACCTCTTTTTAGATAATATTCTCTTTCTTTTGCTCTCTCTCTCGCTTCTTCAAATTCATTTGCTTCATCTAAGGTTTTTATCATTATATAATGCTCGATGTCATGGTAAGTGGTTCTCACTTTGACAATGTCATTTAAAGTCATAATACTACTACCGTTAATGTGACATACTAATCTACATTCAGTCTCTGTAGCAATTTCTTCTTCTATTATATAATCCCATATTTCATTAAATGTAGTGGGAAATAGTTTTAAATTTTGTTTCATAATTTATTGTTTAAAGGTTTGTTTAATTAGACATAATATCATCCAAGCCGTAGTGCCTAGAAGAGATATAATAAAAGCCCACAGGACACCCATAGCGACACCCTGTAAGAGCGTTTCAATCGTAGGTGTTATGTAGATTAATAAATCTATTATAGCATATCCAACAAATGCCATAATAAATGTTAAGAGTATTATTGATAATTTTTTCATAGTTATTTATTTAGTTAATTTAAATTCTGTTTCTATTTCTTGTATCTCACATCCACCCCACCATTCGTCACATTCAAAGTAAAAAGAATTTGCAGTTATATTCTTTTCTTTGTTATCATCTTGAGCGTATTTCATGTGGGCATGGCTTTCTAATTCTTTTTTGAAGTGTTTTTTTGCTTCATCAAATGTTAAGTAAACTCCTAATGTTTGTGAGTCAAATGGTGTTCCACCAACGTACTCGTTTAATAAATATAGTTTCATAGTTATTTTTTAAAGGTTAATTAAAATGGTAATTCAGTATAAGACATCTCTACTCTAGCAGTAGCAATTAGTCTGTTTATAAGCCTAGTTTGACTCATGTATAAACATTCAGCTAGTAGTTTAAATCTACTGTTTTTAAATGCTTGGACATACTCCCCGTTGAAATCAGCAACCTCAACTAGCTTATTTCTTTTGCAGTATCTAAACTCGTAAAAATTAAATCCGTACTCCGATTTGAAGGTAAGAGTCATGTTAATAAAATTACATGGTTTGAACCCTACTTGGGATCTGTAGTTTTGTTGGGATTCATCTGAATGCCAAACCTCTATTTTGTAAGAGGATTTTTTAGTAATTGGAATCATATGTTTGTATTAAATTAAAATTACTGTTTCGTTCTTTTGAACTCATCAGGAGCAGTACACACTACTCGACAGTGGGAGGTTTTACCCTCCCAAAATTTAAAATGTAAAATAAAGTTCATATCGAAGTTTTGGTTCCTCTAAAAGACTATAATCATCAGCCCTAGATTCAATCATTTTAACTAATATTTCATGNATCCCATCAATCTTA
>JGI24005J15628_10000580_pt1 | contig 20884 bp, 12 predicted proteins | sample LinPmetageLP40_FD_15628 | JGI IMG/M metagenome (IMG submission 15628)
GATGTTTATCAGTTTGGTAAACAAGAAGAAGTACAAAATAACCAAATACAAACGTAAGATATGGCTTATATAAATGACTATGCATATTACGCAAATTCAGGAGTAACACCTGAAACCAAGAACTGGGGTTCATACCAATACGTTTCGTTAAATGATGTTGTCAATAATTTTATGTTGATGTATCAAGGGAATCATGAATTGATTAATAATCTTAATAGATACCAGGTTTTGTTTCATGCTAAAAGAGGGATTCAAGAATTGAATTATGATGCGATGAAAGAAGTTAAGGTATTACAATTAGATTTAGACGAAACTTTAAGGTTTATATTGCCGTCTGATTATGTAAATTGGGTAAGAATATCACAATACATAAATGGAGTTTTATATCCGCTAACAGAAAACATACAGATAGGTTGGGCATCAACTTATTTACAAGACAATAATTCTAAACTTTTATACGATCAAAATGGTAATGTTTTAAAACCTGAGTTTTCTCAATTAGATCAATCTTTTACTAGTGGTGCTCAAAGCATTTACCTAAACAGTAGCAGTCCTTACAATAATCAATCAGGATGGAATGTAAATGGGTGTTGGTATTTTGATTTTGCGGTAGGAGGTAGATTCGGATTAAACACTGAAACAGCAAACGCAAACGCTACCTTTAGTATAGACAAACAAAGAGGAGTTATTAATTTTAGCTCTATAGGAGGGGGTGCATCAGTTGTTTTAGAGTATGTATCAGATGGTATGGAAAAAGGTGAAGACGGAGACATAAGCGTTAATAAATTGTTTGAAGAATATATATATGCTTATATCAAATATTCTCTTTTAAATGGTAGATTAGGTGTACAAGAATATATTGTAAACAGAGCAAGAAAAGACAAGTCATCATTGTTAAGAAATGCAAAAATTAGATTAAGTAATATTCACCCTGGTCGCCTTTTAATGAATATGAGAGGACAGGATAAATGGTTAAAGTAAGATGCCAATAGTAAATACAAATTTTATTGCAGGTAAGATGAATAAAAGCGTGGATGAACGTTTAGTTCCACCAGGCCAATATATAAATGCAATTAACGTAAGATTAGGGTCTACTGAAACTACTGAAATAGGAGCTGTAGAAAACTCTAAAGGAAACACTCAGCTTACAACTTTAATGTATCTAGGCGCACCTTTATCTGGCGCAGCCGTTTGCATAGGCGCATATGAAGATGGCGCTAAAGAAACCATATACTGGTTTATTCATGACGCTAATAATTTTAATGCGGGAGGAAAATTAGATTTAATTGTTTCTTTTAATGTGCAGTCTCAAGCTTTAACATATCATGTTATTAGTAAACAAGTATTAAAATTTGATCCTAAGTTTTTAATTACAGGCGTAAACAAGATAGAAGATTTATTGTTTTTTACTGACGACAAAAATCCTCCAAGAAAAATAAACGTTACACAAAACTATCCTGATCCTGCGGGGGCGAACGATGGTATAAAAGAAACAGACATAAGTGTTATTTTAAAACCACCAGGTTTTGATACGCTAGACACATTACCAGCTCCATCTGTAACATTGCTTAATGTTCCGGGACAAGAGAATTACATGGACACTAGGTTTATAACATTTGGTTATAGATATAGATATATTAATAACGAATATAGTGCTACATCTTTATTTTCAGTTGCAGCATTTCAACCAGGGCCTTTTGAATTTGATGTAAATAATTTCAATAATGCTTCGATGGTTAATACTTACAATTCAGCTGAAGTTCAATTTGAAACAGGATCTGACAAAGTAATTGAAGTTGATTTATTATTTAAACCTAGTAATAGTAATTCTATTTATGTAATTGAAAGGTTTAAAAAAAACGATTACGGATGGGCTGACAACTCTAAACAAACTTATACTTTTACAAATAGTAAAATATATACAGTTATTGGATCTGATGAATTATTAAGATTATACGATAACGTTCCTAAAGTTGCTCAAGCACAAACAATACAAGGCAATAGACTTATTTATGGTAATTACACTGATGGTTATGATATAGTAAATAGTTCAGGTCAGAATATACCTATAAATTTCACATCTTCTTTAGTTACTAATGATATACTTTTTGAAGAATTAACTGAGCCAACTTTATCTACTGGAGATGTTTATACGATAAACCCAATAGCAAATGCCACGATACAAAATTCTAAAATTAGTTTTGATTTAACAGCGCAAGTTGGTAAACTTGTTCAGGGAAGCTCAATATCGTTTGAGGTTTTTATTGAACATTCTTCATTAGACGGGACTACAAGTGACGCATGTTATGATTCAGCATTTAGTAATATTCCTTTTGAATTAAGGGTAATATTCCCTATTAACGAAAATTATTCTTCAGTATATGAAATGGTAAATTCAGCTGCATTTGCAGAAAGAATAGGTACTGTATTAAATACTAATTTTCAACCCCTTGCAACTTCCGCAGACGGAACCTCTTTAACAGACTTGTTTAATACAACAACAATAGTTCCTGTTAATTGTGTGTTTACAAAAAATAACAGTAGTATTGATTCACAAACTCAACAAGGTTTTAGAATAACTTCAGCAGTAGGTTCAAATGTGTTTTCACTACAAGTCTTAGCGATGAAATATGTATCAGGAACAGCTCAAGTTTATGAGTATTTTAAATTTTCAAGAGGACAAGGAACTTTTACATCCAGTCAAGACACATCATCATTACATAGTAATAGAGATTATGAAACAGGAGTAGTGTATATGGATGAATACGGTAGAGCTTCTACTGTATTAGTGTCTGAGTTTAACACAACTTTTGTACCTCCATCGGCATCTGTTGATCAAAATAGAATAAAAATAAACATTGAAAATTATCCGCCAGAGTGGGCGACTAAATATAAATTTGTATTAAAACCTAGTGAAGGCGGGTATGAAACTATTTACTCAAACTTTTATTACCAAAGTTTATCAACTAGAGTTATATACTTTAAGTTAGAGGGTGACAATCAAAATAAAGTAAAAAAAGGTGATATTCTAATAGTTAAAAGAGATGCTTCAGGGCCTTTAAATAGAGAAGTTACATGTCAAGTGTTAGATGTTTCAGCTGAATCCTCTAATTTTTTAGAAGTTGAAGGTGAGGCTGCGGATGATTCTAATCAACTTTCTGGATTATACATGCAGATTAGAGCTCAAAACTTTAGTATTAATTTAGATGAAAATGCTGTTATTGATGAGGGAGAAAAAAAAGCTAGAGATGATGATAGACAGTATTGCGATCCATTTTTACAATATCCTGCATTTACAACAGATGCTGATACAAGCGCAACTACTAATTACGATGTGCCAACACAATCTAGTATAAATATAAAATGGAGAATTGGAAGATTTGATAGTGGATGTGATGGTATTGAATATATGTGGGAACAAGATTATGTTGCTTCAAATAATTACAATGATTTACATGCATGGTTTGTGGGAGATTTTATAAATCCAGGAGTTGGTCAAGTAATTGATGACGGTAACGGACTTTTTCAAACCCCTGTTTTTATAAATACAATAGCTACTAGCGCTGGAGCTGTACAGTGTCCAACACCCTGGACTCCTAGTTTTCAGTTTTGGCAAGCCGTTCCTGGAGACGCCTCTTCACCGTTATATTTAGCGTGTAGAAGTGGTGTAATTGCTTGCGGTAGGGGAACTTGGTTTATGGAAGCTGAGATTGTTGTAACAAGAGCAAATAATTTAGTGGTTTGGGAAACAGAGCCAGCTGATGCTGATCCTAACTTATTCTATGATTCTTCTGAATCTTATGATATTATAGGTGGTTTTCATAAAGGAGGCAATGGATCTGGAGATCAAGCACAAACAGCAACTCAAGACGCTATAGTAACTTTGCCGTTTTTTAATTGTTATACTTTTGGAAATGGTGTAGAAAGTTATAAAATATTAGACGCATTAGACGGTCAAGCAGTGAATTTAGGTGAGCGAGTTTTAGCCGTGTCTAAAGAAGATTTTAAAGAAGCTGACAGGTTTGCTGAACTTACATACAGTGGGATATTTAGCAGTAACTCAAACTTAAATAATCTTAATGAATTTAATTTAGGTTTAGTTAATTTTAAAGATTTAGAGACAAGCTTTGGGCCTATCATGAAATTGCATTCAAGAGAAACCGATATACTTGTATTGCAAGAAGACAAAATAAGTTATGTATTAACAGGTAAAAACCTTATAAGTGATTCAACAGGTGGAGGTATTATAGCTTCAGTGCCTCAGGTATTAGGAACACAAATAGCTAGAATAGAAGAATATGGTATTAGTTATAATCCAGAAAGTTTTAGTTCTTGGGGTTACGACATGTATTTTACCGACACAAAAAGAACCGCTGTATTAAAACTAAAAGGTACTTCAGCCAATAACGATGCGCTAGAGGTTGTATCAGATACAGGTATGAGATCTTATTTTAGAGATCAATTTAATGCGCAGTTGAATACACAAAAATTAGGGGCGTATGATCCATACATGGATGAATATGTGTTAAGTACGAACGGAGATAGTATACCATTACCACCTGTAATTTTACCTTGTGGTACACAAAAATCATTAATAGGCTCTATAAGCGCTCAAGACTATACAATAGAACTAGGTAATGTAATAGGAAATGTAATTTTTAACTATACCATTACATCTGGAGCTTTAAGCATAACTATGGTTTGGGACGGTGGTCAAGTAGCTTCAGTTACAAACACTACAACTAGTGGAACTTTAAATTTTAACAAAACCAAAAACAGTCCAACAACTGTTTTAGTAACTGTTACACCAGTTTCATCATCTACTTACGATATAACATGCGATTGCCCTACGCAAGCTTCTTTGGTAATTATACAAGTAGGATTGAATTCTACAGAAGATGATGGAAAGTTTATTCACAATGAATTTAAATGGAATGATGCTAATGTGTCAAGCCCAGTAGCGTCAAACATGATGACGTTTGGATCAGACTCTCAGATTGCATCGCAATACTTTATTCAATCAGGGACAAGGTCAATAGGTGTATATCCTTATTCAGGTACAGATGTAACAATAAGATCTAATAAAATTAATTTTGATGATTATGAGTGGATTGTAAATAATGACAATTTTGCTTGGTTATCTTCAAACACATTATATAGTAACACGGTTTCAGGAATTAATTCTTTACTAGCAGCTGTAAACACAATAGCGCATAGTAGTGTAAACAGTCCGTCAAGTGGATTATATGAAGCAACTATATCTTCAATAAACCTGCCTTTAGCAAATCAATATCTATATTTAATATATGATTATAGAACAACTAGTTCAGCTTCGATTTGTTATGATGCAACAAACGCCAATGAAGCGTGTTGTGGTTGTGGAAGTTTCTGCACACCTTACGCTTCAAGTACAGTCCAAGATACAATTAGTATTGCATGTGTACAGCCAACAAATCAAACATATTATCATGATGGTACTGGTGCGTTACCAGTGATTAGTGATACAGTATATTCTTCTACTACATGTGATGACAGCGCTACAAGCACAAAGCTACAAGCGGGTTATTATGAGGTAGGTGCAAGCAATCAATGGATTAGAGTAAATTCAAGCGGTGTTGTAATGCAATCAGGGAGTTGCGCAATTAAACCTTTTACTGCTAGTGTAAGAGATCCTCAAATTTCTACAATTTGTACGCAGTCAATAGATCAAACGTATTACCATACAGGTGCAAATACTTTACCTGTAGTTGGAGATTTTTGTTTCTCAGATCAAGGTCAAACAGAATTACCAAACGGATATTATAGAATTTCATCAACTGAATTTATTAATTTAAACTTAGGTACTGGACAAGTGTATGCAGTTGTAACATGTCCTACAGTTACTTACTATCCTTTTAATACTAAACAACAGGCTAACCCACAAACTGCATGTTTTTATACAGGTGCGTTGGATGAAGTGTATTACACTACAACAGGAACAGGGCCAAGTGACGGAGCGGGAACTGTAATATATAGTGACAACACAGGAACAATTGCTCCATCAATGGTTTATGTGTATAGTGTAGGTACGGGTGGAGTAGCTAATGTATACTTTGGAACAGATGGTGCTGGAGAAATAGACGGAAATGGATTAGTAACTTGTTAAATAAATTATGGCAACTAGAGCAACATATTATTTTGATGGATTAAGTTTTGCAACAGCAATAGCTTTATTTACTGATCAAGCTTTAACCACAAAAGCAGCTGATGGATATTATGCATTAGGCACTATCTCAAGAAGACAAGTAAATGGATTGTTACAATCTGCTGCTAATTGTACTGATTGTGGTGATGCTAGAGATTTATGTTATGANGCAGCCTCAGCTGATAATGTATGTTGTATAGGATGTGGAACAACTTATACATCATTTGCTTCTACTATAATTGGTAATTTTAATAGTGTTTGTGGAGACACTACGTTTGATCAAACTTTTTATCATAATGGGCCTGGAACAATTCCTGTAGCTGGCGAGTTAGTTTTTTCAGACTCCGCAGGAACAACTCCTTTGCCAAACGGATGGTATCATACCAATGCTTCAGGAACAAGCAACAGATATAGAATTACAAACAATACTGGTTTTGTAGCCACTATAGAAACTTGCGGTAGTCCTTAACTATATGATAATTTTTTTTTGTAAATTTACAAGATTAAACGTTATATATTATGCCAACTATAGGAACTTATTATTTAAATGACACGGTTTGGGCTTCAGGAAATGCCAATACTGCTACAAACATATATACAGACTCAGCATTATCTAGTGCTGCTCCTAATGGATGGTATAAAGACAATAATAATATTTACAGACAAGTAACAGGAGGAACGGGTGCGTTAGGCACTTCAGCTGCATGTACTTCATGTGGAACAGCAATAGCGTTATTTTCAGGAGCTTCTGCTTTTGCCGCTTGTTGTGGTTCGACCAGCGCTACTTATTATATTGATTCTACAGAAACTTGGGATGATGCAACTCAGATTTATTCAAACCCTTTATTAACAACTTTTCCAGCAAATCAATTTTATGCATATAATGATGCTGGCACAAAAACAAGTAGAGAAAAAACAGGTAACGCAACTGATGGAACAGAGTTAGGCAATGAAACTGCATGTTCTACATGTTACCCAGCAGTCGGTTTATCATTTGGATCTACATCGGCAGTAGGATGTTGTACAGGAGCTACAGCAACTTACTACATGAATCAGTCTACTTTTGCTACTTCAACAATTTTATATTCAGACGCATCAGGAAGCACAGCTGCTGTTGACGGATTCTATGCATTGATTTCAGGAAGTTCTTCAGTTTATAGAGAAGTATCTGGTGATGCCGGTGCTTTAGGAACGCAAGCTACATGTTCATCTTGTCCAACTTCAATTAGCTTATGTGTAGGAACAAGCGCAAGTGATGTATGTTGTACTGGATGTCCAACTAACACAGCGTTTACAGGAACTGCAAACTTAACATTTAATGGATCTTGTAGTACTAGTACAATAGCAACAAACTACTGGCATAATGGAAGTGGAACCTACCCAGCAGCGGATGATACAGTATTTACAAACGTAGGAGGAACAGCAGTAGCACCAAATGGACACATAGGAATAAGCGATGGTGGCACAAGAAAAACTATTGCAATATCAGGAGGAAACGGAGTTACACCAGATGATCCAGTCACTTGTATATAAGATAAAATAAAATAATGCCAACGCAAGGAACCTATTTTTTAAATACTTCGTCCTTTGCAACCGCTACAGCCATATACACAGATTCGGCTTTAACAACAGCGGCTTCAAATGGATGGTATAAAACATCTAGCAATACATTTAGACAACAAACAGGTGCACCTGGAAGCCCTGTGTTAAGTTCTACATTTACATGTGAGTGTACAACATTTAGCTCGTCAAGTGTACAATCTACATCAACCCTTGCATGTGCGGCTTCATTAAACCAAACGTATTTTCATACAGGTTCTGGTAGCACTCCAGTAGCAACTAATACTTGTTATTCAGATGCAGGTCAGACTTTTTTAAGTAATGGGTATTATAAAATATCAACAGCAGGAACAGGAACGTACATGCAAATAACAGGTGGATCTGGAGTTATATCTGCGGTGACAAATTGCCCGGCATCAGTAACTTCTTACAGCTCATCAAGCGTAGAAACTACTTTAATTGCCGCATGTGGATCTACAGTGGATGAAACTTATTATCATGAAGGTGCAGGGACTACTCCTTTAGCGACAGATATTTGTTACTCAGATTCAGGTATTACAGTATTGACTAATGGATATTATAGGCTTGCTGCTTTGAGTCAAAACTACAATATAACTGTTGCTAACGTAGGATCAGGAAACAAATACTATATTAATGGTGTATTACAAACTACTTTTGCAATATCAAGAGGTAGCACATATACATTTAATCAAAGCAATTCATCAAACTCTTCACATCCATATAGATTATCTACTACAAGTAATGGTACTCATGGTGGTGGTGTTCAATATACTAGTGGGTGGACTACTAACGGAGGAACAGCCGGATCAAATTTAATTTCAACATTTGTAGTGCCAGCAAACGCACCAGATGTATTATATTATTATTGCCAATACCATTCAGGTATGGGTGGTCAAATTAATATTGGAGGTACTCAAGGAACTTATGTACAGATTACAGGTGGTTCTGGAGTAGTTGCTGTAACAGGAACATTTGCAACAGGTGAGTCATTTACTTCCAGTGCTAGTCAAACAAACGCAACCCTTGCATGTGCAGCTTCAATAAATCAAACATATTATCATAATGGTACAGCTGGTCAACCACCAGCGGCTACAGACACATGCTACTCAGATGCGTGTAAATCAACAGTATTAGGTAATGGGTATTATAAAATTGCTACAACTGGGAACGGAGTGTATATGCAAATAACAGGTGGATCTGGAGTTGTTAGTTCGGTAACATCGTGTCCAAGCTCATTAGAAGAATATGATTCTTCTCAAACAGCTGTAACGTCACCAAACGCTTGTTTCCAATCATTAGGAACAACTTATCATTATGATGGAACAGCAGGAGGAAATCCAAGTGTTGGCGATACTTGTTACACAACAAGTGCGGGAACAACAACTCTTCCAAGTGGATGGTATAGAGCTAACAATGTGGGTGGTGATATAAAATATAATGTAAACTCTTCAGGCGAGGTAACATCAACACAATTCTGTTAAATAAAAAGATATGGCAATAGAAACTTTACAGACATTATCGTACAGTGACGGCAGCAAAGGCTGGCCATCGTTCTATACATTCTATCCAGACTACATGATTGGTATGAATAGCTACTTCTATTCTTTTAAGGGTGGTAATTTATACCAGCACAATACAAATTCTTTAAGAAACAATTATTATGGTGTTCAAGGATCCTCAAGCATTACTAGTGTTTTTAATCCTAAGCCAACATTAGATATAAAATTATTTAAAACATTGTCATTAGAGAGTGACGACAGTTGGACTGTAACGAATCTTAATACAGATTTGAACGCTGGATCAATGGCTAGCGCTTATTTTGAAAAGAAAGAAGGCGAATGGTTTACTTTTATCAGAAGCAATGAGAATACCGTCAACTGGAACCTTAGATCTGCTAACGGATTAGGTTCAGCATCAGTTGTTGCTGGAGCTGCAAACGCTACTGTTATAACTTTTACAGAACCTGTTGGAAGTATATTAAGTATAGGTGACGCTATCTATGCAAAAACCAACCAGAGTTAGTGGGGTATGTTACGTCAATGACGGCTACTACAATAACTGTAGACGCATCCGCAGTTGGAGCGTATATCCCTGTACAAGGAGACTTTATAGTGTCTTATAAAAACAGTGTTGCTGAATCTCATGGAGTGCTTGGTTATTACATGGAGTTTACTTTAACAAACAGCAATACAAGCCCAGTTGAACTCTTCTCGGTGGGTAGTGACATCATGAAAAGTTATCCTTAGAATTTAGTATCTTTGTTAATTAATGAGCTTAATTAGTAGTTTAAAAAAAGTAGTAAGAAAGTTTTTTTATAAAAAAGATTCTCCAGAACTTTTATTAAACCACATTCATAAAAACAGAGGTTTGTTATGGGAGAATATAGAAAATTTTAAAAACCAATTAAGTAATGTTGAGGGCGCTGTGGAGTATGATACAAATGCTATGCAGGAAGAGTTTCCGGTTACTCATTATATAAAAGACGGTTTATATACTAGAGAAATATTTATGCCGAAAGGCTCTTTAGTAGTGAGTTTTATACATAAACAAAACCACCCTTCGTTTTTTTTAGAAGGTGAAATGTCAATATTAACTGATGCGGGAGAGGTTAAAAAAATAAAAGCTCCTATGAAAGTAATGACTGAAACAGGAACTCAAAGAGTGGCGTATATGCACGAGGACTGTAAATGGGTTTGTGTTTATCGAACTGATAAAACAAATATAAAAGATGCGCAAAAAGATGTGTATACTTTAAATTATAAAGATTTACCACGATTGGTAATTAATAAAAAAAAATTATTATGGCAGGATTAATACTAGGAATAACATCAGCAACTTTAGGACTAGCGAGTACAGGAATAGGTATTAGTAATGCGTCTAAAGCAAATAGAGCAGCTCAAAAAGCAGACAGAGAGTCTAAACTATTAATGAAAGAAGCTGAACGAAAAGCTGAAAAAAACTTTTACGAAGGATTAAATGTTCCTTTAGATGCATTTAACGCACAATTTGAAGAACAATTACAACAACAAAAACAAGGTCTACAAGCTTTACAGGAAGGTGACGCTAGAGCTGTAGCTTCTGGAGTCGGTAGAGTTGGTGCTTTAGCTGGTCAACAAGGTGAGCAAACTAGAATTGCAATGGGTGAAGCTTTGTATGCAAACGATAAAATGAAAGCAGACTCAAAAGAAAGAGTCAACCAAAACCTAATAGATATTAATGTAGGAGGTGCGGCTGACGCTTCAGCACGAGCTAGAGATCAAAGAAAATTAGAGCAAGCAGGAATGCAAACAGCTGTAGGAGGATTACAGTCTGCTGTAGGCGCAGGAAAAGATATTATTAAAGCTTACGGAAAGAATAAGGCAGATAGAGTTAGTAATAGGCTTTATGATTCTATTGGGGAATCAGATATGAAAAATTTAACAGATTCAGGATTAGACGAAACAGATATTAGAACAAAATTAGGGAATATACCTGGTATAGAAAACATGACTAGAGCAGAAATAAACGTTATAATTGAACAAATGAAACAAGGTACGTTTGACTTTAACTTTGATGCAAGATTAGTAAACCCTATGTCATCCCCAGGAGCTCTTGGCTCTCAAGGTGTTGCACCAACGGCTAGCGCAGGTATATCAGCACCTATATTTACAGGTTAATAAAAATTTATTATGGCAGATAAAAAAGGAAATAGGTATTCGGTATATCAAGGTTTAGATTCAGATCCTTCTATAAATTGGGGAACAGTTGCAAGCACTATAAGTAACCAGCTTACATTATTAAAAGAAACAAAAGTTGCAGAAAGAGACGCTATAGATAAAGAAACTCAAAACCAAATGGATCAGTTGAACAAACTTCCAGATGTAAATGATCGTTCTTTGTCTAAAATTGTTTTAGAGGCTAGTGACCGGTCAAAAGAATATTTAAGAAGAGAGATGGCTTTAGTCAAAAGAGGTTTAAGGAAACCTAAAGACTATTCTTTATTTATGCAATCACAAAAAAACGGATACTCTGATTTTGGCAATGTAGTTAAGAATTGGGATAAATGGAATAGTGCTAAAATGGAAGCAATTTCTAACGGAACTCAATCTGAATTAGATATGTTTACTGCTGAAGATATTGAATCTTTCGGTAATTTAAAAAACAAAACAGTAATGACTAACCCGGCTAACGGACAACTTCAAGTTGTTAGTATGCAGGAAGATAAAGATGGAAATTTTACAGTTATGCCTAATGCAGGTAAGAACCCAGAAGCTTTTGCAAATCCTGGATCTATAAACTCTAGAATGAGTTTTGATGAAAAGAAAAAAGATACTACTGCTTTAGTGACTGCTGAAACGGCAGAAATTGCTAGAGTAGTTTCAGCTGGAAGAAGTGGAAATGGAGTGGTTACAACTATGGAAGACTATAGACAATCTGATTCATTTGACACTTGGAAAATAGAAACTACAGCAAAACTAACCAGTAACGTATATGATACCACGCAAGTATTAACACAAAACGGATATGTTTTAGGTAGAACAGAAGCAGAGGCTAGAAAAAAATGGGAGTCTCAATATGGAACTGGTGAAGGAGCAAAGCCTTTTGACGCATCTAAGTTTATAAAAGTAAATATGTCAGGAGAAAAACCTGTGCCTCAGTTAAGCGATTCTCAAGTTAACGAAGCCAAGGAAATTGTTGGAAATAAAATTGAATCACAATTAGATTCTATACAAAGTAAAACCGCTGGATACGATGATAAAAGTCCAGGTAAAGAGGGTATAAAGGCAAAAGAAAAAGCAGCAAAAGAAACAGTTAATAGTTTAATTGATTTATACGGTGCTAAAGACAAAGCTTCAATGGACTCAGCGTTAACACAATTAATGGGACAGTCTGGATTGGTTTATAAAAGTTTTGTTGAAGACGATGAAGGTAATTTAGTTATATCTTACACGAAGGAAGATGGTACTACAGAGTCTAATTCAATTCCTAAAGGAAACAGTGTTGAAGAGTTTACTAAAAACGCATACAGATTCTTTGTAGGAAAAGATGGCCCTGAATTTAAACAAACATACTCATCAGCAACTTCAGGAAGAGAGAATTATGATTCAAAAATGGAATATAGTAATATAAAAGATGCTTCAGGTAATCCAATTAGAAGGTCTTACGGGCAAGATACATCAGCCACTCCAAAACAACAATCAATACAATATATAAATGAAGTTGTTAACTTAGATTTAGTAAGTGAGTCAGAAGAGTCGGCAGAACCTCGTTTAAAATCAGCATTAACCCCATTTGGTTTTAAGGTTGATCAAGCTGAATTGGGTAGCAACACATTAAAAATAACTGCTCCAGACGGGACATCTCAAAAATTTAATTTAGACGGGACTGAAGAAGGAGCTCAAGCGATTAGAGACTTTGTTAATGGAAAAATAAGCTCTGAGGCTGCTGATAATCAATCAGACTTTTTAAAGGGGAGAAAATCTAAAAACCAAAAACCTGCTGATCCTAACAATACTTCAGGTTCAACAGGAGATATGGGATAAAAAATAAATAATGAACGAAGAGATATTACAAAATATTTGGAATCAACTTACTTCTGACGGAATGACAGAGAGTGATTTTGAAACTTGGAAAGTTAATTTTGCAGGAAGCGAGGAGGTTCAAAAAAACATCCATTCTTATTTAGTAGAAAACAATTATACCTCAAGCGACATTGAAACCTGGAACACTAATGTGGGGTTAAAAAAAAAAGACTCTTCAGACTTACCTGGCGATGTGGTGGAGGAAGTTACGGAGTCCAGTACCACAGAGGTAGAAACACCGTCTGGAGAATTGGAATCTATAAGTATACTCGAAAACACAATAGTTGATGGTAGTCCCTTTACAGAATTAAGTGCAGAGGAGCAAAAAAACTATATTGATTCTATAGAGACACAAAGAAAAGATTTAAGAGAACAAAAATCAGGAAATTCCCGTGTTAACTTAATTAGTCCTTTATTCCAGAATACTTCACAGCAACTTGAACAGTTTGAAGAAGATTTTATTGCTCAACAAGAAGCTGACGCAAATAGAACTGAAGAAGAAATCCTAGCCGATAGAGAGTATGATGGTTTTATGGATAATTCTAGTAAACAAATACTAGCATTAAACAAATACATGAAAGGAAATGCTAAAGAAAATACTAAAATAGTTAATGGTCAAAGAGTTCAAATAAAACCTGAGTTAGAGTCCGATGAGACTCTTTCCAATACAGCAATACCAAATGATGTTTTTTATAAAACCGGTGTAGAGAAAGATGATTACTTGGTATGGAAAACACAAAACAGAAGAAAAGAAGATTCTTCTTACAAAAATGTAAGAGATTTCTTTTTTAGTGAAAAATCAGAAAGAGTTATTAAAGAAGGTAATATGTCTGCAAATCTTGCTGCTTACACTACATCTTTGGGTGACGCAATAGAAGGCGATATTGACAGAGTAGAAAACCAGCTTAAGTTTGTTACAGATCCTATTGTTAGAAAACAGCTTCTTGAAACAAAAAAAGCATTGCAAAATGATTTAATAAGTAATATAAAAACAGGTGCTAAAATAGCAGAGAATTTCAAGTATTTAAATAAAAGTATTAGAGATGATGTTAAAGAACGAAAAGAATTATTTTTGGCTGGAAGACAAGGAGGGGCTTCTTATTTTGTAGAGGAAGGAAAAGAGTCTGCTAAAAATGGTGCTGATGCCGTGTTAGGTTTTCTTGGAGGTCTTATAGGGTTTATTCCTTCAATAACAGACGCTATAACTACAGGGGTAGGTTTTGATGATAAGGGAATTATGTCTGCTTTAGTTGATAGTTTAGGTAACAGTATGGAGATTAACAAACTAGCAACTTCCAGGTCAGCAGTATCTCAAGGCAAGCCTGTTACAGCTAATGTTTTAGGTAAAGAAACAGAGGTTTTTGTTACTTCTAATGGAGATGTAGTGGATAAAAAAACAAACGTAAGCTTACAAGGTGTTATTAGTGATAGTGAATATAAAAACATACTCAACAAGGCAAAAGAAATAAAAAGAGAAACGGTAAATATTACTGCGGGGTCAGCTGTATCTGGCTTGACATCTACAATAGTAAATTTAGGAGGATTAATTTTAGGAGGAGGGATAGCTAAAAAAACGGTTAACAAAGGTTTAAAAATGGTTGGTAGTAAAAGGGCTATAAAAGCTAGTGGAGGAATGGGTTTAACATCTTACGCAACCGGTGTTATGAATGAGGTGGAAAGTATTAAAAGAGAATTAATGGATGCAGGTTTGTCTGAACAAGAAGCTACTACTTATGCTGTTACAGCAGGTAACGCAAAAGCTTCCTTAGATGGAATATTTTCTACTCTTGCAGGTGGAAACACAAAACTCTTAAGCAACACCAAGGATGTAGGTAAAAGAATTGTAGATTTAGCTCGTAACCCAAAATCATGGGTAAAGCAAGGAGCGTTTAAAGGGAAAGTACAAGACTTGGTTAATGAAAATTTAAAAGAATTATTTATAGAAGAGTTGCCAGTTTTATTTACAGGAAAAGCAATTAACGGGGTAGTAAATTCAGTGCTAGGAGCTGAAATCTTAAACAGTGGAGTTAGTCAAGCTGACACTTATGAAACTGTTATAATGACTTTAGGTGCTACTACTGGGTTAGGTTCTGTTGGATTAATGAGAGGAAATAAGAGAAAAGATCTATTAAGATATGCGGCTTTAAGCAAGGGGGATTTAACTAAAAAAATAGAAAGTTTAGTTAATAATGGTATGATTAGCAAAGATGAGGGTGCAAAAGTATATGCGGAAATTTACGAATTCCAAACTGCACTAAACAAAACTAAAGATCAAGTGTCTATGTCTGAAAATATATTGCCAGCAGGTAATTTGTTAGAACAAAGACAAAGGTTGATGGAAAAAAGAGAAGGATTAGAGGGGCCTTTAAAAGAAAAAGTAGATAAAGAAATAGCAGATGTAGATCAACAACTGGTTTTATTATTAGAACAAGATAACGCTAAAGCAACTGGCGAGGTAGAGGTTACTAAACAGGAAGCGTTAGAGAATTTACAAAATGAAAACATTCAAAGACAAAATTCAAACCTGCCTGTATTACTAGAGTCTAATGAAGAAATAGAAAAAGCAAGACAAAGATTAATTAAAAATAAAAAAGATGCCATTCAAGAGTCAGAAACAGAGGGCGTGGATGTACGCCAACGAACCGGAGATGGCCAGGCGCTGGTCGAAGGAGACACTACCGGGCCCCTTGCCATCGAGAGTCGACAAGAAACAGAAGGTGAAACGAAAAACAAAAAGACGGAAATAGTTGCTAGAGAAAAAATAGCGCAACCTATTCGTGTTCCTAAATCCAGTATGGATGTAAACCTTAATCCTGATGGCACAGTAAAAAGTGTAGTTAAAAAAGGAACGAAGAAAACTGCTTCCAAGCAGGGTATGAAAAAAGCAGGTAAATTTATTTTAACTGATGTAATAGATGTAAATGCTGGTAAAGAAGCTGTAATTCCAGAAGGTGTAACCAACCCTAACGAGGTTTCTAATATAATTTCTGATCAATCTGAAAATGTAAAACAAGTAGCTCAGGAAATAGAAAATGAAAGAAAAAGATTTTTAGAAGAGAAGAACAGTAGGAATCAAATGGCAGATGTTGAAGGTGGGATTAATGAAATAATTGGAATGAAATTTACAGCGGAAAGCTGGGAAAGATTAACAGGTAATAAGCCTTCTGAAGACGGTATTAGTTCTAGGTGGATTAGTAAAGATGGGAGGACTATAGAGGATGGTTGGGTAGATGACGCTCCTGATTTAACTCTAGAACAAGTTACCGATTTTATTAAGTCTTATCCTACTACAAAAGCTATAAATGATTATCAGAAAGGAGACGCTGGCATAACAAGTAATGTAGATAAACTAAAAGCAAAATTTGAAAAATTAACTGGTTTAGAGGCTAGTGACATTAATATAGAAACGGCTATTTCTATTGACCCTAACAGAGAGCCTATTGAAATAACAAAAGAAAAAGCTAGAACACAAGCGTCTAAAGACTCAACCGATCCTAATGTTCCTGACTTTGGGAAAAAGAAAGGCCCTTCTGCTAAAAAAATATTAGGCATAAAAGATAAAAAAAATATAGAGGTAGATGAGATTAAAGGATTAAAAGATGTTCTAAAAAGAGAAATAAAAAGATCTAAAGACTTATTATTAGATCAAAAAACAAGAAGAAAAGCATTAGTTGACTCTATAAAAATGTTGGCAAAAATACCTGGGAACATTACTAACAGCAAAGCGGCTGCTTTAATCAAAGCTGTTACGGGTGTTAATATTAATAATTCAGAAGCAATTTTAAAAGTTACTAATTATGTAGAAAAAGTGTTTCAGAATGCTGACAATAAAAAGAAATTATCTACAGCAACTAATATTAAAAAAAGAATCAACAAACTATTAAAGTCTAAAAAAACAGAAGCTAATGTAGAAGCGTCTGTTAAGCAATTTTTATTAATACAACCAGAACTTGTTAACGACTTGGATGGGTATTTAGAAAAGCTTTCCGATGTCTTATATAAACTAAAACCTTCTAAAGCTGATTTAAAAGGTATTGAGTCTGATTTGGAGGGTATTCAATTAATAAATGAACCTGAAGCTAAAATTAAAAAATTTAACAAAAGAGCAAGTGTAAATCCTGAGGCTGTAAATATTGCCGCTTTAGATGAGTATTCTAAAAAAACAATAGACGAGCAAAGAGAAAAATTATATGATGCAGAAAAAGAAGTTTTTGAAGACTTAACAGGTTTAGACAGTAAAGAGTTTACGTTAGCTGAAATGAGAGAAGTGTTAAACACATTAGATCCAAAAAAAGATTTAGACTTTCAGGAGAGAAAACTAAAAGTAAAACCAGGGGCGGTTGCAGAAGCTGTAAAGAAAGCGTTTAATACTTTTAGCGCATTAATAAAGAGTGAACTTGGTACTAAAACAGACCCTCTTACTGGAGAAAAAACTAAAATACCTACAAAAGACGTAGAAACTATTTTAGGTTTTATGAAGATGGATTTAGATTTATTGAGTCCCGAACAACAGATGTTGACTTTAGATGCTTTAGTGAATTATGCCACTAACAAAACGACCGGGGGCATGGAGGCTATGTTAGATTCTTATAAAGGGATAGAAAACGCTGATGCATTGTCCAGGGTAAAGGGTTTTGTTTCTAAAGGTTTGAAATTTGCTATTGGAGGAAAAGCATTTGCTCGTACATGGGCTACACAAATTGCTACATTAAATAATGTTATTGAACAACTGTTTAAAGGGCAGAGCAAAGCATTAGAGTTTGAACAAATGTCAGGTATAAGCGAATACAAAAGAGGTACAGCTAAGGCCACTAAAATGGCTAACGATGTTATTAGTGCATACTCTAAAAAGTTTATAGAAAACAAAGGTAGGCTTGCAGAAGGTTTGTCAAATGTTTTTAAAAGTAAAAAACAAAGAGAGCCTAACGGAGAACCTTTTAATTCATTGTATAATGATACAGAAAGAGGGTTGTTTGCTTTTATGAGAAGAACAGTAATTGGATCTGAAAAACAACAAAATAATGAATTTAATCGGAGAAAAAAGTTAATAGTAGACAGTATAAAGGAGTTAGAGCAAGGTAATGATCCGCAAAAAGAAAGAGCAGTTGCTTATCAAAAAGCCTATGATAAAGTTTTAAAAGAAAGTAAAACTATAAACGATTTAGAATCAAAAGTTGATGCTGTAAATGTAGAGGCAGTAAATTTTATAACTCAAGAATGGGCTAAAAACAAAGAAGCGCTAGACAAGGTTTCATTAAATGTATATAATAAAATTTTAGGTAAAGACTTGAACTACACCACTGATGTTTTTACTAAAATTAGTGAACCAACTAGTGAAGTAGAGTTAGGGGAGTCAATTTACAATACTCCAAACGAAACAGTTTATAGTAAAAAAACTGGAGTATTGATGGAGGCTCAAAGACCTAACAATCTTCCTAAAAATTCCATAATTGATTTAGGTTTTGATAGCGGTCAAACAAGAGCTTTAGAAAAAGCATTAACTGATGTATATACTGCTAATGCTACACAAAAATTAAAAGGATTTGTTTCTTCCGATGGTTTTAAAAAATTAATACCAGAGAAAACAGACAGAGATTTGTTTATTGACAGATTAACTAATTTTGTTAATTTAAAAAGAAAAGTAAATCAAGAGTTTGAAAAGGATCAGAATGCAAAAAATATAATAGATTATATTGCAAGTATTGGTGTGTCAAGAGCTTTGGGTTCTATAGTTCAGTTTCCGAAACAGCTGGTTCCGTTAATTGCAACAGTTTTTAATGCAGGAGCAATTTACACAAGCAAAGGGGTAAATCTTTTGAGAAAAAAATCAGTACAAGAGTTTATAAATAATAGTGGTTACGCTATTGCTAATAGGGGTGTTGAAAACATAACAACCTTAGACGGTTCAAATAGAAAAATAGATAGAGCTGCGGAAGGTGGGTTAAAGAAAGCTGCTAAAGCTATAGGGGATTTAAACCAAACTTGGTTAAAAGGGTTGTTAGTGAAACCAGATAAGATAGCAGCAAGAGCTTCTTGGTTAGCTTATTACATGAAAGCGTTAAAAAAAGAAGGTATTGATTCTAATTCTATAGATTGGAACACTCACAAAATAAATACAAAGGCTGGAGATTATGCGCAACAACAAGTGGATAGACAGCAAAACACTTCTGATTCTGATTTACAAGGGAATTTATTTACATCAAAAAATGTTTACATAGGAGCAGGTAGAAAAATATTTTTTGCTTTTTCTAACTTTTTATTAAATCAAAAAACAAGAATGTATAATGATATTGGTGTTTTGTCAAGCAAAACTACTAATAGAGAAGATAAGAAGGCTGCTGGCCGTTCATTATCTGGTTTAATGGCAGAAACATTAACATTCAATTCTATGGGGTATTTCTTAAGTCAAGCAATTTCTGAGTTAGTCTTTGGTGACGAAGAAGATGAGGAGACTAAAGAAAAAACAACACAAAATAGAATAAAAGGAAGATCTGGAAATGTAATAAGAGATTTATTGTCTCCTATTCCTGTTACAGACTCTATGGTTATGAGTGGGGTAAATAAAATCATATCTCTAACTAGCGAGAGCGACAATCCTTTTCAGTTTTTTACTAATGATAAAAGAACTTTTTTTGAGACCATGGGGGTATTAGGTATTGCAGGTAGAAATTTAGATACATTATGGGAAATGGCAGAGATGGGTATTACAGGCAAGTATAATGTAGCGTTTATGGGTAAGCTTACTAAAAAAGAGTTGACTGATGAAAACAAAGAAAAACTTTACTTTTTATTTACGTCATATTTAATGTACGCTACAGGTGCGGTTCCTGCTGATGTAGGCCCAATTGTAGAAAAAAGTTTAAAGTTGTTAAAAAAACAAAGCGCATCCACTATTAAGGCTAGAGAAAAATATATTAAAAATTTAAATAAAAAGAAAAAGAAAACAACAAGAAGAGGGTTGCCAAAATCACCTTTATCAAAAAAACGTAGAAGCGGCCTCCCAAAATCACCTTTTAAATTATGAAGCATTTTGATGAACATACCTTGATGCTTCAAAGCTATTACGTTATAACTAATAAAGTTGCTTACGAGCAATTACTAAATAGAGATATAAAAGTTACTTTGATATTTGATCCTACTGATGAGTATGATGACAGAAGCGAAGTGTTTGACGAATTAATTGAATACTTTGAAGACCTGGAAGAATACGAAAAATGTGCAGATCTTTTACATTCTAAAAAATTAATGAATGATTTGTCGGAGGTGTGATGATTTAATGAATCATAAAGGTTCTATGCAAAACGGATTCTATTACATTTGTAGAAAGTGTAACAGTGTTATCCCTACCTCAGAAGAAGTGAGTTAATCTAGCCACTTGTCCAAGCTCTTTATGGTGTACAAACCCCTCACAAGCCTTAGGAGCGCCTGTAAAGCCTTTTCGTGCGTGCCAGCTGTCAGCTGCCGAAGGAGACCTCATGTACTCTACAGTGACTCCTATGAAGTCCTTAGCGTCTCTCCACTTATGTTTGACTTTATGATGTATATGGTGTAAGTACCA
>JGI24005J15628_10000581_pt1 | contig 20877 bp, 27 predicted proteins | sample LinPmetageLP40_FD_15628 | JGI IMG/M metagenome (IMG submission 15628)
CGACTGCCGTTTGGGCAGCGCTGAGCTGAGGACTAAGAGATTGCGCAGGTGAGAGTGTGAACACGTCTTCTGCGCGGGCACCAATGAAGGCGCCAGTCGGGGCCAAAGCGACATCATCAATATCAGTGATTCCGGAGGGATTAACAGCCATCCAGAATGTGCTTGCAGCAGTCATACCGTCAATAAGAGACTTAGTGTATGACTCGAGCGTCTCGATGTCACCGAGGATCTCTTCGACATGGGAACGACCGTAGTCTTCACCAGTCACACCGATCCAGCGGAGTGCCATGTATGGCAGATCAATATACTCACCTTCATCGATCATATCACCATCTGAGTCTTCAGCATAATAATCCCAACGACCTTCCTTCTTGTTCTTAACAATGCGATGGAACTGAGCCTGATAATCAGGCAGAGCCGACATAGCATTCCAAGAAGAGGGGAAGAAGTTGTTATCATAAGCCTCGATCAGAGGGCTGGTGGGATCCTTGGGAACCCAGTCCATGTAAATAAGCTCGCTGAGCGAGCCATCAACGTCGCGACGAACGACGTACTGATCCATACGGTAGACCTTGAACGTGAGGTTATCTTCCATGCAGACAAGGCAGTCACCATTAACGATGAGCTGCTGAAGAGCGAGGAAGAGACTTTCACGGAGGTTTTCCGATGCCAGTTTCGTGTAAATTTGATTTGAGAGCGACTCCATGTAGGAGAACGTCTCAGGTTCTGCGGCCTCGCCGTTGGTCAGCTCGAACTTGAAGAACGGGAGATCGTTCAACGGAAGCAGAGCGGACAGCATTCGGCTAGCCATGTTAGTGACGCCTCGAGCGGCGACCGAACTAAAAGGCTTAGGCAGTTCACCATTATTGGTGATACCTTCAGGCGGCAGAAGTGAGGGAATAGTCAGAGAACTCATGTAACGAGATCGCTCCAGCTTAGTCGCTCGAACTGAATCGAGTGATTGAAAGCGAGCAGCGAGTGTGCCATCAGTCTGATCAGTCCCTGGTTTTGCCATGTTAGCCATAGATCACCTCTCAGATAGGACGTGAGGTAGAGTTAGAACCACCAAGGCCTTGAGCCATGGCAGCTTGAATCGCGTCAAAGTTGACAGCGAGATCATCATCATCTTCTTCTTCACCAATAGCAGCCAGCTCGACACCGAGTGCCTTCTGTGCATTGGCCAGATCGATTTCCTGCGCACGAGTCTGCTGCTCAACGAGAGCCTGCATCTCGGCATCCTGCTTGGAGATCTGATCTTCGAGTGCAGCGGTCTGCTGCGCCGCCTCGGCGAGCATACGGTCGTTGTCGTCCGCCTGTCGCTGAAGCTGGGCAGTCATCTCTGCATCAGAGATGCCGCCTTGAATAATTGGAGTTGCGGAACCCATGGGGCACCTCCTTACGATGGTCTAATGTCTTTAAAAGTAACGCCACCACCTGAAGTCTCGACGGCACCAGCCGAAGAGAGTGTTGACGCATATTCCTTCTTCTGCTGCTCTAGCAGCTGCTCATATTGACGAGCATCAGCCGCGGCAGTCTCTGCACGGGCAGAGTTAAGCTGGTTACGACGCATGACGTCGTTACCTTGAGAGATAGCAAGACCCTTACGCTTCTCAAACTCTGCCTCAAGTGAGGCAAGATCCTTGAAGTTCTGAGTCTCGTACCTCTTGGTGGTATCTGAGATAATCTCATTGAGGACAGCATCTCTGTCTGCATCTTGAAACAGCTGGCTACCAGAGGTGTGCCAGGTATGTTTCTCCGCTGCAGCAGAAAAGCCTTCTTCCATTCCAGACATCTCGGCGATAGCGCGAGATTCTGCAAAGGTTTGAAGGATTCCATACTGCTCTTCGGCCTTTGTAAATTTCCTAACCATACCATTTGTGATACCAGTTCCCTGGAATACGTAGGCATCATTACGGTTTTGCATAGGTTCCAACCAACTCAGCGTCTCATTCTTAGGATCGTAGATATCTTTCATAGAATAGCCGGTGTCGGCCTTAAGTTCTGTTTCAATATCACTAATGATAGAGTTCTGGCGATCTTTAAAGTCCTGTCGGACCATAGCATCAACAGAACCAGCAATATCCTGCTTGGCAGGATTGAAAGTGTCCTGCTGGCCAACGCGCTTGTTGGTCAGAGGATCAATGAACGAGGTGTCCACAGCCATCTGTTCAGGCGCCTTAACGTTCTTGAGTTCATTCAGCATTCTGCTAGTTTCCTGCATCTGCCGTTGGGCAGCCACAGAGTAAGCACCTAGCGAAGAAGCGGACTGGTTGGTCTGCATCTTAAGCTTAGAACTTTCTAGCTGAGTCTGAAGATCAGAGAACTTTGCACTTTCAGTACTACTAGCAGTGTGGAGAGCATCCATCTCTGCAGAGAACCTATTACCTTCCTCCACAAACTCTCCGTAGAGATCTGCTGATTGTCCCATACGCTGCGAGCTATATCTACGAGAAGCATTAAGACCTGCATGGGAGCGGAGCCCGTCTGCTTCACGCATGAAATACAACGCATCGTCATTCATCCTTCCGTGCTTACCCATGTGCTGGGTTCGCCGTAGGTCCTCGTTATAGTCACCGGTTAGAACGCCGGCTGTAAATTGGTAGAAGGTATCACTTTCATCAACCTTCGAATTAGCTACTCGGTCCATACGTGCTTCAGTCTGACTAGTCTTATAGCCACTGTAGGCGTAGTAATCATTGAATAGATTTGAGAATTCCTCAGGCATTGCTACCTCCCTTCATATACTTAATGTACATCTGATCAAGTTGTGCAAGAACATGTAGTTGCCCAGCCAGGTATGCCTGCTGTCTCGCAATCTGTTCACTGGTAGCAGAGCTATCGTAATCAGTTGTCTGGATTAGCGTCCGCAGCTCTTTTGCTGCTTCCTCTAGGCTTGGCATTGAGCTTTTTCTCGAGTTCATTAACACGCTCCTGTAGGAGTTCAATCAGTTCAGTAAAGTCTTTAATAATTAGACGGAGTTCTCCGCCAGAGACCTGCCCGCCACGAGCGAGCTTGGCCTTCATAAGTTCGAGTTTATTCATTGGTTATCCTTTCCGGATTCGATATCCACCACCTCGCACGAGCCACCGGCGCATGCCAGAGTCTGTGCAGATTTGGTGTTATCTTCGGTTTCGTACTCACTGAGCTTGTTCCAGTCAATGACTGGGAAAGCAGCAATAAGCACTTCGTATTGTTCCTTCGTGATCTCTTCGTACGGAGCCTGCTTGTACACATGCTCAGAGCGAGGAAGGAAGGACAGACCCTGAGCGATCTCCCAGTGGGAGCCGTAGAGCTCGGCACCAAGTGCCATGAACTCCTCAGGACGATACTCAATAGTAACCGACGGGTTATGGTCGGTCCAGTTGTTCTTAATATGAGCCCAGTCTTCTAGCATGTCGTGGGCTGTACCTCGGGTCGCGGGACCGTCGTAGCCGACAACAAAGTCAAAGACAAAGGTGTTGGTGGGGTTGTTTGCACAGTCCTCACCAGGTACTCCAGCATCAGCCATCAGCTGGTACAGTGGATCCTTCTTGTCACAGCGGACACGACGGATGTAGTACGGAGCGTAACGATGGTGAATACCAGAACTGGAATCCACAAGACAGGACACGGTGCCCGAAGGCTTGACCGTAGTGACTGCCTTAGAAGTCTCGATATCAAGCTTTGCAGCCCAGTATTCGTTGACCCTCTTGGCTTCCTTACGAGCCGCTTCGAGTGTCTTCTGATTGAAGACCAGTTCGCGGTTATCTTGGATACCAGTAAGTGAGACACCCAGCAGCCGCTCCTCTTGCGAGTTACGCTGCCAAGCCTTCCTAAGGTAGGGGAAGTGAGTACACTTAGACTGGACCGTGCCGATGATCGAAGCGATCTCGACTCGCTGCATGAGATCAGTAGCGTCCATATCAGGCCGAACCACGACTTCCGTCAGGTTACAGAACTGGTTAGGACGGAGAGTGATCTCACCACAGGGGTTAGTACCGAAGTTGTGCTCAGGATCTCGTCCGATATCAGCCGAGCAGAGCTTAGCAGCTTCACGATTGAAGAGGCCACGCTCGCCAGAGTAGCTACGATAGATCGAGAGCCACTCTTCCATGAACACATCCATCTCTGGCTTCTCAGTATAAGCAGCCGAGTTGTTGGCGAGGGCTCGATACGGGTGAGCCTCCCACCAGTTGCCGGACTTGGCACGAGCCATCTCGTGGTCATCCAGATCCGACAGGGAGATCATAGCCGAGCGACGAACGCCACCGACGATGACCGAGTTGGCAATGACACAAGCCATGTCATGCACTTCAATAGGACGAAGACGTCGGCCGCGTGCATTGTACATCGTGTTCGTGATGAACCGCATACAATCTTCGAGCGGCACTGGGCCACTTGCACGACCACCGAAAGTCTTCAGGCGTGCTCCCGCAGGGCGCACACCAGACACATCCCACGTAGGGTGGACACCACCGAGAAGGTTGGAGAGCAATGCCTTCACGGCATCTGCCCAACCAGCCTTCGAGTCCTTCACCTTAATGACGACTGAATCGTCTCGAGTGATGTCTTCGGGGATGATACTCCACTTGTCGATAACACGGCGCTCGACTGAGTAGCCGACACCAGTACCGCACATGAGGATGTAGAGGAGCTCGGCCAACGCGATAGGCGAGTCGAGCTCGAGGTATGAACAGTTATATACACAGGTGTTATCTCGGTCCGCAGCGGGACCAGCGGTCATGAGAGCACGCATGCTCGGCATAACCTCGAGATTAAGGACAGCCTCGCGGATGTCCACGCGATCGGAGATCTCGGGTGCCTTAGTAAGCATCCAATCCCACCATCGGTCTACAGTTTCGACCCAGTCCTCGCGGCGACCGAGGTCGTCTCGCCAGCGGGCATATTTAGATTGATGAATAAAAGTCTGAAAGGGTGAAAAATTAGCCATTAGTTGTCTCCGCTCGAGCCAAAGCCATCAGTGTCTCGAGCAGTTGAGGACAGGTCCTCGAGGCTTTTACACTTAGTAATAGATGTGATACAAGGTACGACGACCAGCTGACCAACGCGGTCACCTACATTGAGGCGCAACTGTGCCTTGATAGGATGGGGGTCTCGTACCATAATGATTTCGCCACGGTAATCAGAGTCAATGACTCCACACGTGTTGGCGAGCTGGAATCCCTTGATTCCCCAAGATGAGCGGGGCAGCAAAAGCCCTACATGATACTTGGGAATCTCAACGTGGACGCCAGTGAGAAGGCGGTCACCTTCAATAGTGTTAATAAAGAGATCCAAACCTGCCGAACCATCAGTTGCGGTCAGGGGATCGAACTTACCAGTAGTATAATATTTAATAGTCATAATGTATTGCTCCTTAGCTTCCTTAGGTGTTATCTCTACTTACGTATTTAGTGTAGCCCCTTAAATGGGCCATTCCAGTCGCAAATCCTGAGGATACGAGCACAAGCTCGCATTGCCTCACAGTACTCCTCGGTCAGTCCTTTCTGGTCATACATAACCCGAACGGCTACCGAGTAGTCTCTAGGGCTGAACTTCTTCAGCCATCTGTAAGCCTTAGCCGGGCCTATGCCGTCAATACCAGCGAAGTTGTCTGTCTTATCGCCGGTAAGCCACTGCTTATGGAACTCGAGATCCGCGTTCCAAGGTGTCTGAAAAATTTCCTCAGCTTCGTGGGTGACCCTAGACCTGGTACCATCCTCATTCTTCTTACCAGGATGGCTGTACTCCGGCCGGAAATGCCAGCCGGGTACAGACATTAGATCCTTATCGAGCGTCACAGCGATAGCCTTGCCATCTGATGCTGCGATGCCCATAAGGTCATCTGCCTCAAGAGTTGGTACGAACTTATCACGTAGGACATCTTCTGCTAAGAGTTCCTTCGCATATGAGATCCTCGCACTGAGAACCTCGTCGACCGTAATCTTGTCACGTGAAGCCTTGTATTCAGGCCAGTGATCACGTCTATAGTTGTCTGCCCGTTCGGCTGAGCGGGCGATGTACACATGCTTGACACCTGGAGGCGTCCAAGCTCTAATCCGCTGCCGCAAGAACATTGGCAGCTCTTCTGCATCTGAGCACACATAAGCCGAAAGGTGTGCAATCATGTCGCCATCAAGAATGGCTGTAGTTGGTCTCTTCATCAGAAGTCCTCCTCGTCACCGGGGAGGTGATCGTCGTCAAGTTCATTAAACAGAATGTCCAGTGGAGAGATCTCTCCAGATTCAAGACCTTCAATAAGCTCGGTGAGCGTATCTTCGATATCCTTCTTCGAACTATCAGAAAGATCAGGATCCTCCTGAGCGAGATCAATTGCATCTTCGAAGCCAGCAATCATCTCCTCGACTTGGATATCAGCCCTGAAGATCCGGCAGCTCGAGCAAGAACACTGGAAAGAGTACCGTGAGGGGTTAGTCCCACAGAAGTTATCAAGCCTCTCCAAGAGCTTCTTCTCAAACGTCTTTTCGTCCTTGTCATTATAAACAAGCCACGTGTAAAGATCATCATAGTCAGGGCGTCCTGCTTCTACGTGCTGATTCATCCACTCGGATTCGTGAGCACGCCACTTGCCATCAGCCAACTCATTGGTACGTGTACCAAGGAAGATGAATACGGATACACCAGCCCAAGCCTTAACGAGCTCAAGTTCGTTCTGGAACCGTACATCATCAATGATAACGAGACGCTCAGTGAACAAAGGATCAGTGCACTTAGCTTCTTCAAGTTCAATTTCCTTGAGCTTAGCATTCATGATATCAACCCACTTACCAGGGCGACCTTCATCAGCAATAGCCTGACACCGCTCGCGGTACAGGTCATGCTTTTCGTTCTTGAATATACGCCAGTCAGTATAGCCAGCTTCTTTAGCTGCCTGCTCACGGACGGGATCTGCGAACGAAATCCTGATAGGCTTACAATCGAGGTTGATACTCTCGATCTCAACAAAGTCTGCGGCGGTGGTCTTTCCGCTTCCTGCCATGCCACCAAATCCAAGTACAAACATCAGCAAGTCTCCTTGATAAACTCGCTAACGAGCCTATTTGGGTAGAACGTCTCTTTAGTAGGGACGTTAAGAAAATTAAGGATTTCCGAGCAGAGCTGAGTACAGCAAGCCGGAGTCTTCAAGCCGAGATGTCGGCCAACATGGTGGAACAGAAAGCACTTGACTACGCTACCCGGCTGGGTAGCCTTCCAGTGGTTTGCTCTCTGCTTGATGTAGTCGATCTGATACCCGTCAATCGGGATCTCACGACTTTTCCACAGTTCAACGTTATGAATCTTATGGACTGCGGAAGTTCTAACCCAAGTATCCGTGGGTAGATACGAGACGTATAGTTCCTTACTAGCCTCTCCATGGGTGTTTACGCGAATAGATACATGAGTAATGGAGGAGTTGGTAGCACGCATAACCTGCTTGCCAATCCAACCGCCCCAACCATATGCAACAAGTTGATAAGTAGACATCAGTGACAAGCACTCCAATTGGATCCGACTGCGAACTCAGCATCCACAGGGCAACGGAAACCTAGACGGTCGCCAGCCTTACGGGCTGATGCGACAAGAATATCACCGACTTGATCGGCGACATCGGCAGGACAAGATACCTGCAACTCATCATGAACCCATGCCATGAGTGAGTACTCGAGACCAGCGTCGTCGAGCATCTGCTTGGCAATAACAAGCCAAGCCTTGGAGACGATAGCACCTGCACCTTGCAGAAGTGTGTTGAGTGCCTTGTGAGGTGAACGGACCAGAACGATGCGGCCATCGATCAGCTTGAGGTTACCTTGTTCCATAGCCTTGAACGTCACAGCATCAACGAGCTTCTTCATCGCAGGGATCTTCTTGAAGAACTGATCCTTCAACTTCTTGCCATCCTTGGCAGAACCGCCAACGATAGATCCGATCTTGCCATCACCAGCGCCATACAAGAAGGCGTAGATAAACGTCTTCGCACTGGGACGAGTAAACAAGCCAGCAGCGTGCTGATTGTGAGTGTGAATGTCACCTGACAGAATCTCGTCAGAGTACGCACCACCATCATATACTGCCATGTAATGAGCGAGACAACGCAGCTCAATACCACTGAGGTCACAACCAACCTGGACGTGACCTTCGTGATTAGGACCAAACAACGCTCGACACTGCGGATCCGAAGGAACCTGAGCGAGGTTAGGCTGTGAGTGTGAAGCGCGACCAGTAGCCGTACCCTGTGAATTGGTACGACCATGAATACAGTTATCAGGCTGTACTCGGATGAGCCAGTCAGAAACCATAGTGAGCTTCTTATTGATCTCACGATACTCGAGACCGAGCTTGGCCTCGTAGTAAGGCAAGCTACTCATAACCTCTTCATCCACGATTGGGTAACCCTTCTCGGATGTCTTGGCCTTCCACTTATACTTGACAAGCAAACGGGAAGCCCACTGCTGTGACGACCCGGGGTTGAAGCACGTAACCTTATCCTTGAGCCTCTTGCCAGTCTTCTCGGACCAGCGAGACTCGATGATATCAGGGAAGGTCTTACGAAGCTCATCTTCGATCTCCGCCTTACGGACAGTCAGTTCGTACTCGAGCTTAGATCCTGCATCAGCATTGAAGCCGAAGCCGTCACGAGTCATATCCTGACAGATCGCAGCAACCTTCTGCTCAAAGTTCATGAGCTTGTGGTTAGCCTTGATCCAAACCAACTGCTTATGATACACGGAGATGTTAGCGTCAACATCCTGGATACAGTAAGTGAGCATCTCCTCACTGAAGAACTCCCAGCCACCATCATAATCCATCTTGTAATTACTAGCATACCGAGCCCAATCCTTCAGAGCGTGACCAGCCAACCCCTTGGGAAGCTGAGTACGGTCAGGATGCATGAGCCTGCCGACGATTAGAGTGTCAACGAGCTTGGTCTTCGCCTTAGGCTGCCAACCAAGTAGCTTATACAAGCAGGGAAGATCATAACCAACAATATTGTGACCAATGATAACATCAGCTGTATCGAGGACGTCGAGTGCCATCTGAAGATTATCAGGGCGAGCGGCGTGGACTTCGCCAGTAGTAACGTTGGTGACAACAATGCAATGCACGGTATCGGCTCGCTTGTTCTCGCGGCCTTTCTTATCCAACTCAAGATTAACGAGGCCGTTAGCCTCAATATCGAAACAGAATACATTCATCTACGCTTCCTTTCTAGAAGTCATTAGGCATATCAACAGGCTCAAACGACACAGTGCCGTCATCACCTTCAACCCACTCAGTCTCTTCCATGCGCCCAGTGTCACGGTTGTAGTAGATCGCACTAGCAATACCTGCTCGACCATCGAGCCGGTTCTTGAGTACCCGCACCGTAGTGGTGTTGGCAGTGCGTTCATTGGGGTTCTGGCGATCACGCTCGAGCGCAACCACCGTGTTAGGTACCGATGCCAGAGCACCGGAACCACGAAGGTCTTGCATCGTGATGCGTGAACCTTCTTCGAATGCCTTGTCTGTCTTCTTGAGCTGACTGACCACATCGATGTGGACACCAGTTCGGACAGCAAGCGCTCGCATATCTCGCATCATCGCATCAATGATCAAGCGCTCGGAAGCGCCGCCATCAATATCCTTGCCGTTGGTATTCATAAGACCAGCGGCAGCAGCGGTGATGTGATCGAGCATGATAACCTCGACACCAAGCGACACAGCCATGTACTCCATACGTGCGAGCAGGTTGGCCATGGCGTTATTGCCAAGGTGATCGTAGATGTAGATACCAGTATCACCGAGCGAGCGACGTGCCTCGGCGTACTCTTCATCCGACAGATCATCGATGATTTCCATCTCAATAGTCGGCTCACCCATCTGCTCAAGCAGCTTGTTCATCATCCGAGACGAGCGGATCTTACGAACAGGCTTGTTGAGGATGAGAGAGATCATGTCGTCCATGGTCTCCTCGGGTGATTCCTCGAGCATGATCATACCGACCTTACGACCAGCGGTCGCGTGGTGGTATGCCAACTCTCGGAGGAAGGTAGACTTACCAGAGCCAGTACCGGAAGCGTGCAGCGTGATTTCGCCTGAGCGCTGGCCGGTGAGGAACTTGGTAAGGTTCTTGAAGGGGAATGGCCACACTGCCATGTTGGCAGCAGACGAATCGCGCTCCGTGACCGCACTGATGTGCAGGATCTCGTCGGGCGAGTAGACAGTGGCATTCCACATACCTTCGATGACAGCCTTCGAGTTGCCCTTAGTGAGACATTCGTTGGCATCCTTGAACGGGAGCGAAGCAATCTTGGCCTTTCCAGGAGGGAGGATATCGGCTACCGCCTTGGCAGCGTCACGTCCAGCGTCATCCATGTCGAACATGAGGATGACTTCCTCGAATTTGTTAACGAACGAGAGGTTGTTCTTGATATCCCGCACAGCACCAGCGGCGCCATTGGGAAGAGAGACAACAGGCCACTTGCAATCTTGCAACTGTGAGACCGTCAAGCAGTCGACTTCACCCTCCGTGATGACGAGCTTCTTACTGGTGCCACCCCACAGGTGCTGACCGAACAGCTCGCAGCCACGAGGTGAACCCACCCAGTGGAACTGCTTGTTAGGACCACGCATGTGCTGCGCAACCAGTTGGCCTTCCTTGAAGTAGTTGGCGATCTGGATGTCCTTACCATTGATCTCAGCCGTTTGGTAGCCGTATACACGGCAGGGCTTCGTATCAATCTTGCGCTCGTCAAGGTGGCGGATAGCACCGCGGTATACCTTGAACGCCGCGGGAGTAGGCTCGACCGTGGTCGAGCCATCTCCCTTCTCGAAGTGCTGACAAGCAAAGCAGTAAGCACCACCATCACTGTAGCGAGCGAGGTTGTCGCCGCTATTGTCCTTACCGTTCTCGCGGCACTTGGGGCACGCTTCACGGTCGACGACTACATTTTCAGAAAGAGTTTGGTCATTCATCAGGCGTTCCTCCAGGCGTTAAGTGTGGCGCGATATTCATCAGAATCCTTTAGACCCGCATCGGCGAGCTTCTGTAGATCGAACCCGAGTCTAAACTTAGTGAGGTTAGTAATTCTACTAGCATCACCCTTACCTGCATCACCCGACATACGACGTCGGGCCTGCTTCTGCTTATTGTGCTTTTCCTTACCACTGAGCCAGTCATTTTCTTCATTCATCATCGGCCATCTCCTTAGATACGCGATGCTTGGCGAATACAGGCCACGCATCCGCAAGGTTGGGTATTACGTTCCAGTCAAGAGTGAAGCTATGTTCTTCACCCCACTGCTTAATTAGAGTTAGCTCACGGACTTGCCAGTCATCCACCCAGAATGATGCTGTAGTACAGGCATCGAGGATTGACTTAGAGAAGTTATCCACATCACCCTTAGGAAAGGGTAGTGAAGTACTCTTCGGCTTCTGTGCCGTGATAGTAACGACGAGATCAAGCGGTTCCCACAAAGTATCTACGTCCTTCGTAGCTTCAGCAATAGCCTGCGGGGCTACATCACGAAACGTCTTGTACGGACCGTCTTCGTAATAAGTGCTGTAATGCAACTTAGGACGTGCACCGCCTCGCACCGCACCCTGGTTAACAACCCGGGCAACGGTGCGAGGTGCACACTTAGTGATTGGCTTGACGTTGATTGTACGATTACCGGATGGTACGTACATCAGAAGGGAAGATCGTCGTTGTCTTCCGCAGTGACAACGTCTTCATCCTCCTGAGGAGCCGGAGCTTCATCAAACGAAGGAGCAGCACCACCGGCATCGGTGAAGCCACCTTCAACAGCATCGAAGCCGGCTGCGGCGCCGCTTCCGAACGTGCTGTTCTTCTTGATGATCTGCACACCGTCGAGGTAGATGCTGAGCGAGTTGTCTCGCTTGATCAGCGCCGGGCTGAGCAGAAGCCGGACGACATCACTGCCGGAGGCAAACTGCTTGGTGGGCTGATTCTGGGAATCAACGCACGGGAATGAGGTTTGCCCATCCTTGACGAGGATACGATTCTTGAACTTGATCTGCTTGACGCCTTCATCATTTTCCCAGACACCGTTGACCTTCTTGGCACCGGTTTCCTTGACTGCTGCCTTGACCTTAGCTTGCAGCTCGTCGGTGAGTGTAACAGTAATGTTGAAGTTAGCAGTATCAGCACCGAACTTATCATCGGGCTTCATGAGGTGGGCGAACGAGACGTTGAGGTTTTGAGTGATAAACTTAGCCATAGTGTGATTCCTTTCAAGAGCCATCAGGCGAACTAGCGAACATTTTCGAGCATAAGAGGCTCGAACGCAGCGTACTCTCCGTCGAGTACAATGCCACAACCCAACATGGGTCGCTTAGAATAGATATTAGAATAAGCCATGTAGTCAGAACGTGGATCGGTACCACATCCTACCTGCATGCCGAAGTAGCGGTCACGGTGGTTGGCGCCATATACAACGCCAGCCTGAGCATGGAAGTGACCTTGCACCAGTGAGGTGAACTCATTCTGAGCATTGAGGAACGCAGCATTAATCTGGTTGCTGCGGCCCTTATCGCCGTGGCGATAGATGACACCATCGATCTCAAGATCGTAGTGACGGGGATGAACGTTCCATCCACGGGGAAGACCTAAGATTTCCGCTAAGGAGAGAAGAAGACTCGGCGGAAGACCAACCTCCGCTGCTTGCCTTGCGGGCAGAGCCGTATGGTTACCTGTCAGATACTCCACATTAGGAAACAGATTAGTAAGACGGGCAACCTGCGCACGTGCCTCATCGAGTTCCTTCTCGATTGACTCCAGGCCGAACTGCTTCTGGTGGAAGCTGATGGCGTGGAAGTCGGCAAGGTCACCGATGTGGACAACGCGATCGCAGTCCCACGTATCGTACGTCTGATACAAGAAGTCTGGATACTCATCGAGCATTGCTGGGCAGTGAGTGTCGCCGATAACAAGGACTCTAGCCATCAGGCGTCCTCCAGCTGACAGTCAAAGGGGTTATCGCCGCAAGCCTCTGCACAGTTACAGTTGTCACAGGACACGACATTAAGGACGAAACAATCGTACTCATCAAGCGAGTTGGTATTAGTAATAATCATAGAATCTCCAGTTTGATAACCATAGAATTAGGAATCTTGTGGACGCTTGAGCATTCGTTCTGCCCGAGCGTATCAGTGAGGACGATCCAGCCTTCTGGACCTTCATCATCTTGAGCGAGTACATAACCGACAGTACTCATGACCGGAGGAGGCTGCTGAGCGAACTCGGCGGCATCCTCCTGATCAACCCAACCAGGGCCACCGCTTGTGGAAGCGTCGACCCAGGTAACTCTAGCCAAAGAGGTACTCTGACTCAAGAACATCGGCAATGTCGAGGCTTCCTCGCTTGGCGAGGTATCCTCGGGCGTGGTGGCCGGACGGTACTGGCCTGCCGGCAAGTTCTTCGGCACGGTCGAGTAGAACTTGGAGTTGGTCTTGTTGGTGAATCTCATGGAAGGTCTCCTTGGTAACATCGCGGAGCATTGGCACGTAGTTAGCCATTACACCGAATGAATCATGAATCATAGAGAAGAACTCGATACCCATATCGCTGAGACGATCAACGACAAGGCTCATATGAGATGCATCGAGAGAGTGAACAAAGTTAGGTGACATTGCCGTCACCGCTGCACGCGGATCGTGCTCATCAGTATAGATACCGAAGTTTAGCTTATGGTTAGTAGCCTTGAGATTGAAATCTTTATGCCAGATTCGAACACCAGCGGGATGTGTTTCAACCTTGTGGTAGTAATTGATGACCTCGAAGCCAGATGGAGTAATCCAGCTAAACGGCTTCTTGGTCTCTTGGAAAACCCAATTAGCAATTGCCTTGACAAACTCCTTGCCGTTATTGCAATGCTGCATAGCGTGATCCTTAGCAGAACAGATCAAGCGACCCATTGCTTCGGCTGCGTGACGCTGTTCGTCTTTCTCAGCCCAAGCCATGTGGCCTTCAGTAAGGACGTACTTGGTGACGGCCCAACTGCTGATGCCGTATGGATCGCACATGACCGAACGCTTGCAGACCTTACGAGGAATGCGAGGCTCGCCCGTTTCCTTGTCCACGTAGTGAGCAAGGAACTTGTCGTGCCAACCATGGTCATCAGTAACCTGAAGCATCTCTGTGCACTCATCAGCAACAAGCTGATACACATCGCGAGGACGTGGGTGTGAACAGAGGTTGACCTCGGGACCAATAGTCTCATCTCGAGTAAGAGCGGCCCAATGCTGGATGCCGTTACACGAGCCATCGATTTGGACAGGAACTTCAGAGAGCCCTTCATCGATAGCCTTGATGAGATCGAAGATTGCTGCAAGCCGTTGGAACGTCGCGTTCTTCTTGGGTGCATCATCCTCGTACATCTCGCGGTTGACGATCGGGTCTTCTACTACGGCTCGCCAGATTTCCATCTGAGAGTCGCACCACTTGACACGAGCATCGAATGAGATCTTGTCAACCCCGAAGAGGTTGGCAAGGTTAACCTTGATCCAGTAAAGACCAGTATCTGTAACCTCGATAGGCGCTGCTGCTTTCAGCAAGGACTTATCGAGATCACCACCTTGTGGGTGGATGAGATATGAGTCACTGTAGAAGCGACCACGGAAGTCACAGAAGTATGCATGCCAGAAGACCATCTTGCCGAGGCGAGTGGCTTCCTTGAGGCGGAGCATATGCTGAATCCTAGAATTCTCTGTGCGGTACCATCGAGCCCACTCGTCTTGACGAGCTTGGATCCACTTCGCGTATGCTTGTGGATCTTCGGTCTTGTCAGGCTTGTTAGGATCGGTAGTACGTGGAGAAGTGGAAGACGACGGTGCACTACCGAAGGCTTCTTCGTTCTCCCAGAGCCACTTCATAGTTTCTGCGACGACGGGGTTGATCCGCCACTCAGAAGCCTGAAGAGTATTGATAACCTTTAGAGTGGTATCACTCATATACTGCGGGTCACCAACACTGGGCGTAGTAGAGTTCTCATCGCGATACGAGATACGACTAGTACCACGAAGAGTAAAGTCCATGAAGCCACCATACTCTTCTGACGTCCAATCCACTGGCTTACAAATCATTGGCCGGCGGTTAGGTTGAAGTGAATGAATGAAACCTTCTGATCTGGTGTGTAGATACTCGAGGAGCTGTTCATTCAGCTGGACATGAAGAGTCATACGCTTGGACTTATTACCGCGCTCTTGCACAGGAACAAGTTTGATGATATCGTAGGCAGCAGCAAGCCGAAGCATTGCGTGACCGAACTTATCCTGCATGGCAAGCGAGGGAGCATTCCATGCATCAACCTTCTTGATGAATGCCTTGCGGCGGCGGTTATCCCAGTTCTTGAAGAACTTCGTCTGATAACGAAAGAACTCGGGCTCTTCATCTTTAGCGGCAAACCACTTCTTAAGCATAATGACCTGGCTGGATACAGCGCGAGCCATATCCTGAGCCTTGGGCAGGTTATACTTGTTGAGGTGATTATCTGCTGAGTCGGACAGGATCTGTCGGATGGATAGATCAAACATAACCTTGATGATTACGAATGCCATTGACTGGCTGCCGATAGTCTGAAGTTGAACCACCCAATCTGGAGTTCTGTTCTGTACATCTGAAGTCTCACTAATGTATGTATCCAGGCACTTAGCGAAATACACAGCATGCTCTTCAACCACATCGTTGACGGGAAACTCTTCGTTATCAAGACAAGACTGCTTGTACTTCATAAGCATTTCGTGCTTCCATTGTTCTTCTTCAGCAAGCTGCAGGTTGCGCAGCATACTTTGCTTCTTGTCATCGATTGAATTCCAATAGGTCATCCTTTCATTTCCTTTCTAGAGAGGATTGAGTGTGGAATATAATACTATCTCTACTTACGTATTTAGTGTGCCTATGGATGTATGAACGTCTGTAGTGTGTTGTTACTCCACTTTGGTTCGTTGACCTTCTTAGGTAGAGCACCTGTATCTTCTATAAACTTAGCGATGACCGCTGTTGCCTCGTCTCGCTTGCCAGCTTCACGCCAGCCGCGAAGCCGCAGCTCAACGCGAACGCCGAGCTTCTTATCGAGGAACTTGACGGCTTGTGCTGCCTTGCGGATGCGGTCAGCATCTTGAATAGATACCGAAAGCTTAATAGTCTTATGCGTTTTCTTTGACATCGATTAGCTTCTCCATGGGGACAATGAAGTTGTCTTGGATAGATCTCGAGATGTACTCGATATCCTCTCGCTGAGACACTTTATACTGAGTAAGGTAGAACTCGCGGTCAATCATAAAGTGACCGCAGATCTTCTTGCTAGAGTTACGAAGGACAAGGAGCCAGCAGTCGTTCTCACGCATCCACTTGGAGTCGATCTCGTAGATGGTCTGCATTTCTGAAGGCATTTGCTTCTTGTACTCGTGGAAGGTGAACCTGAGCTTGTGAGTGAGAAGATCCAGCTGGTGAGCAAGAAGAGTCTGGTAACTCGTGCGTGTCTTGCCCGGGATCTTGAACATTAGCTTCTTCTTTTTCTTAGCCATCGGTGGTAGCTCCAGTAAGGAAAGAGGGATGTGAGCGGGACTTGTTGTAGCAGAACCAGTCATTAACAGACTTGTCGAGACGGTAGTAGTTCCGGTAGGCAGTGACGGTATCGTCGTCCTTGTACTGGTCAGGCATACACTGCGGTGGGTCAACCCATCCATTAACTGGGCAGTTGTCCGGGCTCTCGTAGATCACACCACGGAACTTCGTGTCCGTCAGATGCGTCTTTCCGTAGCGGTAAGAGTACTCATCACACAGAGCGACGAAGTGATTGTCCAGCCAATGGTAGTGGTTAGTAGACTGGCGAACCCACACCGCTGATGGGTGGTTGGTATGAGTCTTCTTGTACAGGCTGTTAGCGTCAGCCCAGCTGTCGCCATCAAGCTCACGGTGAGCGGTTGACAGCAGCTGGGCAGACTCGAGGATCATCTTGACTACATGACGATCGCACTGCATCTGGGCTGCTTTGGTAGGGCAAGAGTCAATGTAGAAGATATTCATCAGGTAAGGTCCTCCAGGCGTGGGGTTTCGTAGAATCGTTGGATACCGTGGAAAGCGGCGAGTGCTCGCTCCCAGCTTGCGCCACGGCTATGTTGCCAGCCATCCATAAGATATATGGCGCGGCAGTCAATCAAAGCCTTGACATCACGAAGTGCACACTCCGTGTAGTTGTAATCCGAATCAGGCGGGTCATCAGGATCAATGCCAACCTCTTCGTCGAGCCGAGCAGGGTTGATAACAGCCCAACCTTCCTTGTTCAGCCGTTCTTCGATTTCGTAGAAACGAGGGAAGTTGAGTTGAGGGTAACCGGACATTGGTCCGGCAATGTAGATTTTTCTGTTAAAGTAAGTCACTGAGAGAATTCTCCATAAAGTGCTGCACGCATAAGTTCCCAACTACTGGGGATGTAACCAAAGCCACGACACATGCTAGTACACTTGGTAAGTAAATTGGTATCCATGCTTGGCTCATCGTGATAATGATACAATACCCAAGCCTTCCAGATATCTTCTGGGTCGTTAGTTTCTTCCCAGCTAAGCTCGCTGGTATCACGATACCACACTTGCATGTTAGTTCCATCCTTGCTAACAGTGAGCTTGTAGTCCATGGATGGCTCAAGCTCAGGGAATACCATAGTGATGTCAGGTGATGGGATAAAGGAATTGATCATCGATCAGCCTTTCGGTTGAGGGGTAATTTGAGGTAGGTTATCCAGCACACGAAGCAACGCCATGTGCCTTTACGTTTGACTTTCATATTGAAAGCCCTGCAGGTGTGACAATACATTTGATCACGACCTAACTTCATTCAGTACATTCTTCTTCTTCTGATGACCACGCGTTGGGATCTTCATCACCAGCGTCGTGACCATGAGGAGTTGGATGTGAGTGTGAATCAAGCATTGTTGAAGAACCTAATACGGGCGTGATCGTACTGATCAGCGGTAAGAGTGGTGTGCCATGGACCCTTGTTGAAACCAATCTTGTTACTATTGGCGGACTTGAGTAGTCCCATGATAGAAGCAACATCGGTCTTAAACTTCCTAGATTCCTCGATGACGACGCCGTCCTTAATCCACAGGATTTGCCAAGGACCAGCAATCGTATCAACAGGCGAGAAGTACACGTTGTAACCATCAACGTTATACTTAGGCAGTGAATCACCGTGAGTCTTTCTGTAATCCTCGAGGAAGGCGGACTCGACACCGTAGGCGGTCTCTTCATCCATACCATCAACAATTACCTCAATGGTGTAAGGTTCATCATCTCGGACTCGCTCGCTCCATGCACGGTCGGCGAAACCCTTGCCGATGTACACGCAGCGTCGGCCAGTACCTTCGCCTGACCAATGACGGTAGACGTAGTAGTTGTTAGGGTATTCACGGGTTGCAGCAGGCATAGCGATATCCGCAATGGAGTCACGCAATTCAGTGAGATCTGCAATGATCTCGTCGAGTTTATCAAAGTTGTAAGTAGACATCAAAGAGACTCCAGGAGTGAGTAGTGTCGGGGGTAAACGTGAAGAGAACCAACATTCCAGGTCATTTCGCCGAGCTGGAGAGTAGGGAACCTGTTGCGAAGGTCGCGCAGCATACGTTCGGTAACGTACCACTGCCAAGCGTAGTCATTGTTGTAGCCAAACACAGCATCGTTGCTGCGCATGTAAACGTGAGACTCGAGCTTGTTATCGCGGATGAAGTACTGGCAGTGCGTAGTGCACATGTGATCATTCATACCATTGGTCGACTGATCGGTGTGCATGGACGGACGAGTGTAGTACATGACGGCGCGACGTGACGTCGGACAGTCAGCCAACTCTTGGACGACGGTATCGTACTGGTAACCGTTATCAACTGAGTCAATACACCAGCCGTAGTTACTGTTGATGTTACCGAACAGGTCGGCGACATCAATCCAGATTTGTGGCGTCTTGCCAGGAATGTCGTTAACATTACGTGACATAGACTTGTACCATGCGAGCTCACGCTCGATGTACTCGTCATTAGGCTTGCGAAGCAGGAAGCCACACAGTGCCTGAAACTGGACGCCGGTGAGCTCGACAGTATCGACATCATCGATCTTGCCGGTGCGTGTGAGATTCTGGTATTCATCACGCAGGCGCTGCGCGATGTCGGATTCGTACAGGATAGAACATGGCATCAACTAGATTCCTTGGAGGTAACTCGGTCATCCTTGTCTGGATTGCGCTGCTCAACATACATGAGGATAAGCAGCTGTGACACGGCGTGAGCGAGGTGATTGAGGTTGGATTCAGGATCGGTATTCTGACCCATCTGCCACTGAGTGAGGTGACGCATCACGGAGCCAAACGTACGATTGAACGTAGCAGCTTCCCGAGTACGCCAGGAGTTATCAAAGTACTTCTCGGCACCATAGCCGAACACATCGGCTACCTGCTTGAGAGATTCCCACGGCAGCAACTCGTAGCGAGTCTTGCCGGAGTCATCCTTGACAACACCACCGGTAGGCATTTGGGTAACGTCGTTAGTAGGAGTAGGCTGCTCGCTGAACTTACAGCAGTTAGGATCAGCAGCACCGTTGATAGGGCAGTCATTACAGGGTGGACTATTAAACATCCGTAGAGCTCCAAGGATACAATTGAGTTCGGGTTCGGGAGGTTGCCAGCCTTCAGGCTTGGTAATATCTTTGGCGAAACCACGCTTGGTCTCACCGACAACCTTAGACATGTTAGCATTCATTACGGCGTTGAAGCCTGCGACAGTTGGGTAGTTAGACTGGACAAGTGTGCCAATAGTGAAGACAAGTAGATCAAGAAGAGCATCATACTCATCTACCTGATTGGTAGCCTCATGATACTCATCAAGTTCTTCCTGCATCATAGCGAGACGCTCTTGCTTCTCATTGACATCAAGGCCGAGCTTGCCACCCTCAGAAACTCGAGGGTTGAGCATGCCGTAGTACTTGTACATTTCTTTTACATCAAGTTGAGGGTTGAACATCGTCGGCGTCTCCGTTAGGTGAGTGTGAACGCATAAGCGCTTTAGCTGAAAGAGGGAAGTGATCGAGCATGGTGTGGCTAACTGCTTCAGAATACTTCCAGCATTCGTACTGTGCATGGCTATCGCCACGCAACTTACAGAAGCGAGCCCATGCCATGAGTGAACCAGTCCAGATCCACTCAGTCATCATAGCTTGAGGCATCAGCATGCGAACTTGTTCAGGACAGAAACCTTGACTAATCATGGTCTTGTAATCCTTAGCATGTTCAGCCATCTGATTGACGTAGCTCTTGAGGACGTCATCCTTAAGGATAACCTGATCCTCGAGTACACTGCCTTGCTTCATGTTTTCTGGCCGCTTGCGCCATGCAAATGGTACAAAGAATGATGGCGGAGAGTCAACGTAGCGTCGGCTAACCTCATTCCAGCTAAACCCGACCACATGCTTCTGGAACTGACGCGCGATGAACATCGGCGCCTTGAACCTGAACTTGATGAAGCAGTGAGAGAAGGGTGACCAGTGGTCGTGCTTAGCGAGATAGTCGATCAGCTTCTTGTTCTGTCCCACACTGTAGCCAGCAGCCTTCTTATCGAAGGATACTCGAGCAGCATCGCAGACAGCATCGTCGTTGCCCATGATGGACACGAACTCAACTGGATTGACATGCTCTACATCCCAACCATTTGTAATAGTAATATCAGACATCAGACGTAATCTCCGGTGATTCGCTCAAGAGTGACAGGTGAGTACGTGAGCTTGGCGGGAGTTGAGATGCGCAGCACACGGTTGTGCATGCATGCAGCGCGCCGGAGGTTTTCCAGCACTGAATCAATTTTATGATCAGTCACTATAACCTCGAGCGTAATAGTCAGCTCGTGCGACTTGGTGAG
>JGI24005J15628_10000582_pt1 | contig 20874 bp, 34 predicted proteins | sample LinPmetageLP40_FD_15628 | JGI IMG/M metagenome (IMG submission 15628)
TTGTTGATTTTACTGGCTTGGACTACATGCTTAGTAATTACGATACCCCTGTGGTTCTTGATGCCACCCACTCGGTACAGAAACCTGGCGGTCTCGGAGGCAGTAGCGGCGGCAATAGGAATTACGTTCCTGGTTTATGTAGGGCAGGTAGTGCTTTGGGTATTAGGAATTTCTTTTTAGAAGTTCATAGCGATCCTGACAATGCACCCAGTGACGGCCCTAATATGTTACACTTAGATGATTTCGAAAGGACTATAGATGAAATCCACAGCTATTCTTATACCAGCTAGATATGCTAGTACACGGCTTCCTGGTAAGCCACTTGAACTACTAAATGGAGTTCCTATGATTAAACGTGTATACGATGCCGCTGTAGCGACCGGTTATGATACATACGTGTTAACAGACGACATGAGAATATTTAATTTGTTCAATGCAGATAACTGTTGGATTGAGGAAACTGATTATGATAACGGTACAGAAAGATGTGCAGGTGCAATAGCAAATGACTTCTTTGATAGGTATGATCAATTTGTAAATGTGCAAGGAGACATGCCAGACGTTACATCTGAAATGGTAGAAAAATGTATTACATTGCTACAGTACTATCCAGTAAGTACAATATACACAAAGATGCGTGAACAAGAACAAGAGAATCCAGACTCAGTCAAGTGTGTACATACAAGTGAATATGCTCTATGGTTTGGCAGAGGAATGACAGGATATGGTAGCTGGCACTTAGGTGTATATGGCTATAAACGTAATTCATTACAAATGTATAGAAACTTAGAAATTCCGTTAGAAGAAAAGGTTGAAAAGTTAGAACAGCTTCGATGGTTAAAAAATGGTTGGCAAATAGGATTAAATCCTGTACAATATAACGGAGTAGAAATTAATTCACCTGAGGACGTATTATTATGGCATTACCAAAACTCCCAGTAAAAGATATACTTGCGGCTATTGATATGGGTGCAAAAAATGTATGGGATGAGATCTCTGATGATGAACGTAAGTCAGTTAGCTTTTGGTTACTGAATAGGTATGCATCAAGTGTAAAAGGAAATAGAGAGGAGCAAGAACTTGCAGTATTTAAAACAAATGAATATTATAACAAAAATTATACAGTGGTTTCGAAACATCCGAAACTACAATGGCAGTTACTTTGCCAAGCAGGAAACACTCAGCAAATCCAATACCATCAATGGATCGGATTTAAAAAGAAGGGGGCGGGGTCGTCACCTAATGGAATAAAGTTATTGTCTCAAGTCTTTCCAAATATGAAAATGTTTGAGATTGAGATGCTTGCTAATATGAGTACTAAGAAAGAATTAAAAGCATTAGCTGAAGAACATGGTATAGAAGGAATTAAACTTTGAAGTCATTGTACGTTGTTGGTTGTTCTCATTCTAGATATGTTTGGCCTACATATGCTAACATACTAGGGCAGGAATACGACAATTTTTATAACTGGGCAGGAACAGGATTCGGAAACTATGCGATAATGCATAGAGCTATAGAGGTTGCTGAATTAATGACTCCTGAAGACGACCTCATAGTACAGTGGACATATCCTGGAAGATTTGATTTTCATATCTTCGGACAAGGTTGGTATAGAGGAGGTAATCTAGTACACAGTCACGATCAAATACAACAAACAATTTTAACATATGCATTTGATCCAGACTCTTATCAATTTCAATCTGACAATCATATTATGTTAACAACAACATACCTAAAAAATAAAAATGTTAACTTTCGTATGTTAGCTTCAGATTATGATGTTGAAGATTTACCTGCATTGAGTATAGCAAAAGATTTTAATATTCCATTTAGAAAATTTTTAAATGTAAGACCTAATATTAAAATGGTAAAGAAAGAATTTGATCACCATTTTACTCCGGCCCATCATTTAGAATATCTTCGCCAAACGGACTTTACAATTACAGATAAGATGTTACAATATGTTAAGAAGTCGGAAGAGTTAATTGATACAATACATGATTGGAAGTGGTTACAATTTAAATTTGAAGATGCGGGACTAGTTAGTAGTGAAACTTATGGCAAGTAGTAAACCGTACGTATGCGAATACTGCGGCACAGGGTATACAAGAGAAAAGACACTTGCTGTACACATGTGTCAACCTAAACGTAGAGCATTACAAAAAAATGAAAAGCGTGTACAACTAGGATTGTATGCATTTAATCAGTTTTATAAATTAAGTGCAGGTGCAAAGAAACAAAAGACATATGAGGAGTTTTGCAAAAGTAGTTACTACAATGCGTTTGTAAAATTTGGTAGCTTTGTTAGTAATGTTAAACCTTTATATCCAGAAAAGTATATTGACTATGTAGTTACTAGTGGTGTCAAATTAGATCATTGGTGCAGAGAAGAAATGTATGAAAAATATGCTACTGAACTAATTAAAAAGGAAGGTGTACAAACTGCACTAGAACGTAGTGTTATAACTATGATGGAATGGGCAGACGAAAACAATAGTGTATGGAATCATTACTTTCATTATGTTAGCCTTAATAGAGCAGTGTGGCACATTAAAGATGGAAAAATAAGTCCATGGCTTATATTAAACTGTGCTAGTGGTAAAGAAATGTTAAGTAAACTAAATGACGAACAACTAGGATTGATATATAATATTGTAGATCCACAGCATTGGTCAATGAGATTTAAAAGGCAACCTAGTGATGTAGAACTTGCTAAAGAAGTAACTAAGGAAAGTAATTTATGAAAATACTAATATGTGGTCCTGAAGGTAGCGGCAAAACAACATTAGCAAAACCATTTGCTGAACTATTAGGAGCCAAATATATTACTAAAGATTCTTATGCAAATGAGCTTAGGGGATATGTAGATGGTATTGTTGCTTCGGGTAATACTGTAGTAATCGATAAACGTTGTAATACAAACGAAGCTGTTGAATACCTAGACCCTGATTATATTGTATGGATGGATATGCGTACAGTTAAAACAGAGAAGCCAAGTCGTGTAGACTATCATGTTGCAAAATGGTTTAATGATACACATGCACAACTAATGCCAGTAGTACAACGATATATGGAAAAGAAGAATGCCTGATATTGATATCGACTTTGCTGATAGAACTATTATACTTGACAAGCTCGAGCATAGAGTTGCACGATTAGATACAGGTAAGAAACATAATACAGGAGTATACGCAAATGAGATACCCCATAATCCTGTAGATAATTTATCAACTATAGAACATAAGAATGCGGAAGACCGCGGTTATTTTAAACTAGACTTCCTTAATGTAAGTATATATAAAGGAGTCGAGAACGACGATCATTTACAACAGTTAATAAGAAAGGAACCAATATGGGAACTGCTGGAACACGACGACTTCAACGAAAAAGTATTTCATCTGAACGGGCACGGCGAACTATTAAGGCAATTGAGGCCTACCTCGGTCGAACAATTAGCGGCGACATTAGCAATAATACGTCCAGCGAAAAGACACCTGGCGACAAAACAATGGTCGCATATAATGGATCACGTTTGGCAAAGACCGAGCGACGATAGTTATTTTTTTAAAAAAGCACACGCATTTGCATATGCAGTAAGTGTTGTAGTGCATATGAATTTATTATGTGAGGAATATGATGGACTGGGAAGCATACGACTATAGAAAGAAACCTCCAATACCAACTTGGTCAGAATGGCATTGGCCTAAGGATCAGGCATTGTTTATAATATGGAGAGTGTTCTTTTGGTCTGTAGTAATACCATTTGGGTTATTTGGAGCAATACTAAGTCCGCTAGGATTCTTAATACAATTACTTGTAATTGATTATGTAACATATAAACAATGGGTTAATTCTATTACCTAGGCTTTTTTACAAGCTGTACACTCTTACGCTTAATACGTTTAATAGCCATGTTGTTGAGATTGACTGTAGGACCTATCGTAACCTTAACATCTTTACTATTCATTGTTGTTATGCAATATCTAAACGGAGAAACTTCGTCACGCATAAAGATGCTTATCGGAACTAATCTATTAGATTCCCACCACCATGCTTCTCCTAACTCTAAAAAATGTTGTTTTTCTTCAACACTTCTTATATCAGTATACACATACATGCTAGTAACAAATTGGTCTTGATTTATAATAATCCCAACATATTCGTTACCGCCGTATTGTACAACACTAATAAATGGGAAGCTCTTCTCTATATCTTTTAATAACATAATTTCCTATAAATACAATATGCAGTTAATACCTAGATATTTAGTCAATAACAGAACAACAGTCCTTGTGAATGACACAGGGTTAATTACGGAGTATAGACCAGTGTACACAAAACAGATAAAATTATATAGAGGTATCAATAATGCCTTACAATTTAAACTTTTAAATGCAGATCAAAAAGCAGTATCCTTAACAGGAAAGACAGCAAAATTTACAGCATTTGATTCAGATAAAAATATGATAATACAACATAATGGAACTGCACACGGAACAATTACTGGCTTGTTTACTGTAAACATAACTGAAAGTGACTTATTAAATTTACCTGATCAATATATATCTTATAGCATTGTGCTAGAAAGTGATAGTACATCTGCAAGGACACTTACGTATGCAGATACACACTTTGGTAATAACGGTAATATGCAGATAGTATCAGACGTATTTCCAGATGCTAAAGCATCAAAGGCAATTACTTCGTTTAGTGAAACTGGTCCAGGCACTGGAATATATTGCAGTACTGCAATATCAGCAGAGCCAGGCATTAACGGAAATGAAGCATTACATACTGCGGCAATATATACTAGTTCTTATATTGGAACAGTTACCTTACAAGCAACCCTAGACGATGCTATTACAGATAGTACTACTTGGGCAGACATTGATACTTTAACTTTTACAGGAAGTGAAACACAGCCAAAGCCTGTCAACTTTACAGGTGTACTAGGCAATATAAGATTCAAAACTTCTGCAAACCCAGCTGATAAAATTTCTAAAATACTTGTACGAAATTGATTGACATTTAGTCTTTAAGACGCTATAATAGTAACATGAGTATTGTAGCTGAAACACTTCTGGCCTATTTACCTGCTAAACGCAAGACCACACCCAGTGGCTGGTTATCGTTTAACGCACCATGCTGTCATCATAACGGTAACAATACAGATACAAGAGGACGAGGCGGACTAATTAACGAAGCTGAGACTGTTAGCTATCACTGTTTTAATTGTGGATACAAAGCAAGTTGGCAGCCTGGAAGGCAAGTATCACATAAGCTACGTAAATTATTACAGTGGATTAACACTCCTGATGATGTAATTAATAAACTTGCTTTGCAGGTTATGCAAGAGAATGAAGGATTTATTGTTAAGCAACAGTTAGTTGAGCTACCTCAGTTTAACACAGTTCCTTTGCCGTCTGATGCGAAACCATTGAGAGAATTTAATACTGTACCTAATAGCTTATTACCTATACTACATTACATGAAAGAACGTAACTTGTACATAGATGATACAGAATATTATTGGAGTTCAAGTCTAGCTTATAGAGATCGTTTGATAATACCGTTCTATTATGAAAAACGTATAGTTGGATGGACTGCTCGTACAGTACAGTCAAATAAGCAACCTAAATATATGTCAGAACAACAACCGGGATATGTGTTTAATCTAGACGAACAACGTCCGCAGAAAGTATTTACTTTAGTATGCGAAGGACCTATAGATGCATTACATGTTGACGGGGTAGCATTATTAGGCAGTGAAGTCAAAGATCAACAGGCTATGTTAATCAATCGGTTAAGTAAAGATGTAATAGTTGTACCAGACAGGGACGAAGCAGGATTTAAATTAATAGAACAAGCAATTGACTTAGGATGGGGAGTTTCATTACCAGACTGGGAAACTGATATTAACGATATTGGAGATGCTGTTGCTAAACACGGAAGGCTATATGCATTACATAGAATTGTAAGTTGTGCAGAAACTAGCCCTTTAAAAATAAGACTTGGAGCTAAAAAATGGAAATGTTAAAAAGAATATGGGAATTTATTATTACTCCTTATACAAAATATAAAGAGCACAAGGAGTTTAAAAAACGTATGGAAGAACTGCGTAAGAGAGATCCATTCATCTATAAGTAGGAGAAATAGTATGACGACATATAAGGAGGCAGGTGTAGACATAACAAAGGCTGATAAACTTGTCGAACATTTAAAACTAGACGGGTTCGGAGCAGTTGTTGAGATACCCGGAACTAACCCAACTATTGTAATGTCCTGCGACGGTGTAGGTAGTAAGCTACTAGTAGCCGAAGCACAACAGAAACATGATACGATAGGTATTGATTTAGTTGCAATGTGTACTAACGACTTACTATGTCAAGGAGCAAGACCGCATAGCTTTTTAGATTACTATGCTACAGGAGCACTCAGTTTAAAGAAAAGTAAAGACATTATGGACGGCATACTTAAAGGATGCGAGCTTGCTGGCTGTAAATTAATAGGTGGTGAAACAGCTGAAGTACCAGGTATGTATGTAGGGCACCGATATGACCTAGGTGGATTTGCTATGGGTATCATGGAAAAACTAATACCTAGCTTTACACAAGGCGGAGAATACATAGTAGGTATTCCAAGTAGTGGGCCACATAGTAATGGATATAGTTTACTAAGAAAACTAATACCAATAATAGAAATACCGTTGACACCTACTAGAATTTATACCAATGAGATTATGGATAACCTAGAACACATTAATGGCTGTGCCCATATAACAGGCGGAGGCATACACGGCAACCTAACAAGAATATTACACGGGCATGATTATACATTAAACTTACCGGAGTACGAAGAAGGTTGGTGGCAACAGTTAAGACTTAGATGTAATAAAATGGATGACTTTCAATTTGAAAGTACATTTAATTGCGGATGGGGTATGTTAATTGTATGCGATGACCCCAGTAAGATAGATATACCAGACATGAAAATATTAGGAAAAGTATTATGATAGAATGGGTAGTGTTAGTATTATTTTTAGGAGTACCTGATGGATCACCAGATATGTATCTATTTACTGATCCTAGTTTTACAACTATACAAGAGTGTAATCAAAGTATGTTAGAACCTGAATCAGTAGAGGCCTATACTAAGAAAATAGTAATGGAGTTTCAAGAATTTAAAGAGATAAAAAGCATACAGTGCGTAAATAAAGAACTAATACTTAAAGCAATTGATAATATAAAGTTAGGTAACTCGATATGATAACTTGGGGGATGGTTGGAAATAGCCATGATGCAAGTTTAGCAGTATTTGACGACGATGAACTTTATTGGGCGGCACTATCTAAAGACTTTTCTGATGTACCAAACGACCCAGATCCAAATTGGACTATGCTCGAAGTAGCTAGGCAGTCGTTTGGGCCTCCTTCTAAAGTTGTATGGTACGAACGACCATTGTTAAAAACATTCCGTCAATGGCGTGCCGGTCAGGGTTGGTTATACAAAGAAAACGATATTAAAAAGTATTTAGAGGCTTGGGGCATTAATTGTAAAATTGAATATACCCAACACCATTTAAGTCATGCGGCCTATGCATATTATACACAGCCACATGATGATTGTGCAGTAATATGCTTAGATAGTATTGGAGAATTTGAGACCCTAACAGTATGGCACGGAAAGAACAACAAACTTAAGAAGATACATAGTCAAAGCTATCCACATAGCTTAGGACTTTTTTATAGTGCTATGACAAAACGAATGGCGTTACATCCACAACGTGACGAATACCTTGTTGCTAAATTAGGAGAGAAGGGTAATTACAAACGTCTTAAGAAACATATGTTAACTGATTTAGTCTTCCCTCCAGTTAAAGGTAACCCTAATATTAAAATGAGAGAAAACTTACATAGAGGGTGTATGTGGTGGAGAGAAGATTTAAGATCAGATCAAGACATTGCTGATATCGGAGCGTCTACCCAACACATATTTGAACTTAGCCTCAAGCACTTATCTAACTGGGCTAAGGATAAAACGTCTTCACCTCACTTGGCACTAGCAGGGGGTGGAGCACTTAATCGACAGGCAGTGCAACTAATCGAATCTAAATGGAAAAGCGTATGGGTTCCTACTAATCCAGGTGACCCAGGGTCATGTATTGGTGCGGTTCTAGCTCAAACACAAACCAAAGTAGATATCGACAAAAGATGGTTTAAAAGGTAACACAATGGCAAATATCAATATTACAACACACCCTACTGGACGAAGCCCAGAGAACAAATACTTCTTTGGACATAAAACAAAATGCTTAGACATGTCAAGACCTAAGTATCATAAAATTGGAAAATTAGAAGACTTTAAACAGTTTCATAATGAAATGTACGAACTAGAATATAATCATAATCTTGTATTTTATACATGCGGCATATGTTTTAGAGTAGAAACAAATGACGACAGGCATGCACAGTTTGTACGTAATATGTTTACTGTAGAGGAAAACGGATTAGAACATACCGCTGATTGGACAATATTACACAACACTGACTTAGAAGTACCGACACCTAAGATTTATGTACACCTAGATGAACAAGTAATGCTTATTGCAGGTACAACATTTTTAGGAGAAATTAAAAAAGGTGTGTTTGGAGTTATAAGTTTTGTAACGCCAAGAAGAGATGCATTACCAATGCATTGTAGTGCATTTACATATAATAACACAACTAACTTAATGTTTGGGCTTAGTGGTACAGGTAAGACAACACTATCAAGTGATCCTGATTACGAACTTATTAGTGATGATGAAGTACTGTGGGAGCAAGACGGTATTCAAATGATTGAAACAGGATGCTATGCAAAGTCAGAAGGATTGACTCCAGAGACGCACAAGACTATCTTTGACGCAGTCGAACTTGCTCGAGAACGAGATACATTAGTTATAGAGAATCCAGAGGCCGCAAATGCTAGACTAAGCTATCCTATCAACTGTGTAAGCAATGCTTATCATGTGCCACAGGACTTTAATCATGCAAATAATATCTTCTTTTTAACAATGGATGCGGAAGGAGTATTTCCTCCGGTAAGTAAAATTACAGGTGACACAATTAAACGTTTCTTTGAAACAGGATACACTAGTCAGATGCCTGGAACTGAAGCAGGCTCAGAAGAGATTAAACCATTGTTTAGTCCTTGTTATGGATCGCCTTTTATGCCAAGAGCAGTAAAGGTATATAGTGAATTGTTAATGAATAAGATAGATGCTAACGATTGCAATGTATATTTGATTAATACTGGTATGGATAGAGACGGTATACGTTTTTCATTAGACTTTACTAGAGAGTGTGTTAAAATGGCTATTAACGAAGGTGCACCTGACAACACTGATGCATGTTTAGAGATACTAGAGGAACTCATTGATAATCATTGACAATTTAAATTTAAGGTAGTATAATACAGTATGAGCACAAGACAGAACACAGACTATGGGTTTGATATACAAAAGGTATATCTAGAAATGATGCTAACGGATGCAGAAACATTTGTTAGGTGCCAAGCTGTATTTGATCCATTAGCGTTTGATCGTCGATTACAGAAAGGTGCAGAGTTTCTAACTAACTACGTAACTGACCACAATGCGATGCCTACATTTGATATGATTAATGCGGCAACGCAAGTTAATCTTAAAGACCCTGGGCAATTAGAAGAGAGTCATTATGATTGGTTACTTGCAGAGTTTGAAACGTTTAGTAGACACAAAGCATTAGAAGCCGCAATACTTAAAGGTGCAGACTTACTTGAAAAGGGTGAGTATGGGCCAGTAGAAGATTTAGTTAAGAAAGCTGTACAGATAGGGTTGCAGAAAGACCTAGGTACTGATTACTTTAAAGATCCTAAGGGTAGACTAGAGGCTATTAAAAGTAACAACGGCCAAGTAAGCACAGGGTGGAATGCTATTGATAAGAAGTTATTTGGTGGATTTAATAGAGGTGAGCTTAACATATTTGCAGGAGGATCCGGTGCAGGTAAGAGTTTATTCTTAGCTAACTTAGGTGTTAACTGGGCGTTAGCAGGTATGAATGTTTTATACTTAACACTTGAACTTAGTGAAAGGTTAGTTAGTATGCGAGTTGATAGTATGGTAACTGGTATTCCGAGTAGAGATGTATTTAAAAGTATAGACGATGTTGATTTAAAAGTTAAGATGATAGGAAAGAAAGCAGGGGCATTTCAGGTTAAGTATATGCCAAGTGGTAAGACTCCAAACGATGTAAGAAGTTATATCAAAGAGTATGAGATTAAAACAGGACGTAAAATAGACGTATTGTTAATTGATTATTTAGATTTGCTTATGCCTAATGGAGCAAAGGTAAGTGCAGAAAACTTGTATATTAAAGACAAGTATGTTTCGGAAGAGTTACGTAATTTAGCAATGGAATTGAACTGTGTATTTGTTACAGCGGCACAGTTGAATAGGGGTGCGGTGGAAGAGATTGAATTTGATCACTCGCACATTAGTGGTGGACTAAGTAAGATACAAACAGCAGATAATGTTTTAGGTATCTTTACAAGTAGAGCAATGCGTGAGCGTGGACGTTATCAGTTACAGTTAATGAAAACACGTAACAGCGGAGGCGTAGGACAAAAGATTGATCTAGGCTTTGACGTAGATACATTACGTATTGTGGATTGTGACGATGATGATGATGACAACTATGCATCAGCTACACAAACAGGAAGTAGCATTATGGATTCACTTAAAAGATCTAGCAATGCTACAATTGATGATCCGGGCGACGGCGCTCCACTACCAAAGATTAAAGCCGAAGCAGACTCTACAAAACTAAGAAACTTTATTAATAACTTACCAGGTGATGATATTTAATGTTAACTAAACTAGACTTAAGACAAGTGCAAGATATTGTAAGTGACGATCCAGTACGTCCTCACATTACAGCTAAATGGAGGGTATCCGGAGCACGTGAAGTATATGCACTATATGAAGACCAATATGCAGAGCAAGCGCCTGTAGACTTTGAAGGGCCAAGAGCAATTATATGTGTAGCGTATACAGATGAAGTACCTACATGCGAACGAGACTTAGGATGGACCGGTACTAGAGTTGCTGTGTTCTATACAGTATGGAGTTATGACAAAGGAGCAGGTCGAGATATTGTGTTTGCAACTGCTGAACATATTAAGAAAGAGAATATTGATGTGCAACGATACGTAACACTAAGTCCGCTTACAGAAATGGCAGAACGATTCCATTTACGTAACGGTGCTACGTTTTTAGATAAACATACTGACTGTCAGAACTTTGAGTATAGAGTATGAGTAAGCTATGGGTATATGGTGATAGTTATGCAGTTGATCATAGCAACTGCGACTGGCAATGGTCAAAAAATTTAGCAAGGCTACTTAAAGCTGACCATTTTAGTCAAGCAGACTATGGAGTTGCTAACGAATGGATTTGTATGAAGTTCGTAGAAGATTACAAAGCTAAAAAAAATATCAAACGTGGAGATACTATAGTTGTTGTAATGACGTCATGTGTAAGGCATTGGTTCTTATGGGAACATCCTAACATTGGTAACTACGAGAACATGACTAACTTGCCAGAAGATAAATTTGGCATTACACAAGAGCAAATTAATGCTGTAGAGCAATACTATAAACATATACAAAAAGGTTATGTAGATGCATGGAAGTATGATGCTACTACTGCTTGGTGGAACTGGTATGCAAAAGATGCTAACTCTAAAGGTATCGAATTAATTATAGTACCAGGATTTAATAATACTACTGATGTATTACATGACGGGACTGTACCTGTTAGAGGAAGTTTATTCCATGCTGTATGTGAAACAGAGTTTACTAGTCCGAAAGCTATGGAAAAGTATTACGCTAGAGGTATTCCAGATCAACGTATAAACCACATGCTACGTGATAACCATCATGTACTTGCAGAAGGTATCTTTAAATCAATTAAAGATAGATCAACACTTGATCTAGATAGCCTGCTCTGGACAACTGGTAAGCTAAATGTTAACACAGAGAAGATGTTAAGAAACCAGTTGACTCCAGTACCTTTAAGGTAAATAGTATTATTAAATAGGAGTATATTATGGCTACTGGTAGATTCGAAGCATACGATTTAGCACCTAATACAATACAAAGCCTTGCACAAGGCGAAACAGACGGTATGACAGTGTGTAGTGTTAACATGGTTAACAGAGGTAACTTTGATGCATACGTAAGCCTAGCAATAAGCACAACTGTAAATAGCATAAGTTTGTTAGACTATATTGAAAAAGATATAGAATTAAGACCAGGTGGTGTAATATTAAGAACTGGTATTGCTATTAAAAAAGATGAATATATTACTGCTGTAACTACATACGATCATATTAGTGCAGTAGCGTGGGGAGTTAGTGACGGTGAAACTGACGCTAGTGTTACAGCTATTCCGGATGTGACTACACCCCCTATACCAGCCGCATTTATTGGTAGTAGTGGATTTACTTTATTAAACAGAATCAATACGCATGCTAATGGTACTAGCTTTGTTATTGTTGGTAATCAAGAATCACCTACCAATACAGGTGCTACTAGTTGGTCGCAAGGAAGATTACTTGCTTACGATGAATACGGAGTATTTTCATATGGAACAAATGTAGCACACCCTAACTGGTTAGCTAGTGAATCAACTTCGAGATTTGAAGCATCAGACGCTGACAGTACTGGTAACGTATATGTTACAGGTAGACATATGAATGGTGTTAATGTAGGTGATATTGGTCAACGTCTAATGAAACTAAGCGGAGCAGGAGCAAAGGTCTGGAGCAAACAAATACAAGACGGTGCATACAGTGGTAATGGTTGGTATGGCGATGGATCAGCTATTGCTGTAAGTTCTAACGACAGTGCTGTGTATGTTGCAGGTGAAACAAAAGCAGGTCCTATCAATAGTGGATCTAATGTACAAGTTGCTATACTAGGAGTAAAAGCTACTGACGGAACTCTTAACAGTACCATTGGAAATGCTGTAATTGCTTCAACAACCACAGCTGAATCTAGAAATACAAAAATGACATTTGCACCCAATGGTAAACTAATAGTGGCTTGGTCCGAAAGTGCTATAGCTAGAGTATTGTTTGCATCACTTGATGCAACTACATATGCGGCTGGCTGGTGTAGAAAAATAGCATTCACAGACAACAATGCAAATACTGGCTTTAGCCTATACGATATAAGCTGTGATTCAAGCAGTAACATATACTTTATAGGTGCACAAAGCCTTGGAGGAACTGTTATAGGAAAGTACAGTCCAACAGGAACCCTACTATGGACTCGTTCGCAGAACGGATCAAATCCTTTCTACGGAGGCAATCATTCAATAGAAGCTATACCAGGTGGTGGGTGTATTGTTAATCTTAAGATACAAGTAAGTGGACCATATGAAGGTTATCAAGTTGAGTTTGATACTAACGGCGGTACCCAACATCAGATTCTATTTGCTGACGATTTTGAATTACAACACCCGACCATAATAGGCGATAAGATTTATTCAACTGACGACAACACTAGAATACTCAAATTTCCACTAGCTAGACTAACTGTGCCGCAGACCACATCTACTGTTGGAGCTAGGAACGAATCCAATAGCAATCATACAATTGGTGCAGGTACTTTTACTTGGAGCGTTCCAGGACAAAATGCAGATCCTAATGTTCAAAATATTAGAAGTGTAACAGAAGCCGCATCAAGCATATCGGTTGATACTTCATATTCATCACCTGCTACATATGCTAACACAGATGCTACGTATGATGTTGTAACTACCATTAGCTCTGCTAGTAATCTAATAGGTACTATCACATCGTGAAACTAGAGTTCGGATGCGGTGAAACACCTACACATGCGGGATACAAAACATGCGACATACGAGACCTTCCAGGTATAGACTATGTGTGTCCTGCTACTGACATAGATAAACACTGTACAGCTAACACAGTAACACACATCACATCAAGACACATGTTCGAACACCTGAGCTTTATAGATGGCGAACGATACCTAGAAGCGTGTATGCGTATACTTGCCCCTAGAGGACAACTACATATGAGCTTGCCCAACATGGACTTTCATGTGAACCAATGGGTTACCAACACAAAGCTGGAACATGCTAGAGCAGGATTCTGGGGATGGCAACGTGAAACTGAAACTGGCGAAGTATGGGATGTACACAAGAGCGGATACAACTATACACAGCTATCCACATTACTATCATCTAAAGGTTATATTCAAATCAGTAGTCTACGGAAACCCCTACACAAACATCTAGAGATCCAAGCATACAAACCCTAGACGTAGTCTATGTTTCCACTAACAACTATACGCAGTTGATCCGTTGAGTAGTATGGAGTTACTGAATGCATCATTTCTCCAGGAAACAAAACTATTTCATTTTCCCATTCATTATCAACTTCAAGTGTGTTGTTGGTAATGCGTCCTAGTGCATCAGTATAGTAGAATGTAAAACTTGCTGTTTCATTACCGCTCTTGCCTCTTGCTTCTCGCCAAGCACGTTCATCAGCTTGTGTAAAAGGAACAGTTAGCCATAGTGCAAAGCTAAACACACCTACATGTGTATGTGCAGTAAAGTATTCTCCACTCTGCTGTAGATTGCACCAAGCATTGGTTAGTCCAAGTGGACGTGAATCTACCGAGAAGTGCATGTCCCTACAGTACTGTTGTACCATTGGTCCTAGTATGTTTGATAGTTCGTCCATTGCTTCAGCTGAAGTGATGTCGTATTCACGTGTTATGGTTCCCACATGTGAATGATCCATCTTGGCAGTATCCTCATTGATACCGTCTATCCACGCAAGAAGATTTGTTATCTGATGATCAACTATGCTTGTACGCACATAGCCTAGATTGGGAAACTGTATACTCTTCATGATAATACTTATCAGGTGAAGCAAACAACAAGCCACGAAGTGGTCCTGCGCCAGAAAAGCCGCGAAGCGGTTAACGCAGATACAAGCTACGAAGTAGTTTTACGCAAAATTTTAGCCTCTACCCCATTGACAAGTACTGTGTATACTCTGCCTACTATATAAAAAGTTTCTGCACAACCATGCTTATTGACATCAACTGTAGCTATACAATATAGTTTAAATGCTGAATACACAAAAGATGAGTCTTATATCGTGTAGCTATCCATGTGCAACTACGTTTTAGCACATTAGTCTAGAGGGGTTAAAGTGTACAATGGATCGTTTGCTAAAAACAGCATAGCATAGGTTCTGTCTTTGCTTGACTCGAACACTATAGTATTAGCACTTGACTGAGTTGTGTGTACATTACGCACATATAAGTTAATGGTAGCTGTATTGGTTATTAGATCCATAAACTCTTGTGCAGTACCGTGTTCAAAGTTTAAACGTAGTTTGCACATGCTATTTGTACTTTTGTCTTGGTAGGCATACTGTTACTTACTCTAGTAGCTATTGAGCTAGTGTAGTCCTGGTAGAAATAGATGTACTATAAAGTTAAGTGCAAACGTACCGCTAAACACTATGACCATAAAGCATACAAGCACAAGGAACTCTGGAGGAGGATCGTCGTCCATTAGTCAAATACTCCTAACAGTATAAGCACTAGTAGAGTAACGAACACTATGCCGATGATAGATGATATTGCCATGTATATACTTAGTAATACTATTATGTTAGTTAGACTGTGTATGCACACACTAGTAATACAATAGTGTTAGTTCCGAAATGGGTCCTAGCACCAAAAAATATGTCGCGTAAAAAATTAGGGTCAAGTACTTACAGAAGTGAGGTGGTGATTCTGCATCGGTGTATTTTAAAATAGTGATAAATTTTTGATTAAGGGCTTTAGCTAAGTTGCTGTTATTGCTGTATTATATACCCCGACCCCTCGAAATTTTTTTATTTATTTTTGTCAAGAAAAAAGGCAACAAAATTAATTGTTGCCCCCCGCCTGCCGGCTTACGATTTCTATTATGAAACCGCTACAATTTTATTGTCCTCCATAGTAACCTTTGCAAAGAACTCGCGTCCTTTAAGTCCTGTTACTAGCGGACGGTGTGCTACTACAAAGCTACCTGTGCTCTTGTACTCAGCACCAAACATGCTGGTCTCCTCGTACTGTAGTTGCTCGCCTATGCAAGCCTTAAGTTCCTTCTTGCTTGTGTATCCTGTTACTAGCATTGTCATTGTGTGTAGCCCTCCAGCTGTTTAAGTTATACTAATGTTATACAGCAATTAGGGGATGCTGTCAACCCCTAATGCTAGTTGTCGTATACGCCTAGCACACCNGGGTTAATCCATTCGCACATAAGGTTGTTAGCCTCCAGCACATCGTTAATGCATTTCTTTACACCAAACATATACTCGGGCTCATTACAATACTCTTCGTAGTAGTCTGCCCATACTGTAGGATAGTTGTTCTCTGCACTAATACGGAATGTATCTTCGCCGTTGTCTCCGCCTAGTATAACCGGAGCACCCATTTTCTTAAGTGCGTTGTAAGCTGTTCTATAATTCTTCTGCATATTGTTGCCCTCTTATGTTTAACTTATATATAGACAATAGCATCTTAATGCTGTATGGTCAACCTCTTTTTTTAGGTTTAAACATATCCCAAAACATCCACAGCAGTCCCATCGTTGCTGACAACAATCCGCCTAGTCCTATTCCTAAGAATACAGCAAACACTGCGTTGATTAAAAGTTCCATTAGTAGTCCTCCTCTTCATCATATTCATAATCTTCTGAATCCTTAGTTTCCGAGTGATGTGCAACAGCTAACCAAAATGGACCTGCGGCGCATACAGCTAAACCTAGGAGTGTATCTCCTAAACTAATAAAAACTAAACCTAGTACAAAACAACCTATTGCGTAAATAAAAAGTCCTTGCATTGTCTTTCCTTTGTGTTTGTTTGTTTCCTTACTTACACAATAGCAAATAAAAGCACAGAGGTCTACCTAGCAGAAGTAGGGGTTTCAATATAATAAGTTAGAGAAGGTGAAACCCGGGGAGCATGTGCTCAACCCGGGCTTCTGATCGAGTCTAGCGTGAGGGCTTGCTGTACTCGATCGACGGTGAACGCTTAGAGGGCACTTAGCGTTTCATCACCGTATTTTCTGCCATCGCTTCCCACTTGGTAGGAAATGCTTTAGCAAGGTCTGCGACTTTAAGTACTGTTCTCAATGACAGCTCTCTTAGGCGCTTCTTATTGATGTCAACAAAGTCTACGATCTCGTCGACCACTTCGTCTGTTAACTTGTATTCATTTAGCATGCCATCACCTGTGATCTGCTTAATACGCAACATCTTCTCTCTGTCCGTATCGATTGTAAGATCAACATAGTGACATCTGCTTTCTAGTGCTTCCAGATGATCTCTCATCTTCTTGCTCTTAACGTTATCGAACTTGATGTTCGTGATAAAGATCGCACTACCTTTGAACGAAAAGCTATCTGGCACACCTTCATTACGAAGTTTGAAACTATCTGTGTTCCAGCAAATGCGTCTGTTCTTCTTGCTGTCCAGTGCGGCCTTAAGTATGTTTAGGCTNAGCTCATCTGCGAAGATACTATCACAGTCATCAAACACAACGACATTGTCCTTGTCTGCCATCTTGTAGAGCTTGCAATATAAACCTATTGCTGACATAGCACCCTTGACAACTTCGTACTTGGCAGGACGATCATCGTTAGCAATCTCTCTTAGAAGATCATGCTTTCCCAGCACTTTCTCAACACCGTGTGACTTACCAACACCTGGAGGTCCACTTACGATCATTGCACGTACATCGCCTCGCTTGGTAGCTCTAGTCATGTCTTCCAACATGTCGAATCGCTCACGCAATCTTTCTATTGTCTCCTCATCTGTTTCTTCACGCTTGGTTACCTTAACACTGCTATCAACCTTCTCGTAGCATGCATCCGCATCGCTGATTGCGATCTTGATATTTCTATCTGGGAAGCCACCTACTTCTTTTGCGTCGACAGTTATGTAGCCACCTTTGGCTCCGACCTTGTAGCCTTCGACCAGTGGAAACACCATTCCGGTTAAGTCCACGTCTTTGCCTCTAATCTTGTAACTGCCTTCGTTAAGTCTAATCATTTCCATTTGTATTGCCCTCTTATGTTTAACTATTAATAATAGTATACTCTCATTGTATACTAATGTCAACCTCTTTTGGGTAACTAAAAAGTTACCCTAGTACAAGGACCGCCCTGCTTTAAATTCATACCTTTATGGATTCGGAAGTCTTCCATAACCTTCTGGTCTGCCTTATTGAAGTCTTTCATGCTAGTACCAAACGGTGCGCCTACCTGGGTTAACCTATAACCAATATCGGATAGGTCGTTGTAGCATTTAATGTCCTTGTCCTTAAGACCGGTCATCGATGCCGCTTCGCTGAAGTCCATCATCTCACGACCAAAGTCAGCTAGTTTCTTCTGCTCTGGAGTCGCTTCGTAAAAATTCATCTTTCCCATAATCGCCCTCGCTTTGTTAATTGTTCTTACAGTATACGATCATTATAATCGTATGTCAACCCCTAAATTAATTTAATTTCATAAAATTTTGCACCCTCAAACTCAACATCGTCTTCGAGGCTATACTCGTCACCAGTATCTTCGTTATGGACATAAAGGATTCCTTCATCCTCGGCATAACCATCTACCCTAACCCAACCTGTGTCAGACAGCTCTACAAAAGACGCCCTCTTACACTTTTCAGCAATTAGTTGGTTAAGCATTACGCCACCTCCCATTCTGCTATTCCTCGTTCGATCCAAGAACGATCATTCTTGGTCTTGCGTTCCTGCGCCTTGAGAGGTGATACTCTCAATACTGTTGACAGGTAGTAGTCCCTGCAGGACTGTACTTCGCCTGCATCGTCTGGCAGTTCGTCTGCCCACTCTGTTACAGTTTGGATATTACATGGATACTCTTTCCATCCAATACCGTTCTCCATAGCCAGGGCGGCTACGAATGCCATTGCATCCTGCTCCCTGTCTAGGTCCTCAACTAGGTATACAGACCCGCTCTTGAACTTCCAGTAGTTAGTGCCATCAGCAAACTTACCACCTGCAGAGTGTGCACCGTAATTCTCTAAACCTTGTGTTGTAACTATAAACATATCTTCGCCCTCTTCTTTTGTTTAACTTATAATAACAACATAGCACCTTAATACTATGTTGTCAACCCCTAATTAAAATAAACTGTCCATTGTCCCCATGCAAGACCGACCAATACCAAGAAGAAGAACATTCCGATCATAACCACTGCCGCCTTGAATGCCGCTTCTAGGATTTGCGGGGCGAACTTGAAAGCCAAGTAAGCCAACGCAATGAATCCGATAATCTCTAACATTATTCGTAGACCTCACCAAAGTCTTCCCACTCCTGCTCCCAGCTAGGCTGTCCGTCGTCCTCGTCTTCCTGGAAGCGTTCGCTCAGCTCGTTAGTGTCCAGCATATCAGCCACATCGTCTGTGCTCATATACTTCAATGCCATAGTTAGCATATCCTCAGCACTTACCATGCCGTTCTCAACTAACTCTAACGCTTCGTCTCTGCTATTATAAATTCTCATGTTGCCCTCTTTCTGTGTTCTTATTATGTTTATACTATAGCACCGAAATGCTATAGTGTCAACCCCTAATTTTCTAAGAAGGTGTCGGGTTAGCAAACTCCGTCTCGTCAAACTCCATCTCGTCAAACTCTTCAACTTCACGACCTTCTGCGAACAACATCAACTCGGTGGCCAACATCTTCGCCTGGTGCTTGGTCAATTGCAAGTGGTTGAACATTGATCCGCCATCATCGGAATTAAACTGTGGATTCCGTTGCGTAACCTGTACGCAAGTCAATCGATCTGCACCACCCCAGAAGCGTGTCTGGGTCAATTCGTTCTGTGCTCTACAGTCTGGAACGTTTCTTAAATCTGTTGACATCTTCTAGCCCTCTTTGTTTTTTACTATAACTTTACAATAGCACCAATGACACCCTGTGTCAACCGAAAAGATTAAAAAAGTTTGGCCCGCTCTACAGGATTCGAACCTGTGACCTACTGCTTAGAAGGCAGTTGCTCTATCCAGCTGAGCTAAGAGCGGATCTTGGTACTCGCACCCGGACTCGAACCGGGACACCTTGCGGCCACAGATTTTAAGTCTGTTATGTCTACCATTCCATCATGCGAGCGAATTGTGAAAGTGAACACGGTCCCCACCGACTACCGTAGTTCGGGGAGAGCCTGTATCAGCTCTCCCGCCCGAGGTGTTAGGCTTCTTGGAAGCTGAGCATCTTCTCCTCTATCTCGTTCTTGATCTCCTTACAGTTGCGAATCACGTATTCGTAAATCGCCTCCTGCTTGGTCTCATCCTGGAACTTTGGGTGAGCCATTAATATCTGGCAAACCTCTGCTTTGGTGAACTCTCCACCAAGTTCGATCAACTCGACGTCGGAGTGTCCGTTCTTGTCGAGGATCTTAATCCTGCTTACGAAGTCATTCGCAAATCGAATCTTCGTTGTACCATTTAGGGTTGAAGTCCCTGCTACTGAAAAAGTTTTGAAAGTTGCCATGTTGCCCTCCTAGGCTTTGTTATTACTCAATTAATATAGCACCATTGCTATCGGCTGTCAACCCCTAATTTGCCAAAGTTTGTATTAACTTCCACCAAGTTAAATCTTTACCTTGTCCAAAGTCCATCCATCCAATAGCAAATACAATTACTATTGCATAAGTTAACGCTTCATTCATTACCTGTAATTTTGTCATGTCCGCCCTCGTTTGTTATTATGTTTATACTATAGCAAATTTAATTGCC
>JGI24005J15628_10000584_pt1 | contig 20833 bp, 24 predicted proteins | sample LinPmetageLP40_FD_15628 | JGI IMG/M metagenome (IMG submission 15628)
CATCGCTGACGATCCGATCCTAATTCCGCATCGGTTCACGAAAAAACAGGATGTTGAAATCACGGCATTCTGGACAGCTTGCCTCGCCTGGGGACAACGAAAAACCATTATCAATAAAGCAACTGCTTTATTTGAAATGATGGACGATACGCCACATGACTTTATTTTAAATCATGGCGATGAAGATTTGAAAATATTTGAGTCTTTCAAACACAGAACATTCAATGCCACCGACACCTTGTACTTTATTCATTTCCTGAAGGCATACTATCTAGAGCATGATTCGTTGGAAACTGGATTCTCACAACATATCAAACCAACTGATTTGGATGTGAGGCATGCACTTATTGGGTTTCACAATGCTTTCTTTGCCTTACCCGATGCGCCCGATCGCACGACTAAGCATGTAGCCACTCCTGCAAGAAAGTCTGCCTGCAAACGCATCAACATGTTTCTAAGATGGATGGTCAGAAATGACGATTGCGGGGTGGATTTTGGGATATGGAAAACGATCAAGCCCTCTCAACTTGTGTGCCCACTGGATGTACATGTAGAGCGCGTAGCTAGAAGACACAACTTATTGGCTAGAAAACAATCTGATTGGCAAGCTGCTACAGAGCTCACGAATGAATTAAAGAAATTTGACCCCAATGATCCTGTGAAATATGATTTTGCGCTGTTTGGGATGGGGGTGGATAGTTGATAGATAGTTGGACAGTTGATAGTTGAACTGTATAACTGTGTTCCTTTAGGCGCATTGTGTAACTGAATGTTTAGTGTAAAATACGTTTTAATGCATTTTCACACCCTAGATTCAAATGCTAGTGTAAGTTTTTGAATCTAGGTTACATAGGAATTGTTAAGAAATAACTCATCGTTTTGACTCTTTCTTAACAATCCCATAGAACGCACGTGGCTAAACTTACGTGGCGGTATTTCACAGTAATTGTCAATAAAAGCACTAAAGTTGGTAAATAAGTGAAGTCTCAGAATGCATTTTACCCGCCATGAAGTTTTAGCCGTTGTTACCTGTTGCCAATCGCCTATTCTTCAGTTCGTTCAATTGTTGTTTGATATATACCTTCTCTTCTTCCAACGACATATTCATAATCTCCTTACTTACTAAGTCGCGAATTTCCCTCATTCGTTCAACCATTTTCGTTGATTTATTTATTTTCTTCATAACTAAATATTTCATTAGGTGTTCTAATTTCTATCATTTGATACCCTTCTCTAAAGTTAACAGAATTATATCCTCTTATTCTTTCAAGGTTAACTATATGTTTAAAATTCCAACTTGCCAAAACGTCCGCTTTATTAATAGTGGACAAAGCGATATGCTGACAGTCAGCTAAGCTGGTTTGACCAACAACCTTTTCAGCTATATACATCCCAGCCAATTGATTGGCTTCTTCATTTAGTTCAACTCGTTCAATAAGTTCTTTTGGTAAGGATTCAAAAAAATCAATTATGTGTTCAGGAGCTTTATATATTTCCAATTCTAAAATACCTGATACTAAGATTTTAACCTGTCTAGAATTAATTTTATCAAAGAATGGCTTAGTTTGTTCTTTGAATTCCAGATCGAAATACCCACCAAAAACAGAAGTGTCAATATATACCTTTCTAATCATTTGGTAAAGTTCGTCAATTGCCCAGATGATTGCAAATAGCAAGGTTACAGGTGACAACTGTGTAATGAGCAACTGAGTAACTATTTCCTCCACTCAGAAGGCTCTTCCCTCCACTGTTGCAAAGATTCCACCTGATCTTCTGTTAGATACCCTTCGCTAACCGCAATTGGCAACATGGCTTCATAGTCACTTAATGTCACCAAGTCAATGTCTGCTTTTTTGAAATTCTCATCAGCCAGCGGGAATCCATAGGTGAAAATCGCTGCCATCCCCAGCACTTCAAATTCAGCATTGATCAAATCTTGTGAAGCCTTCAATGAACTACCACCTGTAGAGATCAAGTCTTCTATCACCACTACTTTCTGCCCTGGTGTCACCTTGCCCTCGATCATGTTTTCCATGCCGTGTCCTTTCGGCTTAGATCGCACATAGACAAATGGCAGTCCCATAGACTCTGCCACCAAAGCTCCTTGTGGAATACCCGCAGTAGCTACTCCTGCTATCGCCTCAGCATCAGGGTATTTATCTTTGATCACTTTGCAAAGTGCCTCTTTGATATAGGTCCGAACCTCCGGATAAGACAGCGACATTCTATTGTCACAATAGATTGGTGATTTCCATCCAGATGCCCACGTAAATGGGTCATTGGCACTGAGCTTGATGGCTTTGATTTCTAATAAATAAGCAGCAACTTTTTCGCTGATTTGTTGAGGTGAGGTGGTTGATAGCATGCCACAAATTTATTCATTAAAAGATATAATCTCTAAAGCAGTGCATAGAAATATTTTTTCTACATTTATGCTCTACCTATCCAACATCTATGAGAATCTTCATCAACGATATCTCCGTGAAATTTGCAAAGCCCAAGAAGAAACTAGACTTCGACAACTTCAATACAATTCTTGATGCTTCTCGAGAAAAAATAACCAAGAACAAACTCATCAATCACGTATTGATCCAGAACATTTCGCTGGATGATATAGATACGTTGCTCAAAATGCTAGATATCCGTGCATTTAGGAATTTACAATCATTGACTATTCAGACAGATGAATATGACAGAATCCAACCCCGCCTCAAAGAGGAATACAAGACGATCAAGGCAGCGGGTGGATTGGTCAGAAAGGGTGACAAAATTCTTATGATCTATAGACTAAAGAAGTGGGATCTGCCAAAAGGTAAACTTGAGAAGGGTGAGTCAGCAGCAGACGGTGCTTTGAGGGAAGTAGAAGAAGAGTGCGGAGTCAAAGTCACACCTGGCGAGAAAATATGTACGACCCATCATACCTATAATATGAAGGAAAAAAACATCCTTAAAAAAACAACTTGGTATGTAATGGACTGTGTCAGTAGTAAGAAAATGAGCCCCCAGATCGAAGAAGATATTGAAGAGGTGAGATGGATGAATGCCAAAGAGGTTTATGTGGCTTTACAAGACACCTATAGATCAATCGCGCATGTATTTGAAAAGTATGAGAAGCTGAAGCAGCGCTCCATCATTTAATCTTGTAAGGCAAGAAGCTTGAAATGTCCCCATTGTACTTGTGAACTTCTCTGATGATCGAAGAACTAATCGCTGCATACTGAGGTGAAGTAATCAGAAACACAGTCTCTAACTCTTCATTGAGGTATCGATTGACCTGCGAGATACTGTTTTCATATTCAAAATCCGTGGTATTCCTTAATCCTCTGAGCAAGTATTTCGCCCCTATTTTGCTTGCAAGCTGTGCTGTTAGCTCATTATATACCATCACCGTTACAGATTCCCCATTGGTGAAGGTGCTTTCAATGTATTGCACCATTTCATCAATCTCGAAATAGCGGTTGTGCTTTTTACTATTATATCCAATCCCAATAATGACTTCATCAAAAAGCCTCAGTCCTCTTCTTACAATATCTTCGTGTCCCTTGGTAAAAGGGTCAAAAGAACCTGGGAATATGGCAATACTTTTCATAGAGCTCAACTATAGGCTGTAATTAGTCACAAAGATAGGCGTTGTACAAGTCAAAGAAATGGTGGTCTTGTACTTCGTCAAAAGGGTAATCGAACTTTAAGAAATTAGGGCGATCTCCAAAGGAGATGTTTTTGATATACTTATAAAATTCGTTGTAGTGAGGCGATTGCTTACCAATATACCCCCAAAGCACTACATTTGATGTCTTTTGATCATATCCCAAACCTTTCATGACAAGCATGATATACTTGATGTAGTCAGAAAACTGCTTGATGGGAAATTGATTGTAATATTGCAATGACTTCCCTTGCAGCGTAATCAAATGAATTTTGAATCGATCGATGTATAAGAAAACGGATTTCTTTGGATAGCTCTTACGCGCATTGAGCACACCTTCGGTGAGTACACAAGACTGGTGTATAAACCCCACTTCAGCATTTTTATAAATGGTGTTGAGCCATCTATAAAGCTCCTTATTGACAGCAAATACTGTTACGGCTCCAGATCTAATATTCTTGTAGTATAGAAATTCTTCAGTTTCGGGATCTACTTGACAGTTGATCTTTAGATAATCCTGAAGTGCATCTTTGACAAACAAAGATGAAGGAACTAGTGAAAACTTATTATTCTTAAAAGAAATTTTGACAGACTTCCAGAATCCTGCAGTGAGTAAATGATGCTCTTCAAATATTTTTGACAAAATATCAATGAGTTCTGTATTGGACTGCACACTTGCCAGTACATAGTCCTCCAACAGCAAGCAGGTATTCTTATCTGTATCAACAATACCTACCTGAAAGTCTCTGACCCCTATATTTAGCAACAATGTATAATGTTGAAGATTTTCAACATTGAACTTATCGCTTTTGATTTTTTTGATAAGCTTGTAGCTTGCCTTTGTTGCTGTAGTCAAGATATTATTCCCAGTTACCGTTTGTAGTTACATCAGTTCTAGAACCAAATCTCAATGGTTTCCTATTTCTTCCGTCATTATCCTCTTTTCTGGTAGGATCAGCAGGAGCAGTATCTCTCACTTCAATGACATCTACTTTAACGCCACTTTTTTCTATCTCTGCTACAAAGATTTCAAACTCTGCATTGTCTGTTTCAGGAATATACTTCAGTTGTGAGAAATCATAATTCGCAAATTTTGGTTCTCTAAACAAAGAATCCGAAACAGCCAAAGTACCCAATGTGTCAATTTCGACAATTACACTATCCGCACCATAATCCAATGTGATAATTTCTTCTGTTTTCTCAGTGATATAAAAGAGTCCATCATTAATGAAGTTGGCTAAAGAATCCCAGTTATCTGTGTAATCACCATGGACTGCCTGATAACCGATCTCAGCTTTCCTAATAAGCATCAACTTGTCTTGAACTTTCTTTTCAACACGGGCAATTCTTTGCTTTTCATCAATTGATGCCTTGATACTGAGCACCAAATATACACCTAGAGACAACGCTACAAGTAAAAGACCAAGGGAGATTATTTTATTCTTATTCATGTTTATGATATTAACACTATTAATAGTTACAATCTTGTTTTAAACTTAAAAGAGAACAATTCGATCAATATTCAACAGTGACCAGTTGAGTTCCATATTAGTTTGTTGCAATAATAAATATTTTATTATGCAAAACATAATGGAACATGTCCCTATTTATCGATTTTACTGTGATAGGGGAAATATCCGTTTTTGTCAAAAAGATCACTTGCCTGGGAAATGTGATGTAAACTATGGTGCTTTTCTTTTTCTTCCATAAGTTGCAAGTCTCTAAAAGTCACAAACTTCACTGCCGTGATACTTTGATTATCATCTGTTAGTTCCGGATCTGTACCGATTTTCAATTGACCAGAATGCATCTTTACTTTGAAAAACACTTCAACAGCATGCAGTGGAATTTCTCTATACTCTGTGATAAATAATTGCTCCGCTACAGATATCACCAACCCCGTTTCTTCTTTGAATTCACGAATCAGTGCTTCTTCCAGAGACTCTCCAAATATCAGCCCTCCTCCTGGTGGCGTCCACCAATCACCAGATTCATTCAATCCAGAATGGTTCACAAGCAATATTCCCTCTTGATTTATTAATATTCCACATACTCGGACTCTTATTTGATTCCCGAATGTCGCAGCTATTTCTTTAGGATTTTTCACCGAACTAAAATATATTATCCTGGAAGCTTCTTCTTTTGTTGAGTTTCAAGTCTTGAAGCAAAGAAGATTTCACGCGGATGGTGAAATTATAAGATTGAAACTTTCCGAATGGTGTCCAATTCAGGTTCATTTCCCAGCAGTGGATTTCTCTATGAATTCCGAGATTGGTTTGGGTGAGCTCCTTATTCACAAAATCATACCCTGAGCGATAAGATATCTTCCATTTTTCTGTCAGAGACACATCACCATTAAAACTAAGCCCTTGTGTTGTAGTCGATTCATTAAATCCTATTTTAGAATACGACAGATTATAATTAACCCTTAAACTCCAAGGAATATTAAAATCAACGTAATCCTGTGGATTGTCAAGTAAATACTGCTTCTGAGTATCATTCAATTGCGAATCGTTAATTCGCTCCTGGCGTTTATCCTCATTCTCTCTTGCTTTAGGACTCAAATTCGTGCTGATAGCTAAAGATGCACGAGACAAATCCCCCAATCCAAAGCGGTCTTTCCAATAAAACCTATCCACCTTTTTTTGGGTGAAGGTTCCATCCTCTGCAATACTGGTTTTTTCGTATTGATACGGGTCAAGTGTCCCCGTAAAACTCATGGTGACCTTATTTTCAAATAGATTGGTATTTGCTCTAAGCGAGAGAGGTGCCAATTTGAAAGAGTCAGCTACAATATTATAACTTGTGCTTATTCCAAAATTATTCAATAACATGATCTTCTTATCCTGTTCAATTGAGTCAACCTTAGATTTCACTTTCATTTCCAAAGTGTTGTTAATACTTAATCCAATTGAGCCACGCTCTCCTATACTGGGGCTTCCATATTCAGACCCCTCATACCGCGACTTAAAAACAGTATTGGTAGAATCTTCGGAGTTTTGCACTTCTTGGTAATAATCGAATTTTTCAGCAGCAAAGTCTGGAGAATAGCTAAAACTCAAAGATGGATTGATCACATGACGAATCGCTTTGATATTGCCTTTCTTGAAAAAGACTATACCATAAATACGTGTCGCCAAGCTCGTGCTCATACTGTATTCGGATGATCTATTGAACCCGCTAATCGTGTCAGCCACAGCCTTTTTCAATTCTGGATCATAACGCCAATCATACTTTTCAAAATACCATCTTTCTGTATAACTAAATGAAGGGGTCATTGTGAAATATTTCAACATCTTCATTGAAGTAGAGATCGGGATACTGTGTCTCACTCCTTTTCTAGAGTTTTCCAGAAATAGAGGCAAATTTTCCAATGTAAATGGTGCAATACTATCAGTAACTCCATCAGAGGAGACCAAGTTAATATCATTATTCACCTGATTCGTACCTACCAGTGACCATCTCAACGCTAGTTTTTCATACCATGTTTTACTACTTGCTCCTTTTTTCTTAAATGGATAGACGTTCTCCATGTTGAAAACTAAATCAGGTAACAATAGACTCACTTCGTTGGCTTGGCCGGTGGCACTCTCACCAACACCTTGGTTGTGCCGTGCACTCAATCCTAGGCTAAATGGAGTACCTGCAAAAGTTTTGTTGTAAGAAATATTGGAGCTAATGTTTCGATTAATATTTTGCTGGACTCCCAAGTTATTGTTCTCATTGTAGCTCGAAGTTGCCGCATTCACCGAAGCAGAAAATCGGCTATTGCCTTTTGATTGAGGTGAGTGCGTCCATCTCAATTGAAAATCATTCCTAGCCGAATTGTCTTCTATCTGATCATTGAGCTTTATTTTTGTATAGCTAAAATTGAAATTCCCAGAATGCTGATAGCGTTTTTTGTATTGCGTTCCAATATTAAGCCCAAGTCCTCCCTTTGAATAAATATCACCCGTAATAGTGGTTTTGACATATTCGCTAATATCAAAAAAGTAGCCTCCTTGTTTTAAGAAAAATCCCCGTCTTCTTTCTTCCCCGTATGTAGGTACAATAACGCCCGAAGAGCTCTCATCTTGCATCGGAAACATACCGAAGAAGAAGCCCAGTGGCGTTGGCACCTGGTTAATTGCCAGATGAAAAGGCCCTGAAATAATCTTATCGTTCGGAATGGCTTTTGTCTTTTTAGACTCAATGCTATAATGAGGAATTTCAAGATTACAGGTTGTATAGCTATTTCCAAGGCTGAAAAGCTCGTTATCTTCATTTTTGAATACCTCTTTTCCATGTACATAGCCATCACCCTGCTGCGTAACTACCTCACTAATAGATGCCCTCCCTGTTTTGAAGTTGTATTTCATGCCTTTGGTGACATATACTTCGGCACCATTGTGGAATACTGGCATACCGACCTTATTGCCCAATGAATCCACAACTCCTCTTGCAGTTACTGTGTTGGTACCCCAATCGATTTCTATCTGCTCGGCTTCTACCTTAATTTCGCCATAGTCAACAGTAGATGCGCCATATAGATACACAATCTGATTACTCACCCCGAATCTTATCGAATCCTTGGCAGAATAATTGATAGTGGTAGTAATGTCACTATTGACGGGAGGAGACTGGACAGAATCCACGGCAACGGAGTCAGCAGGCATAATCAGGCTGTCTAAAACTTGTGTGGAATCACCCAAAATTCCAGGCGTCACGTTCAATGGATTTTCAGGATTCTGAGCAATCGCATTAAAAGTTATAAATAATAAGGAAATGATAAAAACGGAACGTCTCAATAGTGTATCGGCAACTTCTAAAATAAATACTTCTTTTCTATTATTTATCACTCGGGTCTTAGACGGTGAGGCAATAACTCTCTTTCTAAAAAAATGCTGTTTAGTTTTCCTAAGAGGAATTACTGCAGTTTGGAAAGAAATTATAACTTTGTGCGAAGTTATTGCTTTAAAAATAAACAACCGAAGTATTGTGAGAAATATTGCCATAATTTACGCTTGCACTGCAATTACCCTGCTAAGTTTTTCACAACCTCTTTCTGCCCAGGATTATAAACTTAAAAAAGTCGTTATTGATGCAGGTCATGGCGGCAAGGATCCAGGAACTCACGGTAAAACGACCAAGGAAAAAGACTTAGTTCTAAAAGTAGCTCTCAAGGTTGGTAAATATATAGAGACCTATTTACCAGATGTTGAAGTGATCTACACCAGAAAAGATGACTCTTTTCCAACGCTACAAAACAGGGCGAAATTGGCAAATGACAGTGAAGCGGATGCATTTATCTCAATACATGCCAACGCGCTGAGCAGAGCATCAGTATATGGAACAGAAACATATGTGATGGGGGTTCAGAATTCTGGAAGGAATTTTGAAGTTGCTAAAAGAGAAAATGCTGTGATTCTATTGGAAGAGAACTACCAAGAAAAATATGAAGGGTTCGACCCAACTAGCACAGAATCCTATATCATGTTTTCTATGACGCAATCTGCCTATCACGAGAGCAGCCTATTGCTCGCCAATAACATTGAAAATCAATTCTCTAAAAGAGTAGGAAGGAAAAGTCTTGGTGTAAAACAATCAAGCTTGTACCTTATGTGGGCAACTGCAATGCCTAGCGTTTTAGTGGAAATTGGTTATCTTACCAACGAGAAAGAGGAACGAGAATTAAAGAGTGCAAAAGTACAAGACTACATTGCTTCTGGAATATTCAGGGCTTTTAGGGATTATAAAACTCAAATAGAATCTGTTAACTAAAATTACCAAGTGAAATTTTCAAAAGAATTAAAAGTAGGACTATTTGCATTAATCGCCATGGCAGGCTTGTACATGGGCTTCTATTATCTCAAAGGTCAAGATTTTTTTACTAACTCCCACAAATACTATGTAATCTATGCCAATGTTGGGGGATTGGAAATTTCCAACCCAGTGAACATCAACGGGGTGACTGTTGGTAAAGTAAGCAATAAGCAATTGATCCAGGGAGATATCAACCAAGTCGTGGTGGAACTTGATATGGATGACCATATCATCTTAGGAAAAGGAGCACAAGCCATTTTGGAAAGTGATTTTCTCGGAAGCATTTCCATCACAATCGACAACGGAAGCATCCTAAATCCAATCGAACCGAAGGATACTATTGCTGGTGTATTGCATAAAGGAATTGAAGATCTATTTAAAGAAAGTGCCCTTCCAGTGGCTAACAACCTTGAAGCAACCATAAAAAAAATCAACACGATTCTGGACAATCTCACTGGCAATGGGGACAAAATCAATGAAATGATGGAGAACATGAGAATAGCTTCGATACAGATGAAGCAGCTTATGGTAGATTCCAGAGCCAACATCAACCAACTTTCTCTTAGCTACAATAAATTGGCTGTTACGCTCCACGAGACTGCAGAAGCCACCAAACCAGTTCTTGTAAAATATGGAGAGCTAGCCGATTCGCTAAAATCTGTAGATATGAAAGCCACACTTTCCAAACTGAACAATGTGATCGACAGCGTAGGCATGCTGGTCAACAATATGAACAATGGCCCTGGCACATTGACCAAGCTATTGAAGAACGACTCTCTTTACAATAATCTTAACAGTTCTCTTGAAGCCTTGGATAAGATGCTCATTCATATGAATGAAAATCCGAAGCACTTTTTCGCACCACTCGGGAAAAGCAAAAAATACATCGAGAGACAAAAGGCTAAGGAAGCAAAGAAAGAATAACTTTTTAAGTGCCCAAAATCAGTATGAACATAGAATTTAATAAAAACGAAGACGTTTTTAAACAGCTTACTTATCAACTGTCCGAAAGACTAAAAAAGACCCAACTAGGTGGCGGTGAAAAGAAAATAGCATCACATCACGCAAAAGGAAAGCTAACAGCAAGAGAGCGCATAAACTACCTCACCGATGACAATAGCGATTTTTTAGAGATCGCTGCATTTGCTGGTGACGGAATGTACCAAGAAGTTGGTGGATGTCCATCTGGAGGAGTTGTCACCGGAATTGGATATGTGAGTGGCAAACAGTGTGTTATTGTTGCCAATGATGCCACAGTAAAAGCCGGAGCATGGTTTCCAATAACTGCTAAGAAGAATTTACGTGCACAGGAAGTCTCTATGGAGAACAAACTTCCTATCATCTATCTAGTAGATAGCGCGGGCGTCTTCTTACCGATGCAAAATGAAATTTTTCCAGACAAAGAGCACTTTGGAAGGCAATTCCGAAACAATGCAAAAATGTCCGCAATGGGCATTGTCCAGATAGCAGCTATTATGGGTAGTTGTGTAGCTGGTGGTGCTTACCTGCCTATCATGTCCGATGAAGCCATGATTGTGGACAAAACGGGATCTGTATTCTTAGCGGGATCCTACTTAGTAAAATCAGCAATAGGAGAAAGCATAGATAACGAAACGCTTGGAGGTGCTTCCACACATTGTGAAATCTCTGGGGTAACGGACAATAAATTTGACAATGACGAAGCTTGTCTGGATTACATCCGTTCCATATTTGATAAAATTGGCGCATTTGATGAAGCTGGTTTTGATCGTAAAGAGGCCAGCCTTCCCAAAAAAGATCAGAACGAACTTTACGGGATCATGCCGGAAGAACGTACCAAGCCTTATGAAATAAAGGATATCATCGAAAGAATGGTCGATAATTCTGCATTCGATGAGTACAAGGCGCTATTTGGAAAAAGCATAGTTTGTGGGACTGCGAGAATAGATGGATGGGCAGTTGGCATAGTCGCCAATCAGCGCAAGATTGTGAAAACTAAGAAAGGTGAAATGCAAATGGGCGGGGTGATTTACTCTGACTCTGCGGATAAAACTGCACGTTTCATTATGAATTGTAATCAGCGAAAAATTCCGTTGGTATTTCTTCAGGACGTAAGTGGTTTCATGGTTGGTAGTCAGTCAGAACATGGTGGTATCATAAAGGATGGCGCTAAAATGGTCAATGCCATGGCCAATAGTACGGTGCCAAAATTCACCATAGTAATAGGGAACTCCTATGGAGCGGGCAACTATGCGATGTGCGGAAAAGCGTATGACCCAAGATTGATCTATGCCTGGCCTACAGCACAGATTGCAGTAATGAGTGGTGCAGCAGCTGCAAAAACGCTACTCCAGATCAAAGTGGCAACCCTGAAAGCCAAAGGAGAAGAAATAACCAAAGAGGCCGAGGGAAAACTTCTGAAGGAAATCACGGATAAATACAATGAAGAATTAAGTCCTTACTATGCTGCTTCAAGGCTCTGGGTGGATGGAATTATTGATCCATTGGAGACGCGTAAAGTGATCTCTATGGGTATAGAAGCCGCCAATCATGCACCCATCGAGAAATTCAATGTGGGCGTAATCCAAACGTAAATGTTTGTATAATTTATTTCAGGACAAACACTAAGCTTCGTTATGGACAATAAAGAACTTAAAGCACTTATCTCTCTTCTTGACGAAGATGATCACGAGATTATCAATCAGGTAGAAGATAAGATTCTCTCCTTAGGAACCGGAATCATTCCATACTTAGAAGAAGAGTGGGAGTCTAACTTCAGCCCAATATTACAAAAGCGCATTGAAGATATTATTCACCGTCTTCAATTCACATTGCTTCAGGAACGACTGATAGAGTGGTCATCCAACGAATCCGATGACTTACTCAAAGGCATGTGGATTGTTGCTACCTTCCTATATCCTGATACGGAATATGAAAATCTGAAACTCCAAATAGAGCAAATCTATCAACATGCATGGATAGACATGCGCGATGACTTGCATCCACATGACGAAATCAAAACTTTGAACAATCTGCTTTATCAAAAACTAAGGTTCAAGGGCAATACCAGGAATTTTCACTCTCCTGCCAACTCCATGCTCAATGCCGTATTGGATACCAGAAGAGGAAACCCAATTACGTTGTGCATCATTTATTTATTGATTGCACAAAAACTTGAAATGCCTCTCTATGGTGTAAACTTACCCAATATGTTTGTGCTGGTGTATAAGAGAGAGGGCATTAAACCCTTTTACATCAATGCCTTCAACAAAGGATTGATTTTCACCAAAGAAGACCTCGATAACTATATTGGTGAACTCAAATTAACTCCTATAGATGCTTTTTATGAACCCTGTTCACATGTCGATATTATAAAAAGGATGTTTAGGAACTTGATCAATTCGTTTGAGAAGCAAGGTGACCACAGCAAAGCTGATGAAGTAAAAACATTGCTACAGCTAATTTCTCCTGCCGGAGAGTGGTGACTAGTATTAAGTCAAGCTTCAAACTTCCGAACGTCATGCTGAATTCATTTCAGCATCTCATTGACAATCAGTAGATTCCGAACTCTAGCCTGCCAGCAGGCTAGAGTTCGGAATGACTGACCCGACATAGTATACTTGACTTGACTCTACTTAATCGTACAACCGACAGGTCGATTGTTTTTCACAACGATGGACTTTCCACTTAACAGCCCATCGATAGCCTCCTTCAAATAACTGGCACGTACATCATTTGCTACCTGTGGATTGTCATCAATAGCCCCACTGTAATACGCCTTACCCTGACTATTTAGCAAGAATACTTCAGGTGACTTCTTAGCTCCTAAAAAAGAGGTCAGTTCTTTTGCCTCATCTCTGAGATATGTTGTATTCATTTTCAATGCCTGGCTCTTCATAGACCCCATTGATTCAGTACTATTTGGATTCACCATCAAGAATGTCACATCCTGATTCTTGTATTGCTTTTCCATACTTGAAAGCCTGGTTTCGTAATATTTAGCATACGGACATTTTGTGCTTATAAATACAACCACCATTGCTTTTGAATTTTGGTATTCTTTCAATGTTACAGATTGGTCAGTATTAACATCTGTCATATTGATATCAAAAATGGATTGAGCAGAAGACAATAGGCTGACAAGCATTAAAATTGATATAATTAATATACTTTTCATAATCTCGTTTATTTAGTGAATACAATCAAGCTATTGGATATTTTCTCCACTTGCAATTGATACTCATTCGTGGTGCCATTTACAATTACTCTGCCAAAGAGTAGATTATTGCCTTGATTCGGAAGATGGTCAACTACCAAATTTTCCTTGAAAATTAGCTTTTTCTTACCATACAACTTATAGAGTGCCTCTTTTGCACACCAGTAGGTGCAGAGCAATGAAGTGTCTTCACCACATCTGTCCTGCTCCTCTTCGGAGAGAAATTTATGCGCTATCCTAAGCAATTTCTCCTTGGGTTGTTCAACATCTATCCCCACTGCTTTGTCTTCATGGATGATTGCTACCACATAAGGATATGAGTGCGATAAAGAGATATGGCATTCGTTGCCCTTCAAATGTGGCTTGCCGTATTCATCTTTGTAAATACCCAAGTACTCATATCCCCGATCCTTGGTCAATGCGGCCAGTAGTAACCTTCCAGCTATCCACTCAATTTGTTTGATTTCATTGGAAACATCCTCATCGGGTAATTGAAGATGAGGTATTTGGTTTGCCAAGGATTTCAACTCCTCCAATCCCTCAGTTACCTCCCAAATAGCATATGTCGATTTCTCATTGATCTTGGTAGTTTTTACAACGGGCATATTAGTTTTGCAAGGTGATGATTGAAATGGGAAATTAGAAGATAAAACGGATATGAACAAAATTCAAGTCGCAAAACTCCACACACTATCAGGGCATAAAGATAGCATCTATACAATCGAAGGCTTGACAGATTCTAAGTTTGCTTCAGGGGCGGGTGATGGCATGGTCGTTCTTTGGGATCTGAATGATCCCCAAAATGGTCAATTGATCGTCAAATTGGAAAATTCCATCTATGCCATCCACAGCGAAACACGACAAAATCACCTACTTATTGGGCATAACTATGATGGTATCCATGTGGTAGATTGGAAAAATAAAAAAGAATTGGGGTCGCTCAGCTTCACGAAAGCAGCTATTTTCAGCATTGCGAGCCATCAGGGAATCGCCTATGTCGGCACTGGTGATGGTGAAGTGGTCATCATCAATATCCATGATCTCAAAATCATCAATCGAATTAAGCTCTCTGACCAACGTGTAAGAACCATTGCCATCAATCCCCTTCACAAGGAAATCGCCATAGGATACAGTGATGCAACAATCAGAATTTTGGATCTGCAAGATCATCGGGTGGAACACGTACTGACTGCTCACACCAAATCCATCTTCAATGTAACCTACTCAGCAGAGTACCACACGCTACTAACTACTAGCAGAGATGCTCATCTTATGATATGGGATGTAGCGGATGCATACAAACTTCAAAAAGACATTGTCGCACATATGTATGCGATCAATGACCTCAAGTTCAACAGCTCAGGCACTCTATTCGCAACTTGTAGCATGGACAAATCCATCAAGGTCTGGGATGCGACTACACACAAACTATTGAAAGTAATAGACAAAGCGCGGCATGCAGGTCATGGCACTTCTGTAAATAAGCTCTGGTGGCGCAATGCAAAGGATCAGCTGGTGAGCGCCAGTGATGATCGCAGTATTTCAGTATGGGAAATCAAACCAGGTATTTAGAAATAAAGGTTTCTAAACTACATACTCGGATTTCCTTCTTTATCAAATAATCATCTGAATAGGGTGTGACAATAAATTTTTTTTGAATCTTCAAATCTTCTATTGCCGTCAGAAGCCCTTTGGTAACTTTTGGTGCAGAAGTGTATTTAATTTCTATTCCGTATTTGACTTCTATTCCATCCACCAACAGCAAATCGCATTCTGTTCCTTTATGTGTTCTATAATAGTAAATATCGTATTTCCCTTGCACGAGTTGTTTAATCTGTTCAACTACGTAGGATTCCCATGAATTTCCTAGAATCGGATGCCCTTGCAAGTCTTCCAAAGAGGTGATTCTAAGTAAATCATGTAGAATTCCCGTATCCCGATAATATATTTTTGGTGCCTTTACAATACGCTTTTTGACATTGATGTGAAATGAAGGCAAGACGGTGAGCATAAATGACTTCTCTAAAAATCTTAAATATTTTTGTGCAGTTGGACTTGTTACACCTAATGATTTGGCAATAGTAGATGCATTCCAAATCCCACCATTGTTATGTGCAAGCATCACCATGAAATTACGAAGCAATTGGCTATCAACTTTCAACCCAAGCTGTGGTAAATCTCTTTCAATATAAGTTTGAATGAAATTGCGATACCATAGGGTTCTAAATTGTTTGTTCTTTGATATAAATACTTCTGGAAATCCTCCTACTACCCAGTGGTAATCCATTGATTGTATCGAAGATATTTCTAGATAGTTCAATACAGATAACTCAATGTAGGCAATACGCCCTGCCAATGATTCTGAAGCCCCATGAATCAAATCAGGAGAAGCAGAACCTAATAGTATAAATCTGCCTGTCTTTCTGTTTCTGTCGATTATTGCTCTTAATACTGGAAACAACGAGGGCATCCGCTGAATTTCGTCTATAATAATTGTTTTGTCTTCATTTTGAGAAAAATAGATAGAGGGCTCGGCTAGTTTGGCTAAATCATCTGGAAATTCTAAATCCAAATAGATACAAGGTGAAGTAATTTGTGATATGAGATTCTTAACAAAAGTGGTCTTCCCCACTTGTCTAGCTCCTAACAAACCTGTCACTGGGAAAAGATGTGTCAATTCCAGTACTTCCGCTGCAATTCTCCGGTCTATCATAGAATGATTAATCATTTTAGGTTGAAAATTTAAAACAAAATTTTAAATTTTCAACCTAAAATACGAATTTCATGAACTTACAAGCATAAAAAAACCATCCAGGAATCCCAGAATGGTTAATAAAATAGGTCTCTACTATATCTTACACTGCAAAGCTCTCTCCACAGCCACATGTTCTTGATGCATTTGGATTGACAAATTGAAAACCTTTGCCATTCAGCCCATCGGTGAAGTCAAGAGTCGTACCCAACAAGTAGAGTAAGCTCTTTTTATCAACAAGTATTTTCACCCCCTTATCCTCAAATACCTGATCTGCTTCATTGGATTGATCATCAAAGTCCAGATCATACATCAGTCCAGAACATCCTCCTCCTTTTACAGATACACGGATATTGTGATCATCGGTCTTCTCGCCTTCAATTCTGAGAGCTGTTATTCTATCTTTTGCTTTATCTGTAATGCTTATCATAATGTTATTTTTATGCCACAGGATTCAATACCACACTAAAGACGGTGATCACATTCATATCTCGACCATAGTACAATTTATCCAGCGCATCATATACACCGCTTGCTCTAAAGTAGGAGGTGTGCAATTCTTTATCGCCATTTGCCGCCCACTGGATAGTATATGAACTTTCCTTTTCTTTATAATTTTTCACATAATCCAACATCTTCTTGAGCACTTCGATCTTCTCAAACCCAAGTACGCTGTGAAATAAAAATGATTGATTATGCCTTGGATTGATCGTTATCAAATCCAATTTGATTTTGTTATCGACATTTCCAAACTCAAAAACCAACGCATTGCTCTGCAGACCCAAATGATTCATGATATCTTTTTGAATCTGAGCAGATGCTACATGTATGTCCGTTGTGGTATCTATCATTGTTGTGAAATTTGAATACTAAACGCCTATCAGTTATTAAAAGTTTACGGTATGGAGAATTTAAAACCTCCACTTTTATCGCCAACTTTACAAAATTAAGGATTTAATAATGAATTAAACACATATCCAGATGCTAAAAGTTGAACATATAGGGATCGCTGTCAAAGACCTCTCAAATTCTAATGACTTATTTGAGAAGTTATTTAACCAACCCAACTATAAAGTAGAAGAGGTGAGCTCGGAAGGTGTGAATACCTCCTTCTTTCAGGTGGGAGGAACAAAGATAGAATTGCTCGAAGCGACTAATGAAGACTCTGCTATTGCCAAGTTTATCGCGAAAAAAGGAGAAGGCATTCATCATATTGCCTACGAAGTGGAGGATATTGTTAGTGAAATGAAACGTTTAGGCAACGAAGGATTTCAAATTCTGAATGAGACACCGAAAAAAGGAGCCGATAACAAGTTGGTGTGCTTTTTACATCCAAAGTCAACCAACGGTGTACTTATCGAGCTGTGTCAGGAGATTAAAGATTAGCGTTTTGCTCCAAACTGGATCGCATTGTAGTGTTTCTGTTTCTTTTTCCCTTTAGCTGTTTTGTAAGCGGGCTTTGGTCCACATGAGCTGAGCAATACAATCATCGAAAGTCCAATACAATAAATTATTTTCTTCATCTCTTTAAGAATTATAGCCCCAATATGGAGCTATCACTGTCTATAGCAAATAAAATATCGGTGTAGCTGTACATTTGTCGGTTGAAACGACAGAGTACTTCCATAAACCACTAAATTTGTATTTCTATAAAGAATAAATATCAAAATGGCAGATCAGCGAACTGAATTAAGCGAATTAGGTGAATTTGGATTGATAGAGAAAATCACCAAAAACATTGAAATCAATCAAAAAAGCACGACTACAGGGGTCGGTGATGATGCTGCTGTGATCAATCATGAGACACAGACCGTCATCTCAACAGATTTGCTACTCGAAGGCGTACATTTTGATCTCTCTTATGCGCCACTTGGACACTTGGGATACAAGGCGGTAGCGGTCAATGTCTCTGATATAGCAGCTATGAATGCCATTCCTACACAAATCACCGTGAGTATAGGTATCAGCAACCGATTTTCTATAGAGGCGGTTGAAGCCCTTTATGATGGCATCAAAGCAGCCTGCAAACAATATAATGTTGATTTAGTAGGAGGTGATACATCCTCTTCTACTTCTGGGCTTGTGATTTCTGTTACTGCCATTGGCGAAAAAGCTTCCAAAAATATCTCCTATCGCAAAGGTGCCCAACTCGGTGATATTTTATGTGTGACTGGAGATTTGGGAGGCGCATATGTCGGCCTACAAGTACTTGAGCGTGAAAAACAGGTATTTTTGTCTAACCCGGATATGCAACCAGAAATTGAAAAATACACCTACATCGTCCAGCGTCAATTAAAGCCCGAAGCACGTATGGACATCATTCATGAATTGGCTGATCTCAATATCATCCCAACCAGTATGATTGATGTTTCCGATGGGCTCGCTTCCGAAACGATGCATTTACAAAATGCATCTGATCTGGACTTTAGAATATATGAGGACAAAGTGCCAATAGACAAACTCACCTATGACACTGCTGTAGAATTCAATTTTGATCCAATCACCTGTGCGCTCAATGGAGGTGAGGATTATGAACTGCTATTCACCATCCCTCAGGATGACTATGAAAAGCTAAAGAATCATGCGGACATTCACTTCATCGGGTATGCAGTCGAGAAGGGAGACGGAAGTCACCTGATCACTAAGAATGAAACCATTGTGATGTTGAAAGCACAAGGGTTTGATCATTTGGAGAAGTAGATAATAGAGGATAATAATATATATCAGCACCCAGGTGTTGATAGCGAATTAGTTGGGTATAATGAAAAAATCAAATTCAAGAAAACTATAAATATTCTTATTTTTGTAATTAGACATAAATAATACAATTATGGAACATATAGATTCATTTGAAGAATTTCTTCAAAAAAAGAAAGAAGAAGGAGAAAAAGAAAAAATTAATTGGGACGAAAGAAAATTAAATTGGCTGAATTCTATAGATAGTTTATATGTTAATATTAAAGAATGGTTAAAGGCTTTTGAGGATGATGGATTTATCCATATAAAAGACGATAAGGAAATCACACTTAATGAAGAATACATTGGTCAATACCAAACAAGACGTTTAGATATATATCTAGGAAATGATATTATTTCATTAACACCAAAAGGAACTTTAATTATTGGTTCTTATGGTCGAATAGATATGAGAGGACCAAAAGGCGAAATTTTAATGATTCAGCCAAAATGGGAAGATTGGAAATTTGCAAAGAGCACCCCGAAATTAGAAACTTGGAATGTTAATTCTGAATCCTTTAAGAAAATAATCCAAGATTTAGTATAGTGGCAAGAGTTTCACTATCAGGTAAGGAACAGTCCATTGAGTTTATTTGGAGTTGGTATGAAGACCAAAAAGAGGCTTTGTTGGATTTTAGGACAAAAGTATTTGCAACAGTCATTATTTCATCAAGCTCTGCTAATTCTAAATTTATAGGATTAACTACTGATGAATTAAATGACTATTTTCAAGACAGTGAAGAAGAGTTAGAGCATTTAGTATGTTTTGACTTAATCTCAGCAACTGAGGCTGTTTTGCGTTCAGATTTCTATACAAAAGTAATAACAAAGATAAATCAGACTTAGGAAGAACCTTTAGGGACTTAGAAAAAGATAAAGGAAATAAAATTTCTTTAGAAGGCGATATTATTGATAATTGGAAAGGAATCATTGATACACGAAAAACTGATTTTAGTAATTTCTTAGGCCTTATAAATTATCGNCATTGGTTGGCTCATGGACGNTATTGGACACCAAAATTAGGACAGCAATACACACCTTCAATCACTTATAACATTGCTGAAAGTATTTTTGACATTGTGAATGAAAATCAACATTACACCCAATAATAGCTAAAAAACATGGGGTTTTAGTAGTGTATTGAAAACAAGGTGTCTTAACAAACACCTCTAACAAAACACTCCCTATCAAGTCAAATCATCACCTCAATCCTCAGGATATGGAATAAAAACAAACTTGGTGAAGTCCATGTCCACCACAAATAGACAACAAAACTCCTCTGGATCTTTGTAGTTGCTCTTGAACTCCTCTAATTTATCTTTATCAATTAGCTCTCTTTGGACAAACTCATCCAAATAGGAAGCCCGATAGTCCCAATGCGTAGCCATCTGCTCCTTTGCTAATAGCAGTTGACCCACAGGAATTTCCATTCTCGAAATGGCGAAGATGGGATGTTCTGAAAATCCTCGTTTCTTAATTTGATAAGCTGCTTCTTTGAGTGTATCAGAAACCACCACAAAATCTTGTGTGATCGTGCCTAAATACTTACCGTCTAATTCTGGATCGTTTTGCATTGTTTGAAGTTTCAGGTTTGAAGTTTGAAGTTCTAGGTTCTTGATTCTTTACTCTTGATTCTTGATTCTTTACTCTTGATTCTTTACTCTTGATTCTTGATTCTTTACTCTTGATTCTTTACTCTTGA
>JGI24005J15628_10000598_pt1 | contig 20635 bp, 7 predicted proteins | sample LinPmetageLP40_FD_15628 | JGI IMG/M metagenome (IMG submission 15628)
TATTGCTTGGGACATTCCACAAAACTGTACGATGGGTAGTGATACCCAATCGTTCCGTTTGGGCCTCGGTATATACACACCATCTCGCCCTGTATTTTTACGCGCTTGGCAAGCTGGCAAGTTACATACTCTGGGTTTGCCAGACCCGCGACTAAGGCCGTTGAAAGAAGCCACATTAGTCAAACTTGCCTCCGAAGCCTGACCCGAAGCCTGATGAGTTGAAGCCTTGGCCGCTAGACTTTTTCTTTGGGCCGGGCTTTTTAGGCTCGCCAGCTACCGTATCAGTCAACGCTTTTCTGATCGACGCCACGCCACCAAGCACAGGTATGCGACCGCCCAGACTATTCATGCCTACTCTAGTCTTGCTGTTCTCGTTCTCACCTGTGATGAGGTTTTTGACTTGCTCCTGCCCCATAGCTGCGGTGTTGTACGCCAGCTCTGTCGTGCCGACTTGTGGCCCAAAGACACCGCCCATCATACGGACGTAGCTCCACTTACTGCCGTCCTCTAACTGGGTTGCACTGTTGTAAAGCATTTCAGCAAGGAAGCCCAAGCCACCGACAGCCATCAAGCCGTCGATCCACCAGCCTAACGCTTCGTCAGTCAGGCTATCCTCGTCAATGCCAAGCATTTCTGCCAACGCTGGTTTGCTTGCTGTCATACTACGGTCACGATTAGCAAAGGTTCTTTCGTCTTCGCCGCCACGCTGCTGGACGTGGTCTTTGATACTGATGGATGCTGCGCCCACACCTACGCCTGCTGTAGCCATGTACATTATGGGGTAGTAGTTGCCTTGCCGAGCTTCATCGACCATGTACTTACCCATGCGCTGCATCATAAACGGGAACGACTTGAGCTGGAACATCAAGCTGCCCCACGGCCCTTGGCCCCACAACGGAATGTCGTTTGGATTGGGGGTGTAGATGCTTTCGTTTGTGAAGCGTATCATTGCTTCTTGCACTTGCATTTCAATCGCTTCGTCTGTGGGCAGAGCGTCGATCCTAAACGAACCGTTAGATAGAAAATCATGCCGAGCATTTGGCCCTGTCAAACCATAACGCTCTAGGTATCGAACGGCAGTCTGGTAAGACTTGGTGTCAGTCTTGCCTTGCCTTTGCATCCTGACCGCCCGGTTGATCTCAGTCTTAAAACTTTCAAACCCAACCAGACTGGCCACCTCACGCATTGTATTAGTCCAAGGCGTTAGTAACGTCGCGTTAAAGAAACTGTTTGCAAACCTTTGATTGCCGTCGCCTGCCATGTGTACCATGCGCTCGTGCATTAGGTTGTCGATGCCAACGCCGACGTTCCTTGCAGACTGCCGGTAGTCAGGGTCAGTCATGTACTTTGACCACGCTGTTGCGAAGGCTCGCATGTTGCCACTTCGCACGAGCGGCAACCCTATGTCTGGCAGTGAGGTTAATGCGGTAAAGCCAAGCAGACTTACGCTTGTAAACGACTTAAGAGCGCGGCTTATTTTGTATCGCGCTTCATTGCCAGTGCCGCCGTCTATGGGTTTTTTGTTGAGGACGTCCATCATCTGCCGCATCTTAATTACTGCTGGTGCTGATGGCCCTTTGTCTGGGAAATCCACAAACGCATTTACAATGGCGTCTGCACGCATACGGAACTGGTCGTTCATTCCGTCAACTCCAGCCGCTGTCGTTAAGATCGACATGGCTTCTTGCTTGCCGTTTATTCTGGACGCAGTATCTCCGCTTAAGACAGCTTTAACTTGATCGACTATGTTTTTAACTTCGTCTTGCGTCATCTTCAGGGCAGCTACTTCTAGCTTGTCGACCTGTGCCATGCCGCTTTCAGTTGTTACCGCCAACTTAGGGGCATTGTTTGACATCAATAAATTAACTGCTGCCTCTGGGCCTTTTTGAGCTACTGCTAAGTATGCGTCGAACCCATGCCCGTTGATGCCAAACCGCTCCGTCAATACGCGCTTGCGGGTTGTGCGGTCAAAGTATTTTGCCATGATCCCTTGCAAGTCTTGCACAAGGAACCCGTCCATCTCTGCGTAATCACCGGGCTGTAGCTTAAGCACTCGCGCAGCAAATGGGTCAGATAAAGTTGCTTGCACTTCTCCATCAATAGACGGGTCGTGACCCCTCGTGATTTTTAAAGATACTTTTCTTGCAACCTCTTCTAACTCTTCAGTTGTTTGCCGTGGGCCTTCAAAGCTGTCAGCCATTTGCTCGCGCATTAGTAGCCCAGTCATTGCACGCCTAAATTTGATGGGATTTTCCAGTATGCTTTCTTTGTCCCAGACTTGCGGCACGTAAAAGTCTGAGCCTAACTTACGTGTGTCTCCCACTGTAATTCCCAAAGCCTTCATACGAGCCAGCTCGTCACTGAACGCTGCCCCAATTTCCAGAGCAATAGATTTTTCTTCTGGCTTAAGTCTTTCCACTGCTCCACGCCCACGTCGCAACGCTTTGATTATACGTTTGTGGCTTGCAGGTTGACCTGTATCTAAAGCGCCCAAGGCTAGGCCACGATTGCGCTTGCCCCAGCGTTGCAAGTTGTTGCCTGCGTCTGGCAGTCCATTCAGTCTGGCAATGATTGGCTGTAGCCTGCGAGCCAGTAGAGCGTCGTGACGTTCATAAGCGCCTGTTCCGTTCAGTGGCTTAACTAAGTCTGCAAACCAATGCGCGCCGTTCTCCCTGAACATAGACGAATTTTCTCTAAAGAAGTTTTTAACAGTCGACCACTTGCTTAGGGTTATGGTGTCGTCTTGAGTTAAATCTCGGCCCTTGATCATCTTGCCAACCACATCCAAGACTGGCTTGGGCATACCCATGCGCTGACTTTCCAGTGCAACCGCAAGGAACTGGTGGTTAGGTAGCTTGCCGTCGACTACCATCATTTCTTCTACGACACTGGCGGTTAGTTTCAGGTTGCCGCCGGGCTTTTCTTTTTGAGACAAGGCCAGCTCTACAGCGTCAAACCCACTGTCTCCAGTCAAAGACTTAACGCTGCCTGTCGAGAAAGACATAGAGCCGCTATCATAGTTGATGCCGTCGTAGCCCTCACTTTTTAGGTATCTGTTAAACTTAGCTTTAGCCTGATCTAAAGACTTGGTCTTGACGCTGGATTTAAAAAAGATGTCATCGGTCATTATCTTGTAAAGCTGATCTCCGCTAACGCCCTTGTAAACTTTATCTAAGAGATCATTATAAATCTTGTCAGGAAGGTCAGTGTCCCACTGAAACTTTAACATAAAATACTCAAGGTCTATGCCCTCGCCTTCATTGATTGAGTAAAAGGAGTGAGGGGTTGCGTCGAAAGGCTTTCTCATTCTGACAGCAACAGGTGTTACTTTGTTGTCTGACACTGCGCCTTTTGAAATATCAGACAGGATTTCCCAGTGCTTACGCTCTGCTTCTAAAAGATGGTGGATTGTGCTGTTGTGATACTTGTGCTGCTTTGACTTTTGAAGAACGGTCATGTCTTTTATTTTTTCGCGCAAATGTATGATGTTCTGCGTGGCCATGCCTGCGGCTTGTCGTTGGATAGGCGTTACAAACGCGCTGTCTAGCTGTCGACTAATGCGTGCGGCCAAAGTTCCCGCGTCGTAAAACTTGTCGATCCCCATTAAGCCAGTGTGGTAAACACCTTCTCCAAATTCTCCGTAGCTTGGGGAGTTGCCAGTGGCGTTTTGATCACGAGCTACATTAAACCGTATTGATTGATGGCGATGTGCCAACTCTTCTGGTCGATGTATACCGACGTGTCTCGCCACAGCTTGCGTGTGATCTTGCTCTGCGATCTTCCGATATTCGACAGCCCACTTTCCAGCGACTGAGGGGTGTATGCGAGTTTCCCCGTTACGGTCTACTGAAGCGTTGAGGTGTGGAAAATCTTCAGGCCCACGCGCCAAGCCTGAATAAGACAAGCGTTTATATTCCATGCGCTGTTCGTTTAGCGACTGAGGCTGTCGGAGGATGCCGTCTAAAATATTCGACGTGTCTATCATAATTTGGTTTAGTGCAGCCCCTGCTCCTTTACCCTTAACGTCGTTGCCTAGAGTTATTCCTTTGTAAATTTGCTGCTCTTTATCAGCAATCATTTCAGAGACTTTCTGACCTCGTGTCTCTGCTGCTAACCGTAGTTCTGTACGCTGGTTAGCAGGCAACATTCTGTAAGCGATGTCGTATAACTTCGGGAAAATTTCAGCGCGTAACGCAGCACTCTTAGCGTCGTACTCTTCGATGCTTTGGATTTCGGCTTTGTATAAAGCCGCATTTTCTGGAGCTTTTTTATCAAACCTGTCAGTCTTTCTGGCTCGGTCAGCCGCGTCATGCGCTGCCTGTCGTAAGTTGTTTAGCTCGTCTATAGCTGAAGCAATTCCGCGAATGGTTTTGCGAGCGCGTCCGTAGTCGGCGTGACTTGCGGTAATGGGAGTTTCGTCTCCCATCGTCTCAAGCTCTACGTCATTTACTCCCGCTTGCTCAAAGTCCATCAAGCGCCCGTTGGCCATGTCGCGGTCTATCCCGCTACCAGTAATGGTCGCTATGTCGTACTCAGTTAGGAAGTCGTCCTCTTCGCTTCGGCCCAGTTTATTAGCGAGCTTGTTAAACAACGATTGCCCAGCCTCTTGAACAGGTGCTTTTCTGTGCGTCACGCCGTCAGCTAATTCCGCTACTGCGGGTGATTTTGTATTTGGTGAAAGAGCTTCAGGCGCGTCGACTGGTGTAGTGCTTTTGCCAAGCAAGTTCAGCGTGTCGACGTCGCCATTTTCCTCTGCCCATGCACGCAACTGGCTTACTTCCTCTACGTTGTTGCGTTCTATTATCGACTGAATGGCGTCGAGCTTGCCGTCTTGTTCTAAGTTTTTCTCGGCTGTGTCTAAGGCAGTCTCAGACTGAGCAGACCTGTCGCGCCGTTGTAGTTCTTGCAGTGACCCTGCGACTTGCTGCACTTCGGCTAAGTTTGTTTTGTCAGCTTTAGCTATCTCGTCTTTTAAAACTTGTTCGCTCTTAACTTCTGCTTTTATTGCTTGGATTTTTTTATTCAGCCTGACCCTGTCTGCCTCTCCGACTTTAATGTTGTTTTCACGGATGTAGTCTGCCACTTCCTGCACTGCTACGCCTGTTGCGACGGCATCGTCTCGCAGCTTTTTGTTTTTGTTAATGTGATACTGCGAGATCATGCTGTGCTTTGCCACGTAAGCATGACCAGTGTAGGCGTCGAGGCCAATGAACTCACCTTTGCGCGTGCTGGGCATCTTGCGCTGGTACATCATCGTGTACTCTTTGATGCCAACTTGCATAGCGTTTTGTAAGTCTGTCGACAGCGCGTGTAGGTGGTCGACAACGCCAGCGTCCAGACTTTGATAGCCAGCTTTGTCATTGGCCATAAGCCGCTCTAAAACTTCTTGAGCTTCTGGCTTGTAGCCAGCTAGCTCTTCAGAAATTATGACGTCGATTGCTTGCTGGCCTTCGTTCAAGCCAGATGTGCGGCTTGATGTCATTTGCACCGACATGTTTTCACCGCTCGGAATATAAGTCTCTCCGACACGTAGCTGCTGCAAGAAAGCGTGGATACGATACTGCGCTTTCATAATTGGTTCGATAGCACTCGTCCCGTCGAGAGCCATAATCCGTGCGCTGCCGCCACCGTCTTTTGCTCTGTCGCTAGGGCGGTGGTGCGTCTCGCCTTGTTTGCCGCCGTACTCTCCGTAGACTTCACGACCTATTTGCTCCAGCTCTACAGCTAAGCCGTAGCTGTCGCCTGTTTCTCTGGGTGCAAACATCTTTGCGCCTTGCAACTTTTCAATTCGGTCGTCTAAGGTCACAAGCTGCTTGGCTGCAAACTCAGCAGGCAGCATTTCCTTTTCGTCGACGTGCATACTCTTAGTCTGATGCACAGACGGGATGCCGTGCTTGCGAGCTGGCCCAGCCAAGTGCGCGAACTTGCTTATAGTTTTGTAAGGGGCTTGAGTTTCAGGGTCGATGCGTGCCTTGGGCAAGACACGACTAAAGATTTCGTGCAGATCCTCATCCATTTTCATGTGCAACCCGTCTGTGTCGCCACGCATCCATTTCAACAGAGCCAATCCGTTGCGTGCAACTCTCTCAAACAATTTGTCTAGTCTGCTTCCCGGCGCTCTTACTATGTCCTCGTTCAGCGCGTACTTTAAAAACTGATTAGCAAAAAGCTCAGCAGGGTTATCCATAGAGTTGTTAATTAAGTTGGCGTCAAGTGTGCGCTTGTGAAACTCGCGCATGTCAAGCTGACCATCTGTGTACATCTTGCCCATAGACCGCCAGAAAATAGTCTTCTCGCTTTCAGTCAGCACATTGGCGTACACCCAATGGCCGACCTCGTGTACAGCCTCCATTGTAAGAGGTGTCTGGCGTCTGCCTTCAGGTAAAAACGGATCGCGGCCAGCTTCCGTGTTTAAGGTAATCCGATTGCGGTCTTGCACCGCTTTTGCTGGCGCATTTTGAGAATAAGAACTTCCGTCGCCTGCTTTGAATTTTGGGACAACGCCGTTTGTTCCAATGGATAAACGCTCTAAAAAGTCTACTACTGTCTGGGCTTCGACAGCGTCCATCCCTGTCATAATTGACCTGATCTGTTCAGTAGCCTGCACCATTTTTGTAGTAGGCTTTTGCACACCATTAGGTACGTTCTCTGCGTGAACCTGACTGAGCAATTCGCGCAGCGTAAAGTAGTATTCGTAGTCTGCTTGCGATTTCATGTTTTGCTGGAAGTTAATTTGTTCCAGTTGTTCTATCCCGTCGATCACATTGCCGATGGTTTGGTATCCCTTGGAATTTAAAAACTGCAAAGCCTCTGGGTTCGATGATTTCAAAGGCTTGTCTTTTATTGCGTCGATGTTTGATGGTGCGACTTTGCGACGCCGACCACTTTGCATCACGCTGGGGCTAAACACACCAGTCAGTGACGCTTCAATCTCAGATATTTCTAAGCCAGTCATTTCTGCGCCACGTTGGTTTACAAACGTAGTCTCAGGTTCAAGAGGACGGAACGTCTCGCGTGCTGCAAAGCCGTTGTCTGACCCTTTCTTTACTGTGCCAACAATGTACTGAAAGCCGTCACGCAAGTCTTGGCCCAGCATCGTTTCAATCGTAACCTGCTTTGATCTGCTGGCAGCTTTAACAGCGCCGTAACGCTCACCCGCTTTTGGATCGACAATCTGCACGGCCAAGGTGTAGCCCTCGCCTAGATCAAAGTCTGCTTGTGTCCACGTTAGCTGGTTGTCTGGGTCAGACATCATTTGCGGGCTATCTAGTGGGTCGACTATGTCACCGTCTTTAACGGCCACAGTGTCTTGATCTTTGTACGTTTCGGTTTTCTCAAACACTTCGTTAAAATGTGGGGAGCCTTTTGCGTTTTTGTTTACAGTAAAGCGGCTGTCTCTAGCCTGAGTTACTGTAACGTAGTCTTCAAACACTCTTGGCACTGCTCGCATTAGTGCTTGTTGGCTGCTGAATGGGCCGCTTATGCGGTAAGGCTTAGCGTCCCCCGGCTGCGACTGACGAATAATAGACAGCTTGCCATCAGCTTCCTTGTTAATTCTTCCAACAGCGTTGCCGTCAAANTAAATTGCNATATGCTCGCCGTCTGTTTTGTAGTAATTAAAATCGTTTGCGCCGTCGACTTCAATGCCACTACGCAGTGTCGCCATTGCAGGCGCGTAAGGCTTGCCAGCAGGCCGACGTTTGTCTGGGTGTGTGCTGCTCCCTGCTATTGGGCCTTGCTTTGCAGTCTTCGCAGGTGGCGTTGCAGTCTTCGCAGGTGGCGTTGCTTTGGCCTGCTTTGCTTGCGTAATGACTTTTTGATTTTCTTGGCTGTCTGTGATTGCTTTGAAGTACAAGCGTGCCATTTCCTGTTCGTCAACTTTGCCAGCGTTCTCGCGGGTAATACGTTTGATCTCTTCGTCTAATGTTCTAGTCGCAGTTTTTTGTTCATTGATGTCACTGATTGCGTCTTCGACTTTCATTGCATCGTCGTCACCAAACAATACACCGTTTTCTTCAGCCCAATCAGTAGCAGTCGGCGCTTCTTGCCCACGCGCCTCAGTGTTTACAATTTCAATAGCTGCTTCTTGTATCTCTTGAGGCGACGCGCTTTCGTTGTTTAAGGCACTCGTGTTGTCAGTTTCCAATTCACCTAAGTCTTCAACGTCAATGTCTTCTCTGGCGAAGGGGTTTCCTTGCGCGTCAAAAACTGGCGTGCTGTCGTAATCGTTAAGACCGGGGGTCGTGTCGCCAGCGTAATTATACATGCCGTCTAAGACTTGCTGCTGGTAAACCTTCTCCTGTATGCGTGCAGCCCGTGCGTCTTTAGCCTCGCCAGCGTAGACTATGTTGGCAACCTTGTCGGCATATGACTGAGGTGGAAAAGGCTTTCCGTTTTTTGCGCCAAGAGCAATGTTATTTATAGTTTGTAGCATATGCTCAAGAAGTTTTGCACGGCGCTCTGATGGTGCTGTCCACGGAATTTCCACGCCATTGCGTGCCTTTAGTTTCTCAGCAGTGTTGGGGTTGTTTAGCTCTTGTTTTGCTTTAAGGCGTGCGTAGCGCAGGGTGTTCTTTGGCCCTTCGACTTCAGCTTTAATGTACGTTTCACCGACTGCTTGCTTTTGGCCAGTCTGAGACAAGGAAGTAGCCTTGCGTTGTAACCCGCTTTCGACAGTTCCTGCACCAGATTTTTCGATGAACACTTTGCCAGCCAGTGAGTAATGTTTTTTTCGTAGAAATTCTAATTCGGCTTCTGCCTCGACAACCTTATCCTCCAAAGCCTCTTCAGACATCTTGGCTGTTGGACCTTTGTCTAGCTTCTTTTTTGCAGCACTAATCTTGCTCTTGGCAGCTTTGATTTCTTCAATAGCTGCTAAGATTGGGTCTAGCACTAATGCGTTGCGCTTCATTTCCTCTGGATTTTTGACCATTGCGTTTTCGCTAACGCTGTCTATCCGCGCTTTTCTGATCTCGGCTTTTGCCGTCGCTTGACCAGTAGCTTTTTGGCGTTGCCCTCCAGATGTGCGTTCAAGCACAGCCTGTTTAATTAAACGCTGATACCTTGGTGGTGCTATTGAGCTTTGTAATTTCTTTTTTACGTCCCACGTACCAGTTCCTGTACGTTCGTGGATCATGCCAATGTGAGGTGCTAAGTCTTCTGCGTCGTCAGCCAAATTAACAGAGATGTCTGTGCCAAGACGGAAGCCAGACTTGGCTTTGTTGATCCGCATGGTCGTGTCTTTTTTCTTGTATAGTCTTTTAATGTTTGTGTGTTCGCGCTCAATGATTTCGCCAACAGATAGATTTTTTTCTCCAACGTAACGACTTTTTAAGGAACGCATTTGATTGCGTGCATCTAAAAATTCCTGCACTTTTACTGCGTCAATGGCTTGCTCTAATGACAGCTCGCCAACTTCAGGCACAACCATCCTTGAGCCTCTGCCCGGCCTTGCCATTGCGGGGTTTTCCTCAAGAACAATCAGTCGTTTAGTTTGCTCTAGTATCGCTTTCTTTTTAAGCGCGGCGTTCATAGGCAAATTAGACATTGCCTCAAAATAAGTCTGCTTTGCTTTTTCAAGCTGCTCAACGTACAGCTCAGTTTTAGTAATCTGCTCAGTGATCGCTTGGTTGCTGCGACTAACAGTGTTGTCTTGGTTGAGCATGGCGCGATGCAGTCGGTCTAAATAAACTTCCTCCGCTATACGCCGCGCTTCAACCGTCGTTACGCCTTCTTTTGCTAGTACAGCATTAAGAATTTGCTCCTGCATTTTGTTGAACTTAAGTTTAAATTCTTCTGACAGGCTTTCAATAAACAGCTTACGTTCTGCTAGTGTGCTGACCTTGCTGTAATCCATGTTCTGATCAGGCAGCTTGTCACTTTTAAATGGCTCAGTAGCCATCGCTATTTCAGCAAAGCCTTCGCCGTATTGCTTTGTTAAACTGTTGCGCACCTCTTCAGGTGTCGGCATTGCGCCAGTCGCATCGTCAGGCAGTAAGGCGTTCTCATGCGCTTTCTGAGCCATCCCAGAGGCTTTGATAACATCTAAATATTTCTGTCTTGCTAGGTCGCGCAGTTCTGGCCGCTCAAACAAATCGTTAAATTTTGTTTGGTTAAGTTCTACATTAAACCAACCGTCGTTTAAAGTTCTTGTCTCTCCCTCTTGTCGAATGTAGCTGCTGCGCAAAAAGGACAGCCCATTGCGAACATAACCCTGCTCAAATAACTCAACAAACTTTGCTTTAGTCGCAGCTTTACCAGCCTTAGTTCGTTTGTCGAACGACAGGTCTGCTTCAACTTTAGCTCGGTCATGGCCCAACGCAGTAACCAAAAAGTCTATGCGTTCTTGGTGCGGGTTATCGCCATCGCCTAATTCTTCGTATTTAACGTCACCGTTTTCTGGCTTAGTCTTCTTAGCTATCTCAGCTTGCGCGGCTGCAATCTCTTCTGCTTCAAGAGCGTCTTGAGCGGCTTGAATGATCTGTCTTTCTTCACGGGCAAGGCCAGTAAACACGCCGTCTGATACTTCTAGGCCAGCGTCGTTTGTCCCAATGGCGCGGCCCACCGTTTCAACACGTAGCCGTGCAGCTTCAAGAAGCTCATCATTTGTTATTCTTGCTTCTACTCTAGTAGCTTGCCCCATACTCGCTTCGTTGAGAGCGCTTTCCAGTCTAGCGTTAAGCTCACCGTTAGTCTCGCCCTCTATAGCTTCAAGTTTGTTTCTAGCTGCAATGCTTTTGCTGAGCGCAGAGGCTGGAGAGTTTTCGTCATAGTCGCTTAGTTGTCTCTGTTCTAACGCTGCTGTTAAATCCTTCATTGTCGATTGATCGGCTGCTTGGGCTGCTTCGTAGCCCTCCATATCTGCTGCGCTTTTAGCCTCTGCGTCTTTAAGCTGCGTAAGAGCTTCTTGCTGCTCAACCTTTAAGTCGTCTCTGTTCTGTCGTTGCTGTTGCAAAGTTGCGCGAGCTGCTTCGTCGGCTTCGCTTAACTCTGTGCCGTCTAAGTTAGTGTCGACTTCAGGCGCGTCTTGCAAAGAGCCGTCGCCACCAGTAAAGCCTTTAGGCTGAACTGTGTCTTCGCCAGAAAACGCTTTATATCGGTCAAATTCTTGCGCCCTTGTCTCGTCGTCGACAGGGTTGCGACCGGGGGTTACGCTGCCTTGAGTTGGTGAACCGTCTGCGTTTAGCTTTGCGTTCGGGTCTATCGTTTGTGCGTCAGGGTCAAAGCTGAGTTGCAGAGTTTCGGCTCGCTTTGCGCTGTCGAGAATTTCACCAACCAGCGCGTCGTTTGTTTCGTACTCATCTGACAACACGCGAGCAAACTTGTCGCTTAAGTCTTTTTGCGCACGACGCAAATCAATGGCCTGTTTGCGAAGTTTGTCTGCGGAACTGTAATCGCCCTTATCAGCCGCCGCGTCTGCGTCGACGTCTTTCCTTGCGGCAGACACGCCCAAGTCTTTCATCCGATTGTTGGCACGCTCTAATCGGTCAGACGCAGTCTCTGCTACGCTGCCTACTTCTGGAACATCTACTGTTTGACCAGTGCCAGTGTCTGTGGTTTCCGATTGTCTTGCTTCGGCTATGCGAACTTTAAGCGCTTCGTGCTGCTCATCAAATGGGTCTACAGACGCGGCCCTTCCAGCAGCAAGTTGTGCTTCGTCTGCTACATCGTCAGCGAGATCATTGCGTACAGTCGTGGCGTCTGCTCGCGCTGACTGCCTGCCTTCGATCATCCCTTGAGAGATGCCGCTTCTGCCACCTTTAAATGGATTAGGTGTGACAGCACCAAGAGGGCCAAGCACGCTACCTAAAGCCCCGCCGACCAGTGCGCCACCAGCTACAGACATAGCCCCTTGCGTGGCGCTGTATCCGTCTTGCAAGTCAAGCTCTGTGTTTCGCTTTTGTATTCCTGCGTCTAAGCCACCTTCCACCACACCAGAAGCTATGGCTTCGTTTCTTGCGCCTTTGTATATACCCGCTCGTATGCCTGCTTTGAACGCCTTGTTCTTGGCGGCTTCCAGTGCAGTCTTAGTCATAGCCTGCTTGCTGGCTTCCTTCATCACAGAGGCCGCTGCTACTTTAGCAGCCGCGCCGCCTGAACCAAAGCCGACTAAGTTTACAGGGTCAGCAATAGTGGCTACAGCATTAGTGAAAAACCCACGCCATCCATCGCCACCGTCTTCGTAAAAATTAGGCAAAATGTCGAAAGTTCTTTGAAGTCTGGCCAGTCGCATAGACTGCTCATCAGACTGTGAGTTCACGTCCATCAAGTCTCTGGTGATTGAGATAGAGTTCATGTTGCGCCAGCGGCGGTCTTCCATGAAGTAGTCGCGTGCCTCGTCTATCGACGAAAATGTTTTACCATCACGCTGCTGATAGTAGTCCATAAGGTCTTGGACAAAGTCTTGTCGACCAAATATATTTTTAACAGTGTTTTCGTTCAGGTCTTTTGCGTAACCTAAGCCGACGCCTTCGCCTGATGGGTTTGTTGCTTGCGCGTCTGCGTTGAGTTCTGCCCATGCGCCAGCGTATTTATTAAGTCTTGTACTCACGTCGGTACTCCAGTTTCCGAACTTGTCGGAACCATCATACCAAGACGTTAAGGGTCAGTCGTCCTCACTCAGACTACGGCATATTAGTTTGCTGTGTCTGGTGGTAGATATACAGTTGGTAAAACTGCATGGGGTTGTCTTCTGCAATTTTTTTAAGTTGCGGAAACTTGTTTAAAAAACTAGCCGCAGTTCTTCTGTCGTCGTCCGAATAAAAATCCAAGACTTGCTGCGTCCTTGCTTGTAAAGCATTGCGCTCGTCACTTTCAGTCTCAGTAAGATAAGCCCCAAATCGCGCAATCGGGGATAATCCGTCTTGCAGTAAATTAGGAAACTCGTGGTTGCCAGTCGCCATCCGTTCTTTAGAAACCATTATAACTGATTTTGCGTTAGCAAGAGCAGTGGGTGACTTAGCAGGGTCGACGTCAGTGAAGTAGGCTACTGCTTCTTGCAGGTCGTTGCTCGCCGCGCTGTTGTCGACAGCAACGCCATTAAGAGTGGGCTGCGCTGGTATGACGGGTGGGCCTTTTGTCAGCTTAAAACCCGGTGGGTTAGTCGATGTTGGGTCTAGCTCGTATGTCGCGCCCAAGACAAACCCCATCTGCACAGACGCGGCTACGTTCTTTGCGGCGGGGTTCACTTTGAAACCGCCTGCGCTTAACGCTGTTATAAATGTCGGAATGTTACTTGGAACTGCTGATTGCAACTCAGTTATTTTAGCGTCAATCGCCTTAGTAAACGCTAGCTCTGCTGTGCCACCAGTGCCTTTTCGATGGTCTAAGACTGCTTGCATTTCTTCAGTCATGCGCTCGGCAATCGCGTCTGCCTTTAATTCTTGCAGCAGTTTAATAGCTGTTGTTCTATTTGCAGCCGCAGTTTTAAGCTGCGTTGCAGTCGCGTCGAGTGGCAAGTTATTTATAGTAGAAATTGTTACGTCTGCGGCTTGAGTGTTCATGTCTGCAATGTCGGTAAGCCAGTCGCCCACGTAAGTACCCGGCTTTACCAGATTGCGCGACGCCATGCCTGAAACAACCCTACGGTTCTTCCATGTCGCCCCGGCGCTTTTGGGAAGTAAGTTGTTGTCTGCACCCACCCGCCTGACAACGTCCATAACCAAAAGACCTTGCGTCGACCAATCAGTAACCTCGTGCTTCGTTAATTGCGCTTCTATTTCTCTGCGAACTTTTGCAAATTTGTCTTCGTCGACGATAAACAGACTGTCAAGCTGACTAAGAGCTACGTACTCCATAGTGTTTTCTTCTGCCAGTTTGCTTAAAACACTAGATTGGTATTCAATCGCAGCCTTAAGAGCGTCTTCCGCTAAGGCGACTTCAGTTTTTCTAGCTGCTGCTTCCGCTTCTGTAATCGTCTTTTTCATCGCGCCTTGGAATACCGCGTACTGCTTTCTAAATTCTGGGTCAGTGTAGTCGCCGTTAGAATTTCTTGCGACACTGTACTCTGGAATACCCGCTGTTCTACGCAAGTTGTTTAGTTCAATAAACACAGACTTTTGACGATCCCCAAGATAAGGCCCAAGAAAACCTGACAGGATGCCATCCTTCATGCTGGTAGTCACGCTATCACGAAAGACTTTTGTTTCTCTGGTTAGCTCCTCTGAGTTTGCGTAGTTTATTCTGTTTATTAAAGTCTGCTCTATCTTTGCTTTGTCGTCGTTGTACTTCTGTGTCTTGTTTCCGCTCGCGTCTTGGTAGTCTGGCGTCGTGAAGTCGATGTTAGAAGCAGACATTAGCGCGTCTACTTCAGCGGCAAACTCTGGCGTGTTTACTTCCAAATTTTCCAGCTCTATTAGAAGTCTTTTATCAATTCTAGCTTGGATGGCTGCTAGCTTTTGATCGACTTCGTTTCTTAATTGTCCAGTTACGTTTGCGACTAGAGCTTCTTTTACTCTATTTATCTGGTCGGCTGATGGGGCCATAACCCCTGCCTCTGCCAAAAGTTTTTTAGCCACGTTTTCTATTTCGTCGGATTTGCCAACAATAGATGTGTCTTTGTAAACGCCAGCTTGCGTGATGGCCGCGCTGGTGAAATCGTTCATATAATTATCAAACGCTATTTCAAATTGGCTTTCCAGATTGATCCTTTGCTGTCCGTCAATTTTTAAATCTATTGGCATAGCGTTGTCAGCAATAAGCATCAATTCTTTTACGGCTGCGCCTCTGTTAGTCGCCCCATTGAAGACATCGCCTAACTTTCCGAGTGCTGCATCTCTTGCAACACGCTGACTGTTTGTTTTGTATTTAGTGTTTATAGTTGCAAAGTGCGCTTGCAGTCCTTTGACTTGGTAAGGAGAAGCGTTTTGGATTATTGCCGTTTGAGACGCTTGGTCAGTTAAATTACTCCATCCTCGCTCAGCTATTAACTTTGAGACTTCATTTTGGTCACCAACGATCAACCTCTGCCGTGTCGCTTCTGAGCCGTACCTTTCGACTGACTGTATAACGACTGGGTTAGTTTCGCTTAATGTTTTCCACGTAGGGTCATCAGCAGCGTTAGTGCCTACAAGATTGTTAAGGTCTGTTATTAACATTTCTTGCGCACGCTTAGCCATCTCTTGGGATGTGTTCTTGTTCCCTAGCGTGGCCGTTTCGTTTGCTATGACGTTGCTTTGTTCTACTACTTCTTTGTCAGCTTTGATTGCGCCCAGTCGTTGAGACGTTGCGTTTAGCACAAAGTCTGAAGGCAAGCCTTGAGTAAAGTATGTGCTGCCCCCTGCAAGCCCACGCTTCATACGCTCCAAGTCTTCGGGTCTTGCGTCGACACCAAGCTCCGACTGCATTTTTACAAATGAGTTAAACGCTTCCATGTTTTTGGAACGTCGGGCCTTACTGTTATCAATGCTGTCTTCAAACGCGCCGCCAAACGCTGAACCAAGTCCCGCCATTATTTTATATCCTTAATGCTACTCACAAACGCCGAAGTCTCTTTTGGATATTTTTCTCGGAAAAAGGCCAGCTCTGCTGCGTCGTTGCTGCCTTTTACGTCTACGGGGTTTTCAATATCTTTGTTGAAAGCATACCCCATGTTCGGCGCGACTTCCTCTTGGAACTTACCAAGCACTCGACCCAATTCTTTTTGAGCGTCGTTCACGTTAGAACCCGCTTCAGTCGCAAACTGGTCAAAGTTTTGCGCAGCGTTGCCGTACTGAGAGGCAGCGTTGTTTGTGACAAACTTGTTTTCATAATCTATAGCGCCAGTCATTACGCCAGTGATTTCGTCCAAGGTTTTCTTACGGCTGTTGTATATAGCGTTTTGATAATCTTGACTGCGTTGTATCGCAGCGTCAAAAGACGCTTGGTCAATCGCTGGAATTACCCCAGCCGACTTCTCTATCAAGGCTGCTGTCCTGTCATCGTATTGTGTCGAGCGATCCATGCCTCGACGTATAGCGTCTGCTTTACCTTTAGAACTGGCCAGCTCTACAGTCTTGTAATACTTGTCCATCGCGTCTGAGTTAATAGACCTATAAGTGTTTGCAATTTCTTGACCGTTGACTTGAGGCATAGTTCCTAAAGACGCCAAAGTAGATTTAAGCTCGTCATCAAAAGAAGACACTCTGCCTAAAATTCTTTCGCGCATAGCCTGTTCATCTGCGGCAGTCTGCGCAGCCATCGTAAGCTCGCGCTCAGCAATGTTTCTGCGCAAAGAGTTGGTTTCACGCTGCAACTGCTCCGCTTGCCTGTTGTTTCTGTAAGCGTACCCGACATCAAACAAAGAGCCGACACCCTCTAATTGTGATGCAAACCTACTACTGTTCGGATCACTAGGGTCGGCTGGATAAAAACTACCAACCGACTTTGATATAGCGCTTCCATAAGCCATCGACTATCTCCTAACTCATCTTCCTGCCAAAGCCTGTGCGCTGCGACATTAAGTTGCGCGACATTGGGCCAGTCGCAGCTTGTGTCACGCCTCTGCCGCCGGGCACAAAGCCTGAACCGTTAGGCGATCCGTAAGTTGCCATGCGGTAATTTACGTCGTTGAGTATGGCTTCGCCGGGGCCAGCAATTACGTCAGGCTGGTTCACGTCTCCAGAAGGTTGGGTCGCCACTTGGTCAGTTTGAGGTATGCTGCCAGAAGGGTCAGCCATATCTACTGTGCCGTCCGTGTTGCCGACTAGCCGACTTCCAAAGTTAAACCCGCCCTCACCTGTCGCGCTGGGGTTTTGGTTGGAGACTGTGAACTCTGTTTGGTTCGGGAGACTGCCGCCAGCGTCTTGGTACTGCGATCCTAAAAAAGATGTCGCGCCTCTTTGCCCTTCCGCGAAAGGGGAGAAAAACTGCTGGCCTTCACCATCTCCTAAAACCGCGTCTAAGTCTTCGCCAGCCATGCCGGGGACGCCTTGAGACTGCCCAGACTTTATATACTCGTATTGATTTTGAGGCTGGCCATCTGTCGAAACATCAATAAATTGCTGGCCATAACCCGTCTCCGAAACAACCGGCGCGGGGGCCGGNGTCGGTGCTGGTGCCGGTGCTACTGGTGCTACATAACCGCCACCGCCGCCGCCAAATCCACCCATGTCTTTTCTCCTATCCTATGACGACGCCCACGCGCCTATCGTTTAATCCAGTGCGACGCTTGCTGCGCGACTGCTGCATACTGTTGATTGGCTGCATCATAGCAGTTCCGTAGTTTCTGTTCGTCCCTGCTGTCTGCAAGTATCTGACACCATTCATATCTGGCTGTGCGCTAAACAAAGGGTTGTCTGAGGCTGAAGCTGTAGATACGCCTGATAAGTCTACAGGCTGAACGCTGTTGGGGTTGGCACGTTGCGCGTTCATCTTCAACCAAAGCTCGTAATCAAAGTCTGCTCTGCCTGAAGCTAAGTCTGTGGCGCTGTCTGACAGCCCTGTGTTTTGCATCGTAGACATAGCAGGAGCAAGATTAGGTTGAGTTGTAGCCACTGAGCTGTTGCCTTCGCCTTGCGAAAGACTTGCCCCAAAACCACCGGGTTCTTTTTCTTGTTGGCTCCGCGCTTCCCAAGGCGACTTGATGTCGCTAGACATAATTCCTGGGGCCACGTCTTGCATTTTGCCGCCGACATACGAGCCGACACCTTCGGTAGCTGTAACGCCTGTTGCCACCGCTCCCATCATGGCTTTGTTCACGTCGCCTGTACTGTCGTATATTTTTTGTCCGACGTATGGCGCAGCTTTGCTTGCCACGAAGTCGCCAAGAACGCCGCCAAGTGCGTTGCCGTAGTCAAAACTGGCTGTGCTGGCGGTGCCTTCCCAGTCTGGGACGCGAGGCCCGTATGTATTCATGTTCTCATACTTCGTGCCAGTGGCAAACATACTGCCAACAGGCCCAAGCACTGACCCAGCCACTATGCCTTCAATTAAGTTGCCAAGGCCCGTTCCAAACCGCTGACCAAAAGTGTTTGTGCCGACATTGCCAGCAGCATCTGAAGCTAGGTTGCGCTTGAATGGTTGATTGTAAGCGTCGGCCAGAGCGTCAAAGCTAGATTGGTTTGTGCGGTTGTTATACCCAGAGCCAGCAAAGGTTTCCTTAAGGGTTGTGCCAAGAGCGTTACCTAAAGGGTCGTCAAAGTTAGCGCCGGGGAATGAATACTTTGTGCCGCCACTGTACTTTTGGCGCATCAGCTCGGCCAGCATCTTGGTCGCGGCTTCTTGGTTTTCTAGCGTCGGTGGCCCGTACCCCATTTGCGCGTTAGTCGGGTCAAACCCGTCCAACAAAAAACCGCCCTTGCCCATACCGACGTTGATTAAGTCTTGGTCGATGAAGGGCAGACCAGTGTTGGCTTTGTCCCAGTTAGCTTTCGCTTTGTCGTAAGCTATTTGGTAAGCTAATTTGTTATCGTAGTTGCGGCTAATCGTGTCTTCCACATCGGCGTACTTACCAGACTTAATAGGCTGGCCGTCTTTACCTACCGCATTAGTTCCTTTGTAAGTGGACGAGTAGCCTTTCTTCGCCAGCTCAGCATTGATAATGGCTTCTCGTTCTTCCGCAGCCCTGACCTGTGCTTCAAGGTCGCTGTCGCCACCGTCGTTAGTATTTGGATACTTGGGTTTTTCCAAGTTATCGGGCCGCATCTTTGGGCGCTTGCTTGTCTTTAGGTCTGGGTTAGAATTTACGTTGCCTTCATTAGCCGTGTTGTTGTCGCTCTCTTCGTCGTCGCTACCACCAAAGCACATTTCAAATTTCCTTAGTGAACATATAACCTGTCTGCACGTACCCATTCTTATGACAGAACTTACTCCATCGGTCGTCCACACCGTTATTACATGGCATAAACAGCAAGACTTTGGCGTCTTTGTAACGCGCCCAGTGTTCAAACTTTTTCATAAATCTGGATGCAGTCGACCCGCCACGGTGTAACGGATGTATATACATGTTCTGCTCTATAGCGAGCTTAGTGCTGCCAAAGTAATGTTGGCTTAGGTTTGCAAAAAACCAGCCCGTTATGCCGTCGTCGGTTACAAGGTCTTCATCGACTAAGAACAACTTATCGTCGCTCTTGACGTAAGACTTAAGCATAGTCTCGACCTTGCTCTCGTCGTAGTCGTGGTTTGAGAATACGCCCTCGGCGTGCATGAGCTTGCCTAGCTCAGCTACTATCGGCGCATCTTTTAAAGTTGCCAAACGGATCATGGCGTTCGTCCATACATCGGGCCAACGTAATCGTAGCCTAGCCGCTTGGCTATAATGTCGAAGCCATCGCGAACACTGACAGTTGGAGCGAAAAACATTTTCCTTGCGTGCGTTTCACCGTCTACCCACCTTCTGAACCAACGCATAAACTCCATCGGTATCTTTAAATTTCCGCGATGCGCTGGGTCGATATACATAAGGTTCTGGTGAGCCACCCAGTCTCTGCCAAAAAAAGTCTTTTCGATTTCAGCTAAGAAAAATCCAACGACCTCGCCATCTTTTTCAAACACCAAATAACAATATAAGTCTCCCATTGCACGACGAGCGTGCGCTCGCATGTCGTCGAGGTCTATGTCAAAATTTTTGTAGATGCCCTCACGTATCATATCTACGCTAAGCTCGACACACTTCTCTATGTCTTTTTCTTCAGCATATCTAATCATACAAGTATCATGTTCCCGTAACCTCGGCGTCTGCTTGCACCTTTGATTGCGCGAGCAAACGCGCTTTGATCTGCTGGGTTGTTGCCCCCTGAATAACGGTACTCCCCTGTGTCTCTGTCACGCACTTGGCTTTGATACGAGACGCCTTCAGGCATCATTGGCATAGGCATAATCGGCGCAACAGGCGCAGGCTTAGACAAAGTGTCTGAAAGGTTAGGCTGATCGTTTTGCGAAAACTCTTTTCTAAACTCTGCCATAGGCTTTACTGCCGCCATCATCATAGGAGACACTGGGCCAATGTTTAAGTCTGGGCTGAAATCGGACGGGGCAGGGGCCAACATCGTACCAATTCCCGCGCCTAGTGCGCCAGCTTTAGCGCCAGCTTTGCCTACTGATCCAGCGGCTTCTTTTAAAGACTTGTAAAGGTCTTGAGGTGTAAAAGTCCCATCGTCGCCCGTGGCTTCCGTCGTCATAGAGTACGGCTTAGCGTCTCCAAACTTTTGATCAAACTTAAGACCTCCGTAAGTACCAAGGCCAGCGCCTAGTGCTTGGTACTTCGCAGTCTTGCTGTCGTTGCCCATGAGCTTACTGCCGCCGTAAGTCAACGCGCCTGCCGCAGCAGACTTAGCCCAGTCGCGGCTACCAACGTAGTCTGCGGCTTTTGTTCCCCACTTCATAAGGTCTGTGTACCACGCAAACTCTTGTGCGCCTGTCTCTGGGTTGTAGCTGCCTTCGGGTGAGCCTGCGACGTACTGTTGTGGGTTCGCTCCCATCTGCGCCAAGACATTCATTGCGGCCATTGCAAGGCCGGGATTTGCTTCGGCTGCGTGTCGCGGGATGACGATGTCGCCAGTCTCTGTGTAGGATAAAGTGTCGTCGCCGCCACGCATAGCCTTTTCGTGCATACGGTCATTGCGCTCTAAGTCGTCGCGGTCAAAGCTGTCTGGACTTGGCTGGGGTGCGCGTGCTGTCGGCATTTTGTCTCGTGAAAAATCTCTATCAAAGTTATAGC
>JGI24005J15628_10000600_pt1 | contig 20583 bp, 19 predicted proteins | sample LinPmetageLP40_FD_15628 | JGI IMG/M metagenome (IMG submission 15628)
TAAAGACATTAATAAATCCCTAGAAGTGTATAAAAAATGCATAATTGTCCTTGACAACGATGCCAAACAAAAGTCAGTGTCTTTATTGAGGGCTGCTACTATACCCTCAACAATAAGAATAACTAAGGTTGATATTAAAGAAATGAGTACAAGTACTTTGTTAAGGTTGTTAAGCTAGACAAAGTATAAGAAGGGCCATAGCTATAAATTGGTCAGATTAAAGGGGGCTAGAAAACAATGGCGAATAGAAGAACAAACGAACAAAAGACCGTTCGTAATCGAAGTAAAATTGGCGCAGGTCAACTTACACGAAATACTGGCATGACTTTGTGGGAATTCAGACAAAGACCAGGACGAGCTTACAATGGTAAGCCACCCGTAAGTGTAAACGGATTATGGTTGATGATCAGTTCGGTTGGTGTGAAATTTATGACAAACACTTTTAGAGTAAATTAGGGGACTAATGTTATGAAATGCCGTGGAATTGTTGTTATAGACTACAACATTGAAGGTAGTTTTTTAGAAGCTGCTGAAGAACAGAAAAAATTACAAGAAGCAATTGGATCAATATGTAAAGGCAATAAGCGTGTAACTTATTACCAAGTAGATATGAAAGAACGTAGAGGGGATCAAAGCCCTGATATTAAATCTATGAAATTTAGAAATAGCTAACTTACCGTTTTAAAACAATAAAAGTAAAAAAAGCCCTGATCGTGAGATTGGGGCTTTTTTTATTTCTACTATCTGCTATTACTCTGCCCCTAACTATGCCACATAGCAGGGAGCAGATAATGGAAGTACAATTAATAAAAACACTACTTAACAAAGATACTTATCTAAGCACTAAACCAAAATTAAGAAAGTCTATCTTCTCAGAAGATGCCGCAGTAATTTACAACATACTTAAAGAAACCCACACAAAATATGATACCGATTTAAAACCAGATGATTTATATTCTATCTGGATATCGGGGAACCCTGTCGCAACAACAGCAGAAATTAATGATTTTCGTGACACCATTGATGAACTAAAAAACTCAGATTTTATTACGCCAGAAATAGCAGAGGATGTAATAGAAAATTTGTGGCGGCGTGAAATTGGCAGAGACATTGCTAATTTAGGGCTAAATATGTCTGAAGGTGATCTTTCAGCCATGACACGGTTACAGTCGCTCCTTGAGAGAACTAAAGACAGTTATATGCCAGATGATTTTGGCGAACCGACAACTGATGATATTTATGAACTGTTAGCTGAAACATCTGACGAAAACAGATGGAAGTTTAATATCGAAACTCTTGCACGTAATGTATATGGTATTGGCCCTGCAGAATTTGGTATTGTATTTGCTAGACCAGAGACAGGGAAATCTGCATTTGTTATATCAATATGCGCTGGGCCTGGGGGCTTTTGCCAACAAGGTGCAAAGGTTTTGTATCTAGGCAATGAAGAAAAAACTACAAGAACTAAGTTAAGGGCTATCCAAGCTTGTAGTGGCATGACCCGTGAACAGATATCTGACAACCCTGATTTAGCTATGAGTAAGTATCTGGCTATAAAAGATCGTTTGATTATGAAGGATGTTCAAGAATGGGATCTGGATACTATTAATTCATATTGTGAAAAAATTAATGCAGACATTATTATTTTAGATCAATCCGACAAGATTAATATTTCTGGAAATTATAATGCCAGCCATGAACGGATAAAAGAATTATATAGAAGTTTACGAGAACTCTCAAAACGTCATTCAGCGGCACTGCTTGGGGTCAGTCAGGCAAGTGCAGATGCGGAAGGCCGCACCCGAATTGATTTTAGTATGCTTGAAGGTTCTAAAACAGGGAAGGCTGCAGAGGCTGATTTAATAATTGGTATAGGCAAGCATAGTGGTAANGGTGAGGATGATAATCCTGATCACACAAGGTTTATTAATATCAGTAAAAATAAACTATCGGGATATCATGGCTGTATTATCTGTAACATAGAACCAGAAATATCACGCTATGTTGAATAATGCCGAAAAGGTATTGGTACTCGACCTAGAAACTACAGTACAAAAAATCGGTGTAAAAATTGATAATAGTCCATTTAACCCAGACAACAAATGTGTATCTGCCCACTTTGGTTTTATAGATTCAAATAAAATTGATAGTGTAACCAATCTTGTTTTTCATCATGTTGAACAAGATGTAGCTGATAGTCGAATGTTGTTAGAAGCGGCATTAAAAAAGGCTACAGTCCTTGTAGCACATAACGCAAAATTTGATGTTATGTGGCTAATTCAAATGGGCTTTGAAATACCAGATACCGTTTGGTGTACTATGATTGGAGAGTACGTTTTAGCCAAAGGACAAAGGCAGGAACTATCTTTAAAGGCTACTGCAGAGCGTAGGGACGTAACCCGTAAGAAATCAGATCTTGTAGATGAATTGTTTAAAAGTGGTACAGGCTTTGAAGCCATGTCCCTGCATGAAGTTGTTATACCTTACGCTGAAGCTGATGTTATATCATGTGCAGAAGTGTATTTAAAACAACAAGATGATTACGCTAATGAAAGTAATCTGTCGTTAGTTGAAACAGTAACAATGATGAATGAAATGCTTTTGTTTCTAGTCGAGATAGAGAGCAACGGCATCAAAGTAGATCTTGATGTACTTGCTGAGATTAAAGCAGAGTTTATTGAAGAACAGATTAGTTTAAAAAAGAGATTAGAGGACATTGTTGAAGATGTAATGGGGGACACCATTATTAATCTAAATAGTGGTCAGGACATGACACGGGTGGTTTATAGTCGTGAGGTTATTGATCGTGCTGATCACCAACAGGTTTGGAATATAGGCACAGATAGCAATAATAAGCCGTTGTATCCCCCAAGAATGAATAGATCACAGTTCAGTGCGGCTGTACGGGCTACTACCCGTGTTGTGCAACGTACAAATGCTATTTGCTGTTCTGCCTGTGATGGACGTGCGTATATACAAAAGTATAAACAGAAAACCCGTCAGAAAAATGGTAAGAAGTTTCGTGTTCAGGGCGAACCTTATCAGAACTTATCTAAATGCCCATCCTGTGCTGGGGTAGGGGCTTTCTACCAACCTAATGGTAAAGTTGCGGGTCTTAAATTAAACCCTACGATGCCTTCAGATGCTTCGATCAATGGATTTAAAACAGACAAGGTGACAATCCAGCGTTTGATATCGCAAGCAGAGTCCAAGGGTAATGATACTGCCATAGAGTTTCTAACTAAGAGTAGTAGGTTAAATGCAGTCAGCGTGTATCTAGATGCTTTCGTCAAGGGATTTGAAACATGGACTAGATCAGATGGCATCCTGCATACACAGTTTAATCAATGTGTCACTGCAACTGGACGCTTATCCAGTACCGCACCAAATATGCAAAACGCTCCAAAGCGTGGTTTCCCAGTGCGTAAGGCTGTTGTCAGTAGATTTGAAAACGGAATTTTAGCAGAGGCCGACTTTTCGTCAATTGAATTTGTACTTGCTGGGGAATTATCCCGTGATCCACAGATCATATCTGATGTTAAGACAGGTAAGGATTTACATAAACAAACTGCTTCAATTATCTACCAGTGTGACACCAGCGAGGTTACAAAAGAACAAAGACAAAATTCCAAAAAGTTCAGCTTCAGTCCGATTTATGGGGGATTACTGGCTGGTGAAGCTGACCACATAAGGGCTTATGGTTCTACGTTTTTCGATATCTACGAAGGTCTTGGGGCATACCATAAGAGGCTTGCAGATGGGGTTCTAAAGAATGGTATTGTGCAAACTCCATCTGGCAGACAATTCTTTTGGCCTGACGTGGTTCGCAAGCGCAATGGACGCACAAGTCATTACACCCAGATTGTTAATTACCCAGTTCAGTCCAGTGCCGCAGATTTAATGTTGCTATCTTGCATACGTGCTTTTCGTAAGTTTAAGGAACTTAATCTTCGTTCTAAATTAATCCTGACCGTACACGATTCAATTGTCTGTGACGTATTTCCAGGTGAGCTTGAACAAATCAAAGAGGCTCTGCATTGGTCTATGGTTAAGGTCACAGAAGAAGCGGAAAAAAGATGGGGATACACTTTTGCATTACCTTTAGAAATCGAAATTTCTGGTGGAAAAAATTGGTTAGAACAAAACGAATACGCTTGACTAGTGCCACTTAGTTATGCCACAATATAAGTTCCCACAACAGAGGAATTTTTATATGAGTGATCTTACTAAAGTAAATGGCGCAGAGTTAGCTGAGTTGAACCAAATTTTAGGCACGGAAGTAGCTGGTGGTGCTTCTAACACTGCTATTGTCCGTGTCCCCGAACTAAAAATTAATGCAAAATCTAAAAATAAAGTTACAAAGAAATCCATACCAGAAGGATACTTTTATCTTAGAGGTACGGATCAGGTTGCTTATGCTGAAACGGTTACATTTAGACCATTAGCAAGTCATATCCAATATTTTCATTGGGATGGTGAAGGCAAAGAGCGGAAGCTTAAAAATAAATCTTTAGCGGTAAAAAGTGTTTATAAAGACGAAGCCAGAGATATGCTTGGTTCTATTGCTTGTGGAATGCCCAATTGGGAAGCCCGTAAGGAAATGAATAAAGAAGAAGCTAAATACTGGCGGGATATGCAACATAGGGTTACCCGTGGCTTAGTCAGCTATGAGGGTGAGACAGAAGACGGTGAGAAAGTGGTTGTCGAAAACCAGCCGTGTATCATGTTCCACAAAAACTCAACTTACAGTGGCTTTTATAACGAGGTAATTAAAAAATTACCAAATGGATCTCAGCTTTATAATTATGAAATAAAGTTAACCTCTTCTTACAACGAAAACGGTTCAGTTATTTGGTATACTTATAACTATGAACCCAATTTGAAAAAAGAACTGCCTCTTTCTGAAGAAGTAAAAGCGACCATGAGAGTGTTTGCAGATACCCTTCGTGCTGAAAATAAATACATTGACCAAAAGTATTTTGAAGCAATTAAAGAGGGATCTATTGATAGCAAAGCGACTGAAGCTTTAAAATCACTAGGTGATAACCTAGACGATGATTTTGAAGCAGCTTGAATATGAGTGCTGTAAAAAAAGCAGACACTATTTCCCATCAAGTTACTATTAGGGAAGATATGTCTAACGAGGAGTACCATTCAATCGATGGTATTTCCTCTAGTGCTGTCAAAGCGGTATACAAAAAGTCATTAGCACACTGGAAGGGGCAGAAGATTGTTCAGTCAGCAGCTTTTGCCATGGGCAATGCCGTTCATGCAAATCTTCTAGAAAAAGATAAAAATTTAGTTATCAAAGGCCCAAAAACTAAGGCCAGTGCTGCTTTTAAAGCTTTGAAGGAAAACTTAACCAAAGACCAAGTACTTTTGACTGAGGTGGAGTTTAACGTAGCTAATTGCATCACTAAAGGTGCATTGAGTAATCCTGTTTGTTCTAAGGCATTAAATCACCCTGATAGAATAAACGAAATTAGTATAATGGCCCAAGACCCGATCTCTGGTTTATTGTTAAAAACCAGACCAGATTTAATGATTGAGTCTGAAAATACCGTTTATGACGTGAAGACAACTCAGGATGCTAGTCCAAAAGGTTTCATGTCCGAATGCGTAAAATACGGGTATTTTCTGCAAGGCGCTCATTATGTATATACGTGTCAGCTTGCTGGTTATGACATAACTGAATTTTCCTTCATAGCGTGTGAAAAGCAAGCTCCCTATATTTCCCACCTTCATGTCATGGGGCCAGAAGTAATGGAGTGGGCCATGACGGAATTACATAAAACATTAGCAGTAATTGCACGGGCAGAAGAAGAAGTAAGCTACGGGACAGGCTGGGGTGATTATACGATCCTAGAGAAACCTAAGTGGCTATAACGCCTCAATCTGCAAAGGCAAAAGGCAGACGCCTGCAGCAATGGGTCAGAGATAAATTATACCTACTTTTTCCTAAACTTGAGGATGGGGATATCCGCTCCACAAGTATGGGGGCGGGTGGGGAAGATTTACTTTTTAGTCCCGCTGCACGGCGTTTGTTTCCTTATTCTGTGGAATGCAAAAACAACAAAAGTAATGCGATTTACAAAGTGATGGATCAAGCCAGCAGTAACTGCCCAAATGGCGCAACGCCGTTAGCCATAATCAAAGCTGATAATAAAAAACCTTTGGCTGTTTTGGATGCAGAACACTTTTTCAAATTAACGAAAAGGAATAAAAAATGAATGAATTTGATACGCCAATAGATAGCATTTCTATCTCTGTATCCCTTAATGAAGAAGGAATACCTAAAACAATATGTACTGCAAATTTAAGTGCTAGTTTACCAGAACATCATAAAGATTTTCTTTTATTGATGTTAAAGGGTATTGAATTCAATGTTCACGTAAGTGCTGAAGGTTTAGCTTCAATTGGTAATCTAGTTGAACGGGTTGAGGACGAAGACGAAGGTATTACGTTTGAGCCTGCAGATGAACTTGTAGATGCAATAACCAGTAACAAAGTTGTTCCTATAAACAGCAAGAAAAAGCCACACTGATGGCTAAATGGAAGGTACTGGACGATTCCAGATTTCTTACATCAGACCGCACTAAAATAGCCTCTGATGGCCTCTCAACCTCATATTACACTCTCCCTGACCATGCCACAGAACTACGTCACCTAATCAGCCACAAATCCATGTCTAAGAGCCGTGGTGACATCTTTAAGGCGTGTTACAGGCTGGGAGAAAAACAGGGAACAGACACTCTGTACGACCTTAATAAGATGAAGTTTTTCATCCAAGATTTAATTGAAATGCATGAAAGAGAAGAAAATTTATGAAGATGCAAGATTACCAAACTCAGGCAGGGAAGACTGCTTTTTACTCTGACGCTGATACTATTGTGTATCCTCTGCTTGGGCTGTGTTCTGAAGTAGGAGAATTAGCGGGTAAGTACAAAAAGCTTCTGCGGGATTCCAACGGTCATGTAACACCCGAATTTCGTGCTGCTATGGCGTATGAATTAGGTGATGTGCAGTGGTACAATGCGTTGCTTGCAACAGACCTTGGTTATGGTCTGGAAGATATTTGTCAAATGAATCTGGATAAACTTAACAGTCGTATGGCCCGTGGAGTGCTGGGCGGTAGTGGCGATAATAGATAATATAGCAAAGGAAGAATAATAATGAGCAGTTTTAAATCAAACGTGAACCCAGCATTCCGATCTAAATTTAGTGAAGATATATTTAATCACAAGTACAAGCATGACGGTGCTGAAACGTGGGATGCATTAGCTAAGACACTTGTCGATGATGTTTGTGGTGAAAAGCTTTCATCTGAAGAGGTTGACCAGTTGACCACATATATCAGGGAAATGAAATTCATACCTGGTGGACGTTATCTTTATTATGCAGGACGCCCTAACAAGTTCTTTAACAATTGTTATCTATTAAGGGCAGAGCAAGATAGCCGTGAAGATTGGGCAGATCTATCGTGGAAGTCAGAGAACTGTTTAATGACAGGTGGTGGCATAGGTGTGGACTACAGCGTGTATCGTGCGTCTGGAGCCACTATCTCTAAAACAGGTGGCACTGCATCTGGGCCTATCCCAAAGATGAATATGATTAATGAAATCGGTAGGCGGGTTATGCAAGGTGGCAGTCGCAGATCCGCTATTTATGCTAGTTTAAACTGGAAGCATGGTGATATTCACGACTTCCTTAAAGCTAAAGATTGGGCCTCTATGCCTGTTGGTAGCACAGGTAAAACCTTGTGGGACATTAAGCAGGAAGATTTTAACTTCCCAGCGCCCTTAGACATGACGAACATCTCTGTGAATTACGATACAGAGTGGCTTCTTAATTACTACAAGACAGGTGAGGTTGGTGACGTGTTCATGCAGAACGTGCGTCAGGCCATGCAGTCAGCAGAGCCAGGTTTCAGCTTTAATTTCTTTGATAAAGAGGATGAAACACTACGAAACGCCTGTACTGAAGTAACAAGTGCGGATGATAGTGATGTCTGTAACCTTGGGTCAATAAACATGGGCCGCATTAGGGATATTGATGAAATGTCTGACGTGGTTGCTTTGGCAACAAAGTTTCTGATTTGTGGAACCTTAAAAGCTAAATTACCATACGAGAAAGTTTACGATACCCGTAAGAAAAACCGCCGCTTGGGTCTTGGTCTAATGGGTATGCATGAATTCTTAATTCAGAGAGGGTCAAAATATGAAGTTACTCCAGAATTGCATTCTTGGTTACAAGTATATCGTGGAGTGTCTGACAAAGTTTCGAGAGAAACCGCAGATGAATTCGATATATCCAGACCAGTTGCCAATAGAGCAATCGCCCCTACAGGCAGTATTGGCATTCTCGCTGGTACTAGCACTGGAGTTGAGCCTATTTTTGCTGTGGCATATAAACGGCGTTATCTAAAGGGAAACAACCGCTGGGTGTACCAATACGTGGTTGATAGTGCTGCACAGGAACTGATTGATCGCTACGGATCTAAGCCTGACACAATTGAAAGTGCGCTAGACTTAGCAGACGATTATGAGCGTAGAATGTCGTTCCAAGCAGACGTTCAAGACTATGTGGATATGAGTATATCCTCAACAATAAATCTCCCAGCTTGGGGATCAAAATTAAATAATGAAAGTACGGTATCTGGCTTTGCAAATACACTGGCAAAGTATGCCCCTCGTCTAAGAGGCTTTACTTGCTATCCAGATGGATCAAGAGGGGGCCAACCTCTCACCTCAGTTCCGTATCAAGAGGCAGTAGAAAAGTTAGGCGAGGAGTTCGATGAACACGTTACAACCCATGACATATGCGACATCACAGGCACAGGGGGTTCCTGCGGCGTATAGCGAAGGATTTAACGCCTTCTTTACAGATAAACCAATTTGTATGTATCGCCCCAATTCTTTTTACAATCGTGAATGGAATAGGGGCTTTACCGCTGCTTATTTCTACAACAGGGATACCCATGTACAAAGTATTTCAGTCACAAGACTTCAACAAGTATGACGAGCCTGCGAGAGACAGGGCAAAGGCTTTTTGGTCTTCCCTAGGCTACTCCTGCAAAGATCACGACAATGAGTATGACGTTGACCTTATTGTAGAGGGAAATGGAAAAAGATTTTATTGTGAGGTTGAGGTTAAAACAGTTTGGCATGGTATTGAATTTAAATATGAAAGTATTCATATACCTGTTAGGAAAGCAAAGTTTTTAGGAAAGCCTACTCAGTTTATGGTTTTTAACAATAGTCTTACTCATGCGGCAATAATTAGCCGTAAAACGGTACTTCAAAGCCCAAAGGTTGAAGTGCCAAACATTAAGATACGGTTTGGTGAAAAATTCTTTGATATACCTAAAGATAAAGCTGTTTTTGTACAAACTATTTAAATAAAAAAGCCTCAAGGCAATTGACCTCAAGGCTTCTATTCTGTATAACAAAAAGTGGATAGAACCTTGGTCGGTTCCTATTCGTTTTAGATTTAACCCTCAAGCGCAAGCTTGGGGGTTTTTTATTATTCACCAAACAATTGTAAAATGTCTCTATCAAGTACAGGGAAAATATCTTCTTCTCCAAAAATATCTTCTTCTTGTACCCGTGCTTCGTATCGTGTTCCCATGTAGGATGCACTACCTACGCTTCTAGCGTAGTCTAAGGCCATTTCTTTAACGGTTGCGCTATATCCATCTCTTGCCGCTAAAAGTAATTGTTCAAAGCCTGCTGGGTCTGTTACTACCGTTGCTAATATATGTGCAGCAATTTCTTTTTGAAGCTTCTCTGCTTCTGCTACAGGCACAGAAGTCATTCTACGAAGAAAAGCTGCAGTAGGGTTCATGTAACCTGCAGTTAATAGTATTGCAGTAGATACGGAGTCCCGTATTTCATTATTTGTAGATGCACGGATCACTGTATCCGAACCCGACTGTGATGTTTTTAGCCTTGTGGGAAGTGATGTTTGATACATTTTATTTACAAGTACAATAACTGCCTCTGACATTTCTGGCGTTTGACCATATAGGGCATTAAGAGACTTGTATAGATTTGTGGCATCATCTTGAGATAGTTTTTTAACCGCCCCCGAAGCCATACTTCTTCTTGCCTCTGTACCAGATTTCATAGACCCAGACCCAGAAGTAAATATTTGTTCACCAATTGTATCTAATGCAACGGCACGTAAAGAATTAGTTGCTAGTTTTCTTTGAGCCTCATCTGGCAAGTCATTAATCTTTTGCAACAAATCTTCTATTCTATTAGCAGAATTATTGCTAGTCATTATGGTGCGTAAAATCTGTTTGGCACTAGAGGTTACTCTACTTGTTTCGCCGCCTGGGATGTTTAAACTATTAACGCCCCTTGGGGTATCTGTTAAAGTTTTTACTACCCCTTCTTGTGCTGATTTTATACTAGCCCTTATTCCATCTATTACTTCATCGTTGGCTAATGCGAGATCACCTAAATTTAAATAAGCATTTTCAATTTGTCGATAAGACACCATTAATTCATCTAGGAGCTTTGTGTCTCCTAGTTCTTGAAGTTGTGCTTTTATAGGTGCAAATGACTCAAATAGTATTTTAGCAGGGTTAGCATCACCCTTAGACCCCTGTGTTTGGATAGCGTTATTTAACGCATTTGCGGCTTGCGCCCTAAACAAATCTCTAAACGACCCTGTTAGCTCATCAGTAGATCTTACACCCTGTAACATATTTCCTAGCTGGGTCATTAACACGCCTGTAGAATCTGCCATAGTTTCATCTACAAACTGACTTGATGCTATAATTTCATCAGGCTCACCTCTTTTATAAGGCCCGTCTATTGCACCCTGTGGTGTATCAAACTTACGCATACCGCCCATTGCATCTGTTAAACGGCGTATAGGTTCTGAGTTAGTAAACTTTGCCATTGCACTTTTGTAAGTATCGTCTGCGGCTTTAAACTGACTAGCTACTTCTTCAGAAGAGTTAGCTATTACATGAGCCATCTGACCATCTTCAGCATCAGTAATATGGTTTCTAAATGCTATTATTCTTCGTTGTATTGTGGGGTCGTTACGNTAACTGTCTATAACTCCAGCTAACTTAGCTTTTAATTCATATAAATCTTTAAAGGTAATTGTATTTGTTATATTTTCAATTGCTTCGTTCACATCCCCTTTTATAGCAACTCCTTCTGCATCAACGCCAATAGTACGGGGCTTAAATCCAGCAAATATGTCGCTAAGTACTGTCTTTGCTCTTTCTCCTGATCCATCTAGGGCGTTTGTTGCCGCCACCACTTCATCTAGTTGGTTTTTAAGTAACTGACCATCAATAGATGCTTCTGGTAGGTTTTTGTATAAAACATCAACCTCATCCATTGCGTTTTTGAATACTGCGTATCCTTCAGTGGAAACAATTTCAGATAAAGCTTGTCTTAATTCACCAACATTAGAGGTAAATATATTATCACCACCTGTGTTGCTTTGGATTAAATCTTGTACAAGCGGATTATCTTCTAAAACAGTCTCTTGGGCTTTTAATATGCTGTCTGTTTGCTTCACAACATCGCCTACATCTGCAGTCAGTTCACTAACAGCATCATCCGACCCTCTAACTATACTTGTTGCTACCGATTGCGCTGCCTCATCTATATTACCGCCGCCTAATGACTTTGCTTGCTCCTGTATCATTTCTCCAATTTGTTCTGGGATAGCATCAGCCCTTGAGGATACAGCGGCGCTACTGGCTTGACTTCTAAAAAGTGCAATCATTGAAGTAGACATACGAGCAGCTTCGCTTTGTACCATCTCCTCGAAAGCAGCATCATCTAAACCATTTGGATTAGTTGCAGTCTTTTTTAACCCGCCCCGTGTAGAACGAATATATGCTTCAGAACCCATCATTATAGCGTTGGTGCTATCTACGGCTATTTCCTTCTCCATATCACCTAGAGACAGTTTCATTATTTTATTGTGGTTTAATACTTTGGCAAGTTCGCCCAGCCGCAGTTTCATATCAAACGGCTTTAAATTTTCAAACTCAGGATCTAGATATTTAACAATATTCAACACAGTGCCGTCTGTCGTGGCTTGTTTGAGGGCTTTGTTTGATAATAGTCTACTTACTGCTTCAGGTTTATCTTTAAATAATCCTACACCCTTACGCATAACGAGAAACAAGCCATCAAATGCACCGTTGAAGGCCATGCCATCTATAAACATGGCAACATTTTCAGCCTGTGCATCCCCTAGGATAGGCAATGTCCTTTGTACTAGGTCACCTTTAATTAAAAGCCCTTCATCTCCTTCAGATGAAACGATAGCTTCTGCTATTGCTACACCTGCAGCCCCGTATGCATATTCAGCTTTGTTCCCTAGTTTATCGGCTTTCGAACCTGTTTTTATAAGCCTACCACCATACTTAGCACCTTTTGCAAAAGCACCGCCTGGAGCAGCAAGGGTTAATATGGTTGATACGATTTCCTGACCGCCCGTTAAGTCCATACTTGGTCTACTACTAGCAAACTCACTATCGCCTAAAATAGCCCCTTCTGTAACAAGACCCCCAAATTCTTGATAAAGGGTTCTAAAAGTCTGCTCAACAGTACGATTAAAAGCACTTTGATCTACAACAGGGTCTGGAATTAAAACCTGTTCCTGTTTAAAATCTATCACTTCCCCATTATTGTCTTTGACTTCTACAATTCTACTAAAAACCTTTTGACCTTTTTCGTTAGTAGTAAATGAATCACTATTGTAAAGATCCTCTGCAGCCTTTTTCCAATCTTCTTTTTTTACATTAAATTCCTTACGGGCAACCTGACTATCAGTACCTTCTGTATATAAATCATACCACAATGAGCCGACATAATCGGTCATTGATAAATCATTCTCACCACCACCAAACGTAGTTACTTCAGGCGCATCACCATACATATTTTCGTAAGTTAAACTGTCCCTTTTAGAAAAGTCTATTTTTGGTAACCCACCAAATAATTCCCCAGTGGCTACGTTAGCTTGTGTTTTTTTAAACGCATCGTAACTAACGTCATCAGAAAGGTTTAACTCTGGATACCTACTGTTTAAATCTTCTATTTGTTTAGAAGTATCTTCTATTGGTTCTTCTGGTGGGATTTCATCATCTTCTTCTTCTTCAATATCAATCGGGATAGGTAAATTGTTCTTTTTTAAGAAATCTAATTCACTTTCTGATAAAGCAGCCATATTAGTTACCTCCCTTTTTCTTGGTTAGTTCTGCTCTAATTATGGCTTCTGGTAATGATAATTGTTTAGCAAGTATTTTAAGATACGTTTCTCTGTCCTTGTCTGACTCCATATTAGCCCAACCTATTCTTTGACCTTGTATTTGTTCAGAGTTGAGCCAAATAGAATTACGTTCTCCAATAGTCTTAGTTGGTGTATTGTTTTTGTTTTCCTCAGAAGTAATTGGGACTTCTGTGTTAAACCATTGGATTCCACCTTTTATGCTTTCATTTGTTGACTGTAAGTAATTATCAAAATCTACCATAAATGGAGCATAAAACTGTTCAGCCCCTGGCTGGCTTCTGGCAATTTGTACATCTGTACGGTTCAAGAAACCATCGTGTTTTAGTTTAGTAGTATTGTAAGTTTTTAATACTATTGATCTAAGACCACGGGTAAAGGTTTCATAATCACTACCTATGGAAACTACGTTAATGGCAGCTTTAAAGTCTTGATCAGTGGTTCTAACCTGTCCTAGTCCAGTTCTTGCATAGGTAAATGCAAACTCAATAAGTTGTGATTGATATCTAGAGTATGCGTCTGCAGAGATGTTTAATGCCTTACTGGCTTGATCTACATCTTTATCAATAAACTGATTTATTGTAGAGTTAACTTCGTCTGAAGATTTTCCTGCAAAGAATAGTTCTAAATTACCAACTTCTTCTTCAATTCTCTTAACAATAGCAGGGATTGTACCACCAATAATTGTAAGAACTTCTTCGTTTTCTTTAACAATATTATCTAAACTTTGCGCTCTGGTAATTAAATCGGTCATGCCTGACCGTAGATCTGTTAAATTAGCAAAGACACTTTCTTGAAGCCTTGTAGCGTTACCCATCAATAGTTTATAATTTTCTAAAGACCGTGTCTCGCCTATTATGTCTGCTCTGGTAAATGTTTTGTCTAATGTAGGAGAATAAAAGTCTCCTTTTTTATTAAGAATTAATTCAAGATTTGTTTCGATTTCGCCAATTTTGACCTTACCAAAAACTACAGATTCAGTTAGATCTAATTCATCCGCTTTTTTAGATAAATCGTCTATATGGGTGTCTAATATTTTAATTAATTTAGTTTTAGTCTCTGCGTCTAAATTAACATTATTATTTATTTGAACTTTACGAGCTTTAGTTGAAGCCACACTACCTATATTATTTAGATACTCTGATAAATCTTCTGGCTTTTCACCGTTAAAGGCAACTAAGAAATCAACCATATCTTTCTTAGCTACATCTTGTGGTGTAGTTGAATTATTTTTTGCCAAGGCTTGCTGAATATTTAAAAGCTTTTCTTGTGAAGTATTAGACAGACTTATTACTTCATCAGCAGGTAATACAGATTCCTGAGTTGTCTTTTTATCTATTTCAGCTATTAAAAATTTATATTCANTTGAATCTTTTGGTGCATTTAAAGCAATAGCTGCAGCTTTCATCGAATTTAATCTTTGAAGGGAAAACTCGCCCGTACTAAGTTCTTCCATTTTAAGTACATTGCGCCAGATATTGTTTTTTTGGTTTTCTGCCTCTGCCTTTACTATTGCAGCCAAAGCAATATACTCTGGTGTGTNAGTTTCTTTTAAAAGTTCAGCAGTTTGTACAATAGTTTCGGCTTCTTCAGGATTAGCAAATGCCTTTTGAATAGTAACTTTTAGATTTGCATCTTTTAATAGCTGTTCTCTTGTGGAGAGTACTAACTCCGTAGCAGCGTCAATTTGTTTACCGCCTTGGGTTAGTTCCTGCCTTAACAAAGAAATTTTATCTAAAGTTTCAAGTTTATCGAAATCAAGTTCAGGTGGCGTGTTTCCAAAAGGAGTTATAACAACGCCAGGTATAGTAACATCAACCTCTTTAGTTTCTGCTTTATCAGTCTGATCTGTGTTTAATCCAACTAATTTTTCATTTGCTTCATCTCTTATTTCTTGTGGATTTTTTTCATCTTCTGCAATTCGTTTTAAATCAAGTGTTGTTATGGGCCTACCATCAGCAAATGAGGTATATTTACCCAAAGTAACTTTAGATGGTGGGCGTTGTGATTTTTCACCATCACTATTTGTAACTAAAAACTCTGGAGGCTCTGTCACAAGTTCTTGACCGACTACAGTATTAGTAAAGTTAAGTTGATTACTCTTAATCATATTTTGTGCTGTTGTCTCAACAGTACCTACGTTGCCATCGTATAAGTCTAGTTGCTGGTAAAAAAACCTTATAGCCTCTGAATTATTGGAATCTCCTGAATAACGTAATGCTAATGTTTTTGCATTCTTTTCTCTTCGCACAGCTTCTGCTTCTGCTTTTTCTGTAGCAGCCTTTGTAGCTTTTCGGGCTTCTTTTTCTTCTATTCTTTTTTCTTCAACTATTTTTGCATCTAATAATTTTTTATCCCTAGCATCTTGAAGCCAGCTTTTAGCTATAATGTCAGCCGCTTTGGTAAATCCTTCAAATTTTTCTTTTTGTACAAAACTCTTTTTTCCTGATCGTACATCAGCTTGTGTTTGTCTCCATCCCATCAAACACTCTCCTCTTCTGTAACAGGCTCTTCTATTGTTTCTTCTACAGGATCTTCTACACTACCTAACATTTCTGCTTGCTCATCAGGAGAAGCAACAGTGTCATCAATAGGTTGCACTGACATTAGACCAGCGTCCTCTTCTACAGGATCTTCTATTGTTTCTTCTAAAATTTCTTCTTGGTTACCATCAACAATTCCCAAGGCTATTCTCAATGAAGTAGGGGTTACTTTGATGCGGTCTTTGTCAGATATACCCATGTCATACTTTATGTCTTGTTCGTCTGCCAATATTCCAACGTACCTAGCCAATGGCCCAGCCATCAAAATTGCTAAGTCTATAGAAAACTTTCCACGGGAAATTCCCTGCATAAGTATAGAACTTACTATTGTCGCTACTTGGGCTTCTATTGCTAATAAAGAATAGACCAGTTCTANTTCTTCTGGCTCATTCATTTTGTTTATTANATAATCAACGCCCTCATCGTATGACACAATATCAGGTGGCCTGTGCCAAGGGTAATTTCTTATATCTGCAGCGTAGTTTGCGCCAGCTATTGGTTCCTCAAGCTTCTTCATCTACACCATCCTTTTTATCTTTAACATCACCAAGCATTTCTTCTTCAAGTTCGTCAAAATACTCAGTTGTGTGATAGATGCCTTCTTCCCCAAGTTCGCCTGTAGCTTCTGGGTTTTTACCATTCATAAAAGATTTGATGGACTTTTTAACCGCATCTTGGAACTTCATTGAATTTCTCCATAGTTAACCATCAGATACCCATCTTTTCCTACGTGAACAGCGTGAGGATATTTCTTTTGGACTTGTTGGGCTATGACACCAAAAGTTGGGTACTTATCCCAGCCAATTTGCTTTGCTTTAGAATTCCACTCCCAAGTGTAGTATTTGTTGCCACGGATGGTGTCGTAGTACTCAATATTAGTTTTCATTCTTTCATCTGAACCAGCGGTTATGTACGCTGCGCCAAGAGTAAATAAACCGTCCACGAAAGAATTTCCTCCACTAGAACTGTTTGATTGTGCGTTGATTTCAGTAGCTAATATTTTAGCATCTCTATCAGATTCTGCGTTCCAACCTTTAAACACATAGTCTAACATATTATCTACACGATCCCATAAGCGGGTCATTGTTTCAGTTGATATGTCTAAAGTATTTTTGACATCTAGAGTAGCTGCTTCAAATTCCATTTCTGTATTTGTAGTAGCTACTTCTTGCCGCCACTTTGCGTTAGCTAAATCTAAATTGTATTGCATATCTGCATAAAACTCTTGTCTGGACTGTTCCAGCGATGCGTTATACTCAGCAGTATCGTTAATTTCTGTTACATTAAAACGCTTCATTTGGTTTATTTGCGTAGAATTGTGTGTGTCTACTTGGGCGTTTAAGTTGCTATAGTACTTAGCCATATCGTTATCGGATTCTGCTCCAAAAAGACGGGCTGCGTTTATAGCTGATTGGTCATTAAACAGGGCATCCACCATGGCTTGGGTATTAATAACTTCAGCTTGCTGTTCATTGGTAAGATTTTGTAAATCTATTTCTAAGAAAGCTTTAGCATTTTGCACAGCCGAAGCCTGACGGGCATCAAGATTAGATACTTCAAACTTAGACATGACGTTTGCTTTATTGATGATAGATTGTTGCTTATTATCTAAGTTTTTTGTTGTTAAAGTTTGATAAAAGGTAGATTCTTTTTCGGCTACACCCAGCATAGACTCCATAATAGCATTTGACATTGCTGCGGTAGCTGCTGTTCCTGTAATCCCAGAAAATGCAATAGTTTTAGAAACATCTCTTGCTAACGCTTGCGCCCAAGGGGGAATAATAGGAGAGTTGTCTGCTCCCTTAAACTCCGCAGCAATGGTTTTCATTTGCCATAGAATTGAAGTTTTAGCGTCTACAAAGTCTGTACCTTCACGGGCTAGTTTATCTGCAAGAAGTTTACCAGCAACCGTAGAGGTATCTACCATGTTTGAAATGTTAATATTTGCGTAGTCGTTGAGGGCTTCACCTGTCTCGCTCACTGTACCGTCAGCGTTAATACCTGTAGATGCTCCTGTCATATCAATTTGTTCAGCAGTTACTAGATTTTCATCTCGTACCGTTCCAGTTGCTGCATCTACCGTAGTTTCGTCCGTACCTAAAAGATCTTCTGTTGTGCTTGCTGTATAAGTCTCTGCACCAGGATTTACGATTTCGTTTACACCAACTGTCCCATCTGTAGTGGTAACGGCTACAGCGGGTGACTCTCCTAATTCATAAGTAGATTTCGTGGAATCTAAGAGCGTACCAAGTGTGTCAACGTCTAGTGCATCAACCTTACCACTTAATTCTGCTCCGTTATTTTTTAACCATGTCTGGGGATCATCAATAATTGCCTGTATACTTGCATCACTAGTAGTCATTCCAACTTTAGTAGCAAAATCAATTATCGTTTGAACATCAAATTCTGGTGCGGCTGCTACAGGAGCGGCTGCTACAGTTTGTGCAGTAGAGTTATTATCATTGTTATTAGTGGTAGTACTGCCAGAATTATTGTCATTATTTGTTTTATACGCATTAGCAAGTCTGTCTACGGATGCTTGACTATCATTAAAGTCATTACTTCCAGTGATAGCAAACCCTGGCCCACCTGCCATATTTTCGCCACCTACATAGTTAGTGCCTTCAAATGTATTAGCCATTGACTGCTCAAAGGTATTACCGCCGCCTACATAATCTGCCCATAATCCCATTAGAGTTTATCCTTCTCTTCATTACAGCGCCGTACACGGTCACGCAGGTAAGTATAATTTTTGATAGCCTCTTCGACTGCTGTACTATCCGCAGGAAGGCTTTCTATTTCATCAGCTAATTTATTATTAAACTCAGGAGTGTACTGCTTTATCGAAGGGCAGTAGATCTCTAACTGAGTTCTATAGACCGTTTCCCCGCAGCCTACTAATAAGGCTAGGGCGGTCAGGCATAGTATCTTCTTCATGCTCTGAGACTGCCTTGTAAAATTTAGTGGTTTTCTTTTGTGCTTGAAGATCATCCTTCAACACTTTATTTTTTTCTTTTGCTCGACCTTTTACCTGACCAAACACATAGATAATTGGTAAAGCGATAGCCAAACTGGCAATTATGTAAGTTTTAATCTTACCAAAGATAAACATTAGTGAATGCCAGCCCTGTTATCTTTAAANCGTGCATACGCTGCCAAACCTATGCCTCCTATTGCACAAGCTAAAAACAGNGTTTTAAGCATNGGTGCNTAGCTTACTAGACCTTGAATTTGGCCTGAAACCTCATTTAAGGTTGTAGCTAGGCCAGCAATACCTGCCCCCGCCATTGTTTTGGATTTAGCTAAACTTTTAGTCGCTGTGGCTACAGGTTTTTGCACCATAGTAGGTGCGCCGTCTTCAGTAGTCATTTCAGCATCTGCACTAAACAAAGCAGCTTCAGCAGCCCTACGTCTTGTTAGGCCAGCTAAAGCAGTTAGTTTTCCGTTAACACGGGCTTTGTTCCACCGCATGAACTGTTCAGGAACCTCATCGTACAACGACTGATTAAGCTTTTTAAGAAGGGTACTGCTTTTAAACGCCCCAGCGCCAAGATTGAATATGAACGAGGTAAGAGCGTCATACTGGTTCTGTGTCAGTGGTACAGTGACGTAATGATGAACTGCCTCTGCGTGTTCGTTTAAATCAATCATCAGTCGCTGTTCGCAATATTCTTGCGACCATACAGTGTCCTCATAAACCTCACGGGTAGCTCCATAGCCACAAGTTAAAACGCCAGCACTACATTTGTATGGATATACTTGACCGTCTTCTTTAACTTCATGCAGACCCTCAAATTCTTTGACTAAGTCTACGCCTTTTCCTGAAACTGATTTAGGGTGCATAATTACCTCGTTGATGTGAATGTGGATGCAAACCCAGATTGGGGAACTGCGCTAGAATTAGCGGCACTTAGATTGCCCATAGAAGCATTAGCGCCCTGAGTTCTGTTTAAGTTACTTAAATTATCTAGGGTACTTCTGACGTTAATTGTCTTTGTTCCAAGACCCTGACCTGATACGTCAAATGAGTTTAGGATTAAGTTGCCTTGAGCATCCATTGCACGACTGATTGTATTTCCCTGCTCATCGATGGTGCTTTCAATCAATCTACCGTTATCGTCAAAAGCATTACCTAATTGCGTAAACTCTTGCCGCATTCCCATGTCTAAATCAGTTTGGGACGCAGCAATTTTAGCCATATCTCTGGCCTGAGTAATTTGACTTGCATCTAAATCTGCCAAACCTTGAGCAAACTTTGTTTCAGCCGCAGCAGACTGTGCAGCTTGGGCTTGTGCTGAATTTTGGGCGCTGGCAAAGCCACCTTCTACTGTATTGCCTAGAGTTTTAACTTGAGTATCAACACCTTTTGCCACGTCTGATAATTGCGTAGAAGCAGCATCTGCAAATCCACCAATGTCTTGGCGTAGCTGTTGATTAGCATTTGCATTTGCTAATTGTATATCTGCCCGTGTCTGTTGTGCTAATGCTGTGTCTTCTCCGTACCTATCAGCATAAGTATCGAAGCTGCTTTGAAAGCCTTCTTGGTTAGTCTGTATTGCTGCTTGATTTTCTAGCTGTTGGTTTGCGTAGGTTGTTGCATCGTCCGACATTACATCAAGACTATCTTGTATGTTACCTTGCCCACCTAAAACTTCTGCCTGTGTATTTGTAAGCTGCGTCTGGGCATCACCAAACCCTTGATCCAAGGCCGCACCCGCATCAGAAAAGCCTGTGTTCATGGCTTCGCCTGTGGCAGCAAACTGTGCAGTTCGAT
>JGI24005J15628_10000605_pt1 | contig 20463 bp, 7 predicted proteins | sample LinPmetageLP40_FD_15628 | JGI IMG/M metagenome (IMG submission 15628)
AATGAAGAGCTTATATTTGCAGATCTAAATAAAAAATCAAACACAAAAACAAATTACAAATCATCAAAAACTATAGAAGAAACTGTAGATGGTTATGATTATGACACAGATATATATGATCTTAATGAAGGTAAAAGATATGGTTTAGACCCACAGCACGCACAGACAAATGGATCTTATTATATTGACTGTATGGCTGGAATAATTAATTTTAGCTCTAACATTTCAGGAAAAACTGTGATTATAGAATATATAAGTGACACGCTCGGTACTGATGAGGAAATGAAAGTGCATAAGTTTGCAGAAGAAGCTATGTACAAGTGTATAGCATACGCAATACTTTCTACAAGAGCTAACATACAAGAGTATATAGTACAAAGATTTAAAAAAGAACGTTTTGCTTCTACTAGAACAGCAAAGCTAAGACTATCAAATTTAAAATTAGAAGAATTAACTCAAATACTTAGAGGTAAATCTAAACAAATAAAACACTAGTATATGCCGGAGATTAAAAACAACTTTATTCAAGCTAAAATGAATAAAGATCTTGACGAAAGGTTGGTGCCTAACGGTGAGTACAGAAACGCTTTGAACATACAGGTTTCTAATTCTGACGGTTCTAATGTTGGTGTTATTGAAAATGTTAGAGGTAATACTCTAAAAATTTCTGGACCAGGTTCTAGTGTTGATTATGGTAGTAGATGTGTAGGGACTATTGCAGATGAGTCAAAAAATCTTATATATTGGTTTGTTGCTGCCCCTATGTCTGGTGAAGTTGTTTATAATTTTAACAATACAAATTCAGGTGTTTTAGACTGGAGTTGTAGAAGTTGTTTATTAGATGCTACAACTAACACTTGGTGGCGAGATAAGATATACCAATACAATTCTGTTTCTGAAATAATAAATCCAGTTTTTGTAGATAATTTTTTATTAAAAACATCTTTTCGACCTAGCAGTAACAATGCTAACGGTTTAAATTTAAACACACCCGCTTCAACTGTTTTTAGTGGAACTAGTAACAAGCATTTTTACACTTTAGATTTTATACCTGGAAATATTCATGAGCAAGTTAGTGTTGGTATGACTGCGTATTTTTTTAACGGTAGTGCACATAATAACGTAACAAATTTTTCTCAACCTGCTGGTCAATTTTCACAAGAAACTACACCAGTAGTTAGAACTGTTATAAGTGTAGATAAAGATTTAAATGGTCGTACTTGCGTTATATTTGATAAAAACTTACAAGAAGAGCATGATGGAGCTAATTTTACTAATGGAAATAAACTTATAGATTCTTCTATTGCTGATTACAATTATGTAATATTTACAAAGAAAAGACTTTTAAATTTTAATTGTGACAATATAGTTACTGGTATAAACACTCTTTATGACTTTTTATTATGGACAGATAATGATTCTGAACCTAAAAAATTACATGTCCCAAGAAGTATAGCAGGTACTAATCAAAACGGTAAATTTAGTACTAGACTTATAGTAGAAGAAAGAGGTATTGAAATTAAAGATGATATATTAGTAAAAGAAGAAAACATATCTGTAATAAAAAAATATCCTAAAAATAAGCCTTTAATAGAAGAAAAAGTTGAATATGCTTTAGCAGCCACAGCGTCTTACAATTTTACTAACCAGCAAGAGATTATTAACGGATTACCTACAAATTTGTTTTTATTAAGTGATCCTGGTGATGTAGTAAAAATTGGTTTTGACAATTTTACTGGAGGAAATAATTTTGTTATAGGAGAAGAAATAAGATTTTTAGAACAATCTAGCACGCTTCAATTACCTGAAAATTTTTCTGTTAGATGTAAAGTTTTAGAAAATATAAGCAACACAGTAGAAGTTTTTCCTCAACCTTTTCCACTTAGCCCTCTTACAATATCGCATGGCCCAAACACATATAGATTAGAAATTTTAAGCATATCATCTAACACTATAATAGATCCTACAAATACAGTTAGAGAAGACTTTAATGTACAGAGAGTATTAGATGAAAAAAGCTTGTTTGAAAAAAATATGGCAAGATTTGGTTATAGATGGAGATACCAAGATGGTGAGTATTCTACATTTTCACCTTTTTCAGATATTGTGTTTGAGCCTGGAAAATTCAATTATGATTCTAAAAAAGCCTATAACAAGGCTATGCAAAACCAACTTATAAGATTAACTTTAAGAAACATTATAGCTAGTGATATGCCAGATGATGTTATTCAGGTTGATATTTTATATGTTGACTCTAACTCTCCAAACGTGTATGTAGTTGATAAACTAAGATATAATGATTACGCGCATGTTTCTATTGGTGCTCAAATGTATAATCATTGGCGATCTGATCAATATGAAATAAAATCTGACATTATATACGCTTCTGTACCAGAAAATCAATCGTTTAGATCTTGGGATAATGTACCAAGAAAAGCATTGGCCCAGGAAATAACTGGTAACAGACTTGTTTACGGTAATTATTTACAAAACTATACATTAAGAAATAATTCTCCAGAAAATTTATATGAAAAACCAGTTTTAGAAACATCATTAGATGATAGATGGAGTCCGCTTGTAATCCTTAACACTAACACTAGAGGTGGTATTACTACTACTACAATAACTACAAATAAAGTTTTATACAACGATATTTATTTTGATGAACAATCAGTAAACCACCCAGAGTTAGACTTTCCTTTTTTAGAACCAGAACCTTTAGAAAACTTATTAGGTAATCCTTCTTTAAAGTCAAATAGAAAATATCAATTAGGTTTTACTTATTTAGATGAATACGGTAGAGAAACGCCTGTGTTTAGTAATTCAGAAGCAACTGTAGATGTAACAAAAAAACACGCAGATGAGTATACACTATTGACTTCTAAAATAGTTTCTTTCCCACCTAGTTGGGCAACAGATTTTAGAGTTTACGTAAAAGAAACTTCTAACGAATACTACAACGTTGTAATGGACAGAGTGTATAGAGCTGAAGATGGTAATTTATGGCTTTCTTTTCCTTCATCTGAAAGAAATAAAATACAAGAAGATACATTTTTAATACTTAAAAAACCTGCTGACTCAGATGCTTTAGTTGAAGATCCTGCTAGATACAAAGTTGTTTCTATAGAAAACGAAGTTCCAGATTATTTAAAAACAAAACAAAAGCTAGTTATAAAAGCTACTGGAGATGACACTCTTCTTCCAACTCCACCAATAACACATTTATTTACATCAGGTCTTTCAAACACTAACTTAGACACTTTGTTATCTCCTTTGTCTAGAACTTTTAAAATTGAAGTTACAAGATTATCAGACGAGACAGCAATAAATTTACAAGATGCTGGTGTCAATGTATTTGACTTTAAAGTTGGAGGACAATACTCAAGAAAATACAATATTGTAAATATCACTGCTGACACTACCGAGTATACAATAACTTTAGATAAAATTATACATAGTAGTGAAGACTGGATGTATAGTAATGTTTTAACAGCAACTTACGATGACAAACTAGAGTTATCTTTTTACAAAGAAATATCTGAAGTTAAACCAGAATTTTTTGGTAAGTTTTTTGTAAAAATAGAAGGTGATGGTATTGCAGACCAATATTTAAATACTAACGTAGAATCTGATACTTTTTATGGTGTAACAGGTTCTTTTAATTTTTTCTATTTTTCTGATGTTGGTAAAGCCGGTATTATAGATGGCACAACAACACTGCAATTAACTCCTAACGGTACTACTTGGGAGTATTACCAATCATCAAATGGTTTTAATCCTCATACTGGTGCTTCCACATCTGTAATACACAGTGCGGGTACTACTATGGTTAGCGCTGAAACATCTACAGATAGCTCGAATGATTGGGATGATGTTTTTGATTTAATAGGCCCTCCATTTCTTAGTGGACAACCATCAAGCGGTTGGTTTATAGATGAAGTTTTTTATGCCGGAGTTCACCCAAGTGGTAACCACCCTAACATACATAATCCAAACAACGTAAACGCTACAGACAGTAATTTTAATTACGGTAGAGGTATATTTAAAGATGGATCGCAAGACTATATAGAATTATCATTTGGCCAAATACAACCTAGTTCTGGATTAGCTGGTAGCGCTTTTGGAGGTCCTAATGGAGACGAAATAAACTATGCTGATTTTAACGAATCATTTATATGGGAAGTTGGTAGTAGTCAAAACCCTAATCATGCAGACCAAAACTCTGTGACAAAAAATTTAACACCTGGTAGTAAGTTTAGATTTTTAGGTGATCAAAACACCGCAATATACACTATATCAGATAGTGTTAGTATACAGAAAATTAGAAGATACAACCATACAGAGTGGGGTGAAGTAAAATATAGGTTTGACCAGTGGGTTTCAGATCAAACAAACACAAATAAAGAACAAAACTATATAGACGCATGGAATAGATTTTCTGCTCCAAATAATAGAAGGTTAACATATGTAATTCCTATTGATAAAGATATACTTGGTCCTAGTGGTACGTTAATAAATGGAGATCCTATTACAGACCCAGACAAGGCAAACTCAGCAGCTTTAGTGTCTACGCCACAAACAATACAGTTTATAGAACAAAGAAAAGATGAAGAAGCTGATGTAATATCAAGTAGTAACCCGGTTATATTTGAAACAGAGCCAAAAGAAAATATTGATTTAAATATATTTTATCAAGCATCAGATTCTTACCCAACAAGGTTGACTATTGAAACAGCTGAGCAGTGGGTTCCTTTAGGTAGTGTTGTTACATGTAAGTCGCATCCTTATGTTGTAAGCGCAACAAGTATTACGTTTGTTACTGGTTGGGAAATAAATAATTTTGGAGAGATAATGGTTAAGTTTAATCAACCTTTAGATATTTTAGGCATGGGTAGACTAGACGTTCTTGATCAACAAACTTTAATATTAAGATTTGTTAGACCAGACAATTCATTTACAACTCTTAGAGGTGCTTGGACAAATCCTGTTACAGTTCCAGAGTTTGCATCTGTTACTCCAAGTTTAGAAATAGGTAATCAAACTGACTATGTAACAAATAATATGCCTTGGACAGAAACTGCTTATCAAGTTAGTAGTTCTAATGTAGCTGCTAATAAAATAGGTATATCTTGGTTTAATGTGTTTTCTTATGGTAATGGTGTTGAGTCTGATAGAATAAGAGATATTTTTAACGAAAAAAAATTAAGTAAAGGTGTTAAAGTTTCTACAACTATAGACGAGCCATATGAAGAAGAAAGAAGAAGTAGTGGTTTAATATATTCTGGTATATATAATAGCAATAGTGGTGTTAATAATTTAAATCAATTTATACAAGCTGAAAAAATAACTAAAGATTTAAATCCTACCTACGGAAGTATACAGAAATTGTTTTCAAGAGAAACAGACTTAATATCTTTTTGTGAAGATAGAGTTATAAGAATAGCTGCTAACAAAGACGCTATATTTAATGCTGATGGCAACCCTCAGTTAATAGCCACTAACAATGTTCTTGGTCAAACAATACCTTTTAGTGGTGATTTTGGTATATCAACAAATCCAGAATCTTTTGCTAAAGAAAGTTACAGAGCTTATTTTACAGATGCTAAAAACGGTACAGTTCTTAGATTATCTAAAGACGGTTTAACGCCTATATCAGATTATGGTATGAAAGATTATTTTATTGATGTATTAAAAAACAATAATGAATATAGAATAATAGGTAGTTATGATGATAAGAAAAACTTATATAATTTATCTATAAACAAAGATCAATGCTCTTTACCTCAAGTTAGTTTTGGAGATGAAAAATCAACAGTAAGCTATTCTGAAAAAAATAGAGGTTGGGAAAGTTTTAAAAGCTTTGAGCCAGAACAAGGCATAAGTCTTTCTGGTGATTATTACACGTATAAAGGTGGTTATTTATACAAACATCATTCACTAGTCAGTGATAGAAACGCATTTTATGGAAATAATTCATTATCATCTGTTACATTTTTATTTAATGCATCACCTAGTGTTATAAAATCTTTTAATACTTTAAATTATGAAGGCACGCAAGCAAAGGTTGTTGAAGAAACCGCTCACCCAATAGTTCAGTCAAATTCAAATAGAGGTTTTTATAATTTAACTGGAACAGATGGTTGGCTTGTTTCAGATATAAAAACAGACAAACAAGATGGTGATGTACAAGAGTTTATAGAAAAAGAAGGTAAGTGGTTTAATTATATAAAAGGTAAGAAATTATGACAATAACAGCGGGAGATTTAGATTCTAGTGCATTTAATATACAAGGTATTGGCTTTGCCACTGGTTTAGCTGGACCATTAGTTGGTTGTAGAGATTCTTTAGCAGATAATTTTAATATAGACACTGGAGGTGTTTATGGAACTGCTGGTGCTGTTGTTGTGTTTAACACACACTCTGATCCAGGTGATCCTAACGAGTGTTTGTACACTGGTTGTATGGACCAAAACTCTTCGTCATTTTTTTCTACAGTATATAATGGTAACACGTACTACGCAACAACAGCAGGATCTTGTGATTATGAAGGTTGTAATGATCCTTTAGCTTTAAACTACAACGTAACTTGTGGTGGATATGTTTTACCTTCAGGAACTTCTATAACAATAACAAATAATGGGTGTTGTAGCTACCCAGTTTCTTATGACTGTGATAATGTTAATGGAGGTGTGTTAACAATAACAAACGGTACTGGTACTTATGTTGTTTGTGATGGCTTAGGTTTGCCAAGTGGTTGCTACGCTACAGCGGTTGACGCTTATGCGGCTGCTATAGCTGCTTGCCCTGCCTGCGGTTCAAATGTTGTTCAAGGTTGCACTGATCCTTGTGCTCCTAATTACGATTCACTTGCCACCTGTGATGATGGTTCTTGTGTACCAGTTGTATATGGTTGTATGGACGATGGTAGCATGACAACTGGTCAAGTAAATAGTTCTGGTAATTCAATATGGCCAACAACAACTTGCCTTGGTTATGCTTGTGCATCTTACGATTCGTACGATTCTAGTTGGAGTTATGTAGACGATTTTGGAACTGGTCTAGAGCTTAATACTAATTTAGGTGATATTTTAAGTAATACTGGAGCTAATAATTACGATGTTAATGCTACTACTATGGATTGTAGTTGTGAATACCACGGCTGCACAGATCCTCAAGCAATAAACTATGAATCATTTTACACTAACGAAGATGGTAGCTGTATTTATGCTGGTTGTATTGATTCAACGTCTGTAAACGGAGTTACAACATATAATCATCCAAATCCAATATTATACGATAACTTAGGTAACATTATAACTACTTGGTATACAAATCCTATTGACGCTACTATTGATGATGGTACTTGTGTAACGTTTGGTTGTAATCCTATTAACACTCCTAACGTTACACCTTGGAATGGAAATCCTATAAAAGAAACCATGATTAACGACAATGCTTTTGAAAAAGCTATTGAATCTTGGAACGAAGGTGGTATAAACACTCAAATGGAAGGTCTTTATTATGGACACGCTGAACCACCACTTGAGCAGCCTGGAGTTCCTATTTGTGGTATACCTTCTACTTTTGGAAACAATTTAAATAATATTGTTGATTATGGTAACGGACTTACAGGAACTTGCACGTATACAGACAAATTAACACATATGGCTTGGCAAGATAACAACGGCGTGTTTGTTTATGATGGTTTAAGTTGTACACAAGGTTTTGCAAACGCTTGGGGACCTTTTGATCAAAATTATTGGAGTGGTGGAGACGGGCATAATGATGGTTTTTATTTAAAAAGATTTGGATTTCCACAGTTAACCTACCCTGCTCACAAAACTATAATGTCTCCTATTGGTCAAGACATAACCGATCTTTCTGGTGTTCAAGACTTTGCATTAAATCCAGCGTTTAAAAGACTTGTTATACACAACCAATATATAACTAATTTTATTCACACAGAGTCAGATCAGTCAAGTCCTTATTATAACTTAGATATGTTAGATACTTTGTTTAGGCATGCGCCAAACTTTGATTTTTTATCTTTAAAATCTTGTTCGCTTGGAGGCTCGGGAGAAGTTTTAGATTTAACTAACTGGAGTAATTGTAGAGCGGTAGAACTTGTTGATCTTAGTTATGACGAGGTTAATATAAATCACATAAACAACCCTAACTGTCACTCAATATTTATTGTTAATGATACGGTTGCTTTAAACAACAATGGAAATTTAGGGGTTAATTCTAGTCAAAGAAATATGAGAGCTTCTGGAAGTATAAGCACTAGTCCTCTTAGTTATAGCCAAGATTTAAACATAGACTGGAATTCTCACACCCCTGGAACTATACCAAGGCCTACTATAGCGGATAAAGATGAAAGCTATAGACAAGCTACTGTTTGTGGGTATGGTTATAATAAAGTTGGATTAAATAGTATTTCAGGTTCTTTAGTAGGTAAAATGTATGATAATGCTAACGATACTATTGGAGAGCATTTTCCACCTCAACCAACAGGGTTTACAGGTTGGGATATATCAACTGGATTTTCAGGTGATCCTGCGTCACACTTTGTGCCTCAATATAAGCTAGCTCCATTTATTGATGATGGTGTAAATTACAGTTTAAGAGATGGTCAGAATTTAATAAACACAAGAAGAGGTAGTACTAACGCTTTTCCTGAACAAATATTTATTAGTGGTGTAGGTTCTAACGGAGGTAGTGCAACAGTTAATTATGCGTTAATGTGGAATTATCAAGGAAATATTCATGGCATGCCAATTGGTCAAACTTTATCGCCAGGTGGTTCATACCATGATGGTTTTGGTTGGGTTGATCACCCTAGTTCAAATCTTTTGGTTTCTGATCCACATGGTACTGAAGTCGGTTTGTTATACCCTAATCCTGCTTTTCCAAATTATAACCCGCCAAATGGTAATATAAAAGTAGATCTTGAATTAGCTTACCCTAAAAGTAAACGAACAAATTTTTCAAAATTAGGTACTATATCGCAAAGTCAATTAATTTTAATTAATTTAAAAAACTTAAGGCATATTTGGTTAGGATCTGATTGGGACCCAGCATACGCTATGAATACTCCAAACGTACAATCAGCAGGTGCAAATTTTGGAGTTCCTCAAACTAATCCAAAATCTTCAGTTAATAGAAGTTTTTCAATAAAAGGGTGTGGTAATGGCCAGCCAGTTTACGTTCACACTGATGGTAGAGCAATGGAGTTTAAAAAACGATATGGCACAAGTGATCAAGCCGCTGTAAATCAATTTGGTGATCCTATATGGACACCAGAAGCCGAAACTTTCTTTTTGATGTATTTTGATAGTAACGTAGTGTTTATAGATTAATAAAAATTATATGAAAAAAATAAACAAAATAACTATGGACACCAGCCCTATGAAGGCTACTAAAACACTAAGAAGCTATGTTGTTGAAGGAGATCCTGGCGCTATGTTTAGTTTAAGAGTTAGAAATAAATCTAATGCTTATTATTATAACTTTCCAGAAAACACAGATCCAGCTTTTGCAACACCTCCAGCACCAGCATTTGCAGCCGCTGTTGTAGAGTTAAATCCTAAAACAATAGGTGATAGTGGTGTATACGAAAGTTATATATCTTTTCCAGCTATATCAGGCAACGATGGTTATAAAATAGTTTTATTACCAAAAGGAGACACTGAATTAAATACAAATTTATCTTTTGAAAAAAACTTAGAATTTCCTAAAGGTTTTTTACTACAATATAGCAATACAGCTGTTACGTTTAGCTTGTTACACTCTAACTCTGCTGTTGTAGAGCCTAGCAATGTTGTTTCTACAGGTGCTAATCATGTTATATCTACAGGAGTTATAAATTCATTTTCTATAAATTGGGATATAACTTTAGGTTCTAGCCAGTGTGTTATAGCAAGACAACCTGTTGCGACTGATATTGAATTTACAACAACTAAAAAAACAAGAGGTACAAAAACTTCTAATATAGATAAATTTGAACTAACTGATATTACCGGATTGAGTGTTGGTATGGGTGTTAGTGGCACAGGTATAGATAGTGGTGTTACAATAACAGCTATAAATAAAGGTTATTATGATGCGGCAAACTCAACAGTACAAAGCCCTGTGTATATAGTACCTAATGTTTTAGGGACTGATATAGAAAATAAACCAATTATAACGTCTGATAAAGGTGGTACAATAACTTTAAGCGCTACTGCTGGTAGTCATGTAGACGCTAGAACTATAACTTTTACAGGTAAAGGATCTGCTCATGCTAAAAATTTTAACAATACTGAGTTTGAAATAGAAAATTTTGCAGTCACTATAGATCCTGTAACAACGACAACAGATGCAGCGGTTTCAAATAGCACAACAATACCAATAACAAGTACTAACGGTATAAAAGCAGCTGATACAGTTTTAATGTCTGGTATAGGTGTTACAGCTGTAGCGCCACACGTAGATACTGTAAACAATGGTGTTTCGGTTGTGGTGAGCTCAGCACAAACAATAGAAAACGGGCAGACAGTTACATTTACTGGTAGTAGTAGAGTTGCAAACGTAAAACTTGATGTTAAAGTTTTGAATCATGGTAAACTTCCAATAACATTAAAACTAAATTTAGATAACATTTTAACAGTAGGCTAATATGACAATAACATTTTTAGAGCAAATAAACGCATCAGTAGCAATAGGAGACTTAGCTTGGTATTTAACACCAACACCTGCTGGAGTTCCAGGTAATCAGTACTCAACTGGTTCAGCCGCAAACTCTTTGTTGTTTGGTGAAATAACAGATGTAACGCCGTTTACAATAACTGTAGACGTTCCTATAAACATACCGCTAAGCTCTGATTATTTTTTGTTTTCTAAAAACAATGAAGCAAACAAAAGTAATTTAGTCGGTTACTATGCTGAGGTTACAATGGTGAATGAAAGAAAAGATAGGGTAGAGCTATATGCGGTGAGTACTGAGATAACAGAAAGTAGTAAATAAAGAACAAAAAGTGTAATTATAATTAATAAGAAAAAATAAACATGGCACTAGGAAAAAGAATTAATACATTAAATTTAAAAAAGAAAAGCCCAGCACGTGGGTTTTTTGATAGTATATGGTCTGAAGAAGGCGGTTGGTTTGGCGATAAAGCTGAAAAAAGAAAAGCTACACAAGCTGAAGGTAGAATGAATCAAGCTATTGATGCTTTTGGTAATTTAGATACTAGCAATTTAGCTGCGGGTCTTACAAATCCATATGCTGATGCTAAAAATGTATATGCAGGAGCTACAAATGCTTTTGCTGGTGCTCAAAATGCTTTTGCTGGAGCTCAAAATCAATTTGCAAACGTGCAAAATCAATTTGGTAATTTAGAAAATACAGCTGAAGATTTAACTGTTAACACACAGCAAGCAGAATTTGAAAAACAACAATTTCAACAAAGCCAAGCTAATATGCTTAGTAATCTTTCTGGTGCTGCTGGTGGTAGTGGAGTTGCTGGTTTAGCTCAAGCATTATCAAATCAAAACATGAGACAAGCACAGCAAAGCTCTGCTAGTATAGGACAACAAGAATCTCAGAATCAAGCTATGGCAGCACAACAAGCTGCTTCAAATCAAATGGCTTCTGCACAAGGTGCTCAATCAGCTGAAATGGCTAGAGCGCAGGGAGCTGCAAACCAACAACAAATGATAATGGGTGGCGCTGCAGATCAACAATCACAAATAATGCAAGGTGCAGCTGCTCAACAAGCTCAAATACTAGGCGGTGCTGCCGCACAACAACAAATGGTTTTAGGTGGTGCTGCTAATTTACAAGCAATGCAACTACAAGGTGCTACAGATGCTAGAGGTTTAGAATATCAAAAACAACAAGCAATGGTAGCTGCAAGATCTGGACAGTATGCAAGTGCTGAGCAAGCAAGACAACAAGGTAGTACATTTAATCAGTATATGGACTTTATTGGGACAGTTGGTGAAGCGGCTGGCTCAATAGCTGCAGTTGCTTCAGATAGAAAATTAAAAGAAAATATAAGTTTAATTGGAAAATCACCTAGCGGTATTAATATCTATTCTTTTGAATATAAAAATAAAAAGTTTGGTAAAGGTGTTTATCAAGGAGTTATGGCGGACGAAGTTCCACAAGCTATTGTTAAACTTGATAATTACGATGCTGTTGATTACAATAAAATTGACGTAAACTTTAAACAGATATAACTATGGCAATAGATCCAAATGTTTTTTACAGAGCAGGTGCTATTAAAGGTGATTTAGCTCGCCAAGCAAAACAAGATAGACAACAATCATTTTCAAGAGCAATGAATGCTATAGGCTCTGTTACTAAGATGATAGGAGCTAAACAAGACGAGTATGATCAAAACATGTCTGATTTTAATGGTGAGATACCTAGAGAAGTTGTGCCTGAAGAAACTATGATGCAGCTAACTAGGCATATTGCTCAAAAAAAAGCTGCATACACTGCAAATGCTAAAACAATGAGAAGTAGTCTTTCAAGAAAAAAGAAAAGAGAGGCCGCTGAAGAAAATGAAAAAATAAAATCTGGATTAGCAAAAGTGTATGCTGACTACCAATCAGCACATGATATAGGTAAAGTTCAAGAAAAAAATATACAAAATATAGACCAAAAATATGGTGATGAAATGGAAAGAGACAACTCTCTTAATTTTGCAAACCAAAAATGGTATAAAAATGGTATTAAGTTTTCAGATGACGGTATGACTATAGATGATGTTAGAGAAGATGAAAATGGTAATATGGTAACACACAATAAAAGGTTGTCAGATTTTAAGTTTGCAAAACCAGTGCAAGGTCTTGGTGAAGATACTTTTAATAATGCTTCACTAGCTCTTTCTAATGCTGGTACAAAAGATGGTAAAGGCGGTGTGTTAGTAAATGAAGAATTTCTTAAATTAGAAAAAAATAAGTATGTTAAAGCTATGAAATCGCTTTCACCAGAAGAGCAACGACAGTTTTATTTTAATGGTATGAGTGGTGAACCAGGCACTGCGCAAGCAGATATTGATACAATGAAACAACTTGGTATGAACAAAGCTCAGTATGATGCTATGATGGAAATTCAAGATGAAGACGCTCCAGGCTATCAAGATGCAATGAATAAAAGAGAAGAGTTTGAGCAGGCTAAAAAGTCTTTAGGTTTTAGAAAAGATTTTTTAACACCACAAATGATAGATAGTCAATGGAATACTTTAAGAGATGTTTATAATAGTCGTCACACAGAAGGCTCAAGACTTCTTGATGAAGCACTTGAAAGATCAAAACCTAAGCAAAAAGAAAATAAAAGAGGTAAGGTGATTATTGACGGTTTTGGACAAGTTGATTATCAAGAAGCTGTTTCAACTGCTAAAAAAATGGGTACTAAAGATAACGTTTCTTACGATAAAAGAATGTTAATAAAATTTGTAAACGTTGGAAATGGTATGACTCAAAAATATTTAAGAGATGATTATGGTGGTTATAAAACTAAAGGTGATTTAATACCCACAAACGAAGCTTTAGCTTTAAGAGGTTTAGACAATGTAGGTGTAGAGTTTGAAACTAAAATTAATGTTGACATTCTTAACGAAGGTAATGTTGCTAGTAGCACTGAGCCAAAGCTAAGTGGTATGGGCGGTATGGGACCAAAGAAAGATTAATAAAATATGTTTGAATACAAAGGGCAAGATTTTTCTTTAGAACAACTTCAAGACCATGTTAAAAACAAAAATCTTGACTTTGACACTTACATGGCTAACATGAAAGGGCTTGGCATGACTGAAAAAGAAAATGTTATAAAACCTGAAGAACCAAGTAAAGCATCTACAATGTTATCTAATTTAGGTTTAGGTCCTGTTGAGTTTGCACAAGGTATTGAAAGACAAAAAGAAGCAATACAACTTGGTGTTGTAGAGTTGCTTTCAGATCCTATGAATATACCAAAAGTAATAGCAGGGTTAGAAACAAAAGGTTTTGATGTTGCTGAAAAACGTGGGGCAAGAGCAGCTATTAAATCTATAAATTTAGGTAGCTCTGATAGTTACGAGCCTATTGTTGAAAAATTAGAGCAAAACATACCGCAATATGAAACACAAAGTATAACAGAAGATATTCAAAAAGGAAACTATGCTCAAGCTGGTTTTAGAACTGTTAACGCCGCGTTAAGGTCTGCACCATCATTAGTTGCTGCCGCTAGTGGTGTTGGTGGATTAGTTGCTTTAGCTGGTAGTGTAGCAGGTAATAAATTTGAAGAAGAATTTGAAGCAGACCCAACAAAATCAACTGGTTTGTTATTAGCAAACGCTGGTTTAACAGGCGCTACAGAAGCAACATTTGAATTAGTAACTAGAGGTCTTTTAAAAAAAGCTGGTTTTCTACGCGGCCAAGGCAATATAAAAGCCGCTAAAGAACTATTACAAGGCGGTGCAAAAAATATAATTAAAAATATAGCTTATGGTGTTAGTGCTGAAGGAGCTTCAGAAGCAGCTACAGAGCTAACTGTTGCTTTAGAAGATAGGTTAACATTAGGTAAAAAAATAGATAAAGATTTACTTTATAGATTAGGAGATGCTTTTATTGTTGGTTCTTTTATTGGTGGTGGTATTTCTACTGTTGGTGAGTTAGGTAGTACAAATAAATTAGCAAAACAAAGAGCTGAAGCTATATTAATGCCAGAAGATATAAAGCAAGATATAAACACAAAAGTTAATCAACTAAACGAATTAGTTAAAGACCTGCCAAACGCTTCTGAAGAAGGTAAAGTTATTATTGAAGATCAAATAAACGTTTTAGAACAAGATATAATTTTTCAAAAACAAAAATCTTCAAGAATAGTAAATAGTTTGAAAGATAAAGATTTGCAAAATTATTTTAATAATGTAAACGAAATAAATAAGCAAAAAAATATTATAAAAAAAGCTAACACTAAAAGCGAAATAAAACTTGCTAAAAATAAAATAAAAGAATTAATTGAAAATAATAATTCTATTGTACAAGAAGTTGCCACTAAACAAACAACGCAAGTTACAGAGGCTGTAAAACAACAAATAAAAGAAGGCGGTTTAGATGGTAAAGTAACAGAGTTAACGTCAGAAGAAATATCAAATATCAAACAAAAAGGTTTTGATTCTAAAGAAGCTTCACAACAATTTGGTTTTATTGATCAAGGTGTAGATGGTAGTTTTGAAATATTTTTAAACAAAGATAAACCAATGATTGGCACAGCTGGTCATGAATTTTTACATGCGGTATTGTTTAAAACTATTAAAAATAATCAAACTACTCAAGACGCGTTAGGTGATGCTTTAATTGAGCATATATCTAAGCTAGGTGGTGACAAAACTGTTTTAGGCCAAAGATTATCCGGTTACGGTAAGTTTAATAAAGAAGGTGTGTTTGAAAGAGATTCAAACTTTGGTGAAGAAACAATGACTATAATGTCTGAAGAAATTTTAAATGGAAATTTAAAGTTTGAAGAAAGCTTTTTCACTAAAATCGGTGATATAATTAGAAGGTTTAGTCAAGATTATTTAGGTAGACAAGTTATACTTAACAAACCTAGAGATGTTTATAATTTTGTAAAAGATTATACTAAAAGTATTAAAGATGGTAAAATAAGTCCAGCTATATTAAAAGTAGCTAAAGAAGGTGCTGTTGGTAAGTTAGTTTCTAAAGAAACTAAAGCGAAAGATGCAGTTCAAATGTCTAAAGACGCTTCTGACAACGTGCAACGTATATACGAAGAAAAAGGCGCTACAGGTGCTTTTGAAATAATAGAACAATTTAAACCTATAGTTAGTAAAATTGTTGAAAAACGTAGAGAAGCTCCTAATTTTGATAGAGAGCTTTTAATGAGTGAAATAGAAATAGGTAAACGTGGTATATTAGATCTTATATCTGAATATAAACCAGAGTCTGGCGTGCCATTAGCCGCTTTTATTAACAAGTTTTTACCAGCTAGAGCTATAGAGGCTTCGCAAAGAGTTTTAGGCGAAGAATTTACACAAGATGTAACAGAAGCTAAAGGTGTTGCTACTGAAGAACAAGCTGTTGAAGTTGAAACAAAACCAAAGAAAAGTAAAATTGTATTAGCAAAAAGACTTGGTGTTTCTAAAGAATCTATAGATGCTATTAAAAAAATACTACCTAGCTTAGACACTAGCAATTTAACTTTTAAAACATTAAAAAATCAAGTACCAGAAATAGTTGGTAGTTTATTTGGTGTATCACCTAAAAAAATAGTTAACAAAGCTAATATAACTAAAGGCGAGCTTTTATCATCGCAAATGTTTATTAATAAAAATGCTGATTTATTAATGGCAATGCTACCTGAGGGTGCAACGCCAGGTGGTACAGCCACTGGAGTACCTAAAACATTGTTAGATGCTTTTTATACAAAAACCAATAGAGCAAAAGCTGCTACTACAGGAAGCAAAGCTGGTCTTGCGGTGCAAAGAAAAAACAAAATAGATAGAACAGAGTTTTTAGAAACTTTTGGTATTATTGAAGGCAAACCAGTGCGTACTGATAGAAATACATCGGCTAGAGTATTAGCGCTAGCAGATCAGTTGGGTAAAATGATAACTAACCAAACAGTAAGAGAAGAGTTAAAAAAACAACAACTACCTACTGACAAGATAGCTGAAGGTAAAAGCGAGATAATGTTTAGCAGACAAGCTAAAGCGGCTGTTGTAACTGAAAAAGTTAAAAATTATTTAAGTAAAAATTATTTTAAAAATATAATAAAAGAAGGTAGGTTTAAAGGCCATGCAATACCTAAATATAAAGTTTTATTAGAAAGAACTAAAAATGGAGAGGTTGTAATGGAGACTGTTGACATGAAGCAAATGCAGGCTTTAGTTCCAGGTATGAATATAACTTATGAAAAACTTTTTGCAAATAAAATAAATAAATTTATTAGTGCTTATCCTCAATATTATGACTTAGTAAGAGAGTATTTTACCGGTGGTATAAAAAGAAGTGCTTTTATTAGTAATGATTATTTTGAAAATTTAATACCTGTTAGTTTGAAAAAAGGAATTAACCAGGTTAATGCAAAAAGACTTAATTATACTTCAAGAAAAAGACAAAATAAAAATATAGCTAAATTAGACTTGTCTATTGATAAAAATAAAATAGATAATTTAATTAAATTTACAAAAGATATTGAGTCTTATTTAAAAGATAATCCAAACGATGCAGATCTTTTTGTTGAATTAAAAAAACATGGTAGTATTGATCAAAATAATTTTGGTAGAAAATCAGGTCCACAAATTGGGCATGCAGTAGACAAAAACAAAAAACCTATTTTTGATAAAGATGTTGTAGAAGAGCATACTCCTCAAAACGAAATGATGAGTATTTTATTTGGAGCTGCAATAGACGGTAACGTAGACCAAGTAACACCACTTATAAGAGCAGTTTTCTCTCAAATATCTTTACTTAAAAAAGATGACCCAGGTGGTAAGTTAAAAGAATCTATGGGTAAAGATTTTTATGAAAAAGTTGCGCCTAGAATATTAAGTAAAGAATTAGATCCTAGACTAATGCAAAGTTATGCTGGTATATATAGACTTATGAAAGCCGGTGTTGATCCAAATAACTATATGCTTAATAGAATGAAAAAAACTATTGCAGAGTATTTAAACGTTGATAATCTTTCTGTTGAAGATGCTATAAGTTCTATAATAGATCTTTTTGAAGGTAACACTAACTTAGAAAGATTATTTTCTTTTTCAAAAGTGCCAATAAAAAAAGATATAAAACAAACAAAAATATTATCCAAAGCTATTAACAAAGCAAGAGTTTTCAAACAACCTAAAGGTATTAGTATTTTAGACTTTGACGACACATTAGCTACAAGTAAGTCTTTAGTTAAATATACAACTCCAGACGGTGATAAAGGTACTTTAACACCAGAAGAATACGCTAGTAGTTATGAAAACATGCAAGACCTTGGTATTACTTTTGATTTTTCAGAGTTTAACAAAGTTGTAAAAGGTAAAGTAGCTCCGTTATTTCAAAAAGCTTTAAAGTTACAAGGAAAGTTTGGTCCTGAAAATATGTTTGTATTAACAGCAAGACCACCACAATCTCAAAGTGCAATATTTGAATTTTTAAAAGCTAACGGCTTAAATATACCTTTAAAAAACATAACTGGCCTAGGTAATTCTACGGCAGAAGCTAAAGCACTATGGATAGCTGATAAGGTTGGTGAAGGTTTTAATGACTTTTATTTTGCTGATGACGCTTTGCAAAACGTGCAAGCTGTTAAAAACATGTTAGATCAATTTGATGTTAAATCAAAAGTACAACAAGCTAAGCTACAGTTTAGTAAGTCAATGGATAAAGATTTTAATGACATATTAGAAAATATAACAGGTATAGAGTCAGAAAAAAGATTTAGCGCTATTAAAGCTAGAAAACGTGGTGCTAGTAAAGGTAAGTTTAGATTATTTATACCACCATCACACGAGGACTTTGTAGGTTTATTATATAACTTTATGGGTAAAGGTAAGGTAGGTGATGGTCATAGAGAGTTTTTTGAACAAGCTTTGGTTAGACCTTTAAATAGAGGTTATAGAGAGCTTGACACCGCTAAACAATCTATTGCCACTGATTATAAATCTTTAAATAAACAGTTTAAAGACGTTAAAAATAAATTTACAAAGAAAACTCCTGATGGTGATTTTACTTTTGAAGACGCGATAAGGGTATACCTTTGGAATAAACACGGTCATACAATACCTGGTATAAGCCCTACCGATCAAGCTAAATTATCTGACTTAGTAGCTCAAGACCCACAACTACAGTCGTATGCAGAAGCTTTAAATTTAATATCTAAAGTAGATGATTACGTAGCACCTCAAGAAGGTTGGGAAGGCGGTAACATAAGAATAGACTTAATAGACGCAACGGGTAGAGTAGGTAGAGCACAATATTTTGAAGAGTTTCAAGGAAATGCAGAGATAATATTTTCAGAAGAAAATTTAAATAAAATTGAAGCTGCATATGGCGTTGGTGTTAGATCTGCACTTGAAGACATGTTACATAGAATTAAAACTGGTATTAATAGACCTAAAGGGCAAAGCGCTACTGTAAACAAGTTTATGAACTACTTAAATGGATCTGTAGGTTCTGTGATGTTTTTCAACACTAGATCTGCTTTATTACAGCAAATGTCTAATGTTAACTATTTAAACTTTGCTGATAATAATATTTTATCTGCAGCTAAAGCGTTTGCAAACCAACCGCAATACTGGAAAGATTTTGCTTTTATATTTAATTCAGACATGTTAAAGCAAAGACGTGGTGGTATACAAACAGACGTTAACGGCGCTGAGCTTGCGCAAACAGTAGCTAGATCAAAAAATCCAATAGGATCTGTTATTGGAAAACTATTACAAATAGGTTTTTTACCTACACAAATTGGTGATAATATTGCAATTGCAACTGGTGGTGCTACATTTTATAGAAATAGAATAAATAAATATATAAAAGATGGTTTAAGTCAGAAAGAAGCAGAATCAAAAGCTTTTACAGATTTTCAAGATATAACACAAAAAACACAGCAGTCTGCAAGACCTGATATGACTTCACAACAACAAGCTAGTTGGATAGGCAAGTTAATATTAAATTTCTTAAATACACCGTCGCAATATAATAGAATAATTAAAAAAGCTGCTTCTGATATTAAAAATAGAAGAATCACAAAGCCTAACACTTCATTATTGCAAAGTAATTTATCTAATATAAGTAGAATAGCTTATTATGGCGCTGCACAAAACTTAATATTTTATAGTTTACAAACAGCATTGTTTGCGGTTATGTTTGGTGATGACGATGAAGACGAGCAAAGAAAAGCAGAGCAAATATTAAAGAAAAAAGAAAGAGTTATAAATGGAGCTATAGATACTATATTAAGAGGTTCTGGTTTTTATGGTGTTGCTGTTTCTACTTTAAAAAATATGGCTATTAAGTTTCAAGAACAAAGAGAAAAAGGTTTTAACGCTGACGAAAGCGCTGTGTTAATGGAAGCTTTAAACTTTTCTCCTGTTGTAGGTATTAAAGCTAGAAAAATAGTTAACGCTGAAAAAACACTTAATTACAATAAAAAAGTAATTGAGGAAATGGAAACTTTTGATATTGACAATCCGGTGTGGTCAGCTGTAACAAATTTAATAGAGGCTACTACTAATCTAACACTTAATAGATTATTAACTAAAACAATTAATTTAAGAGATGCGTCTAATGCTGAGTTTACTACGTTTCAAAGAATATTAATGTTTAGTGGTTATACAAAATGGAGCTTAGGTTTAGAAGATGAGAAAATAAAAGATGTAAAAGAAAAAATTAAATCTAAGAAAAAGAAATCATCAAAAAATAAAAAAACTAAAGGAAAATTTAAATCATTAATAAAATGAAAAAACTAATAATAATAATGTGTAT
>JGI24005J15628_10000607_pt1 | contig 20400 bp, 32 predicted proteins | sample LinPmetageLP40_FD_15628 | JGI IMG/M metagenome (IMG submission 15628)
CCCAATAATTAATCATACGTTCCTTATGCTGATATAAATGTGCATTGCCTGGCATATCCCACCCTGTATCATGTTTGTAATCCGCAATCCGATGAGGTTGACTCCACATAATAATTACAATATCTTTATTAGTTATACCTTGTGTAGCAATACATTCAGTTAAACTATGAAATATAAAGTCATTACTACCGCCAGGCAGAGCCCAATTACTATATTGCTTTGCTATACCGCCTGAGTATAAGTAGTCAGCCCAAGTGGGCCATTTATATAAAGTAAAACTACAACCAAATACTATTAACCTATCATACAATATTTTTTGCCTTTATCCAACTATATAACATTTCAACATAATATTCGTGTCCTGACTCATTAGGATGTCCACCATCTGCTAAGAAAGTTTTGCCTAATCTAGCACCTTCTGATTCTAATACTTGTTTCATATTCTGGTTACCTTGATGATAATTACTTAATTGATAGGAGTTAGTTACATTAGCCAATGCATTAAATTGTATTATTGGAATATTATGAGATTTACATACGCTGTTAACAAATAATTTTGCATTATTTGTTACTCTTTCGTTTCTTTTTGCACTATACTTTAACCAATCTCTAAAACTATCCTTAAATAATTCTTGCTCTTGATTTCTAATAAAACCATCGTGTATCCAACCTTGTTCTTGATGCCACCAACTATTCCTCATATGATTAGTCCAGCCTATAACTACTGTAACAGACTCTTGTACATCTCTACTATTGAACCACTCTGCAAAGATCTCTTGTATTGCATAGTTACTACAAGCAGGTTGAGAATAATTGTCTGCTTCTAATCCTAAACGTTTAGCAAGAACTCCTACCCAAACTTTATTTTCTCTATATTTAATATTTTCTAGTTTTTGGTGCAGAATATGTTCTAACTCAGGAGTTAGTAGTTCACTGCCGTAAGTGAAACTACATCCAAACCCAATTAATTTCATAATTTACCTATGGTCTATATAATACTTGACTTAGTGTTCCAGTAGTAGTGGCTCTAACAAACCTTACTGCACTATAAACACCTGTAAAACTAACAAATGCATTAGCAGTTTGAGCAGTATATGTTTGTACAGAAATAGTAGTAAAGTCTGCATTCTGTAATCCTGTTGGTTGTGGACTAAGACTTCCTTGTATTGTGAGTGTGCCTGTGAATGCACTACTGAAATAAACTACTGCTGAATGTACAGCAACGTTTTTATTAATGTGTGGTTTAAGATAGATAATACTTCCTCCGTCACCTTCAGTAAATGTTTCTGCAGTACTTTCTTGAAATGTAGGATAAACTCCATCTAAAACTTCTAAGGACCCACCAGCACCATAGTTATCATCTGAATAACCTATCTGTGTTTTTCCTTCGCCATCAACTATTTTAAAACTATAAGTATAATATTTGGCAGTTAAGTTCAATAAATCTGTTTCACTAATATTAATTTCAGCGATACCTTTTGTTGCATCTATACTAGTAACACTTTTCTCTAATAGTGTCATATGTGTATCAGGGTCTATCATAATAAAACTTGCAGTCTTATCAATTAAACTGGTTTTCTTTTGGTCTCTATTTACAAAGTTCACACGGATGTCGTTATCGACTCCTCTGTAAACTTTAACATTTGGTGTATAAAACATGCTCATAATATTGCTCACTGCTGTATCAGTTGTTACAACCTGTAGATTTTGTTCGTATAAGTAACTAGTAATGGTTGACATCATATAACTATTTATTAAGGATAGCATGACAAGTTTAACAAATGAAATTCAAGAGAAGTATCCATTCTTAAGTCTGGTTACTTATGGTGGATTAGAGTACATTGGAATTATACAGAATAGTGATGAGGTTGTATTAAGCATGTATAACTTCGATTTAATAAAGTCAGAAGATGACAAAATAGAGTATCTAAAACTAGGCGAAAGTTGGTGGTGGGAGAGTAACCAAAAGATTCCAATTAACTTATTTTTAAAGAAAGATTGGAGTAAGTTTTATTTTACGTTAACTACATTAAACGTAAAAGATTGTGAAGTAAAGTTTGGGCCTCAGGTTTGTATGAGTGACTTATCTAAAACTAGAAGTAAACGTAAAAACATACAACTAGTTAAGAGAGTCAAGTAAGTTCATATGTACTACAACTAAATTTGCATACGCAACTGCGTGTGCTTTCTTAAAGTAATAACTACTTCCAAATCCAGCAGGCTTTATCCATACAGTTTCGCCAACTTCTTTCCAAGTCTTATTTCTTAAACTTTTCTTTCCTGGTCTCAGTACTGCTAATAGCATTGCCATTCTCGGAATACTATCAGGTTTCATACTCGCAACTAATTCATAATAATTACTAATATGAATTATCTTCTCACAAAACTCTCTGTCTTCCCATAATCTATTCCAACGAGGCTCTGTTGTCATTAATTCAACTAGATGTGTTTCATCTCTAACGCCTTCATATACATTAACATTCAATAAATCTAGTTTAAAGTAACCTAGTTCTTCTGCTTGTTTATGCTCGATAGTTGTAATGCCATCACTAGCAGTAGGTATATGAGTAAAGTGAACACCAGTATTATGTTTCCTGCCGTTTTCTAATCTAGCAGGTGTGCCATTAATATAATTTAATATTTGTGTTCGATCTGCAAAGTCAATGTCTATATCTGGCAGGTCTATCATTTTTTAATTATTTCTGTTTTGTACGAATCTTGGTAATCATTGTTTGCTCGATATTGTCTAGTGTCTGTTTTTATTCTAATTAACTCACCGTCTTGGATGTATGTAATTAGTTCTCTTTTAATGAAACTCGATGTGTCTGTATCTTTATCAATTAAATCAATTTGAGTCAAGTGTGTCATTGTAATCTCCTATTATTGTTTTATTATATAATAGTCTTAGCATAAAGTCAACTACTCTTTGGTAATCTTGATCTCATACATTAAGCACAACACCTAGATGTGGGTTCAACATGCAACCACATTTAAAGTCCTGCTTCTTTCATCATATGTTTTACCCATTCAGTGTCTGCAAAATAATCTACAAACTTTCTTTTCCAATAGTCTGGATCAATATATGAGTAAATAATTTCTATCTGTTCTGCGGTGAGTTTATCTAATAATGCAATACCGCTGGCACTATTAAATATTACCCAACTGCTTATTCTTCCTGTGGTTATAGCATGAACAATAGTATTAGTATTTGCATATATAAAATAATGATTCCACACAGATTCATTATCCTCTGCCCAATCAATCATTGTATTCATGCTACGTTCTAATGCATCTTGTACTGATTCTTTTCTTAAATGTTCATACAAGAATGCTTGATAGAATTCGTCCTTACACCAATAGTCTAGTTTTTTATTTTCTTTAATTACATACTCAATAAACCCACGAGTATTAATTGCACGAATATTAACCATATGCTTGCCAAACTTAACAAAGGCATTATAGTATGGACTACTACAAAAATCTTCATATGTCTTAAACTTAGCACTGCCCTGGGTGAGTTCATAGAACCTGAGATAAGATTGCAGTCCTAATTGTACACCTGCTTCTTTCTCCTGCTGGGCTCTACGTTTTTGCTCACAACTGTGGGCTGCCAGTGTGCTTTCTTTACGATAGCCTCTGCCACAGTATCGGCATTTAAATTCTTTATCTTCTGTTTTACGATTCATTACAGCATTGGTTATCACATTTTGCAAATCATCAGATTGTACCATCATAATTTGCCTTCATCGCCATGTAGTTTCATTATCTCTTTGATATCTTTATCTGTATACATTTCACACAACATATCTATTTCATCTGACTTTGCATTAGGATGCAAATCTAATATATATTTTTTACGTTTATTACTAGTGTTCTTGTCTTTCTTTTTATTTCCTAACCATTGATGAAATTGTGTTCCCATTCCCGGAGACACTGTACATAATAACTGCCAAACTAACTTCGGGTGCTTGGCTAATTCAAAGTATTGACTATTAACTCTTTGGTTAGTTGCCATTAGATAATAACTTGCTAGTTCACTGTTGCCTTTAACTAAACTAACATATCTATTTAATAAAAAAGGTGCTAACTGCTTGCGACCTTCTACATCTAGCCTATCATAAAATCCATAGTCTTTTTTATCTATTGCCGCTAGTATTGTGTTTAATGGAATTTTACTCATAGTATTATTGTAACAGTTAATTTATTTTTGTCAATCATACCTGTTACTCCTGTTGGTTATATAAGGTGCTAGTGCTAGACTAAACATTTGACTATCTGATAAGTTCTTAAATTTAATTATTCTATATTCAATAGATGCAACATCTTTTTTAACAGGTCTACTTTCCCTAATTTCTTGGTAATCTATANCTCTATCTAGTAAATAACTATNGATTGCTTTTTCTGTAGTATTTAAATGTTCTTTATAATAACTACTTGGAAACTGTGTGGCTATCTCATAAACTCTGTAATCAGTTCTTGTAATTAATGTAGGTGTTACCATGCTTTACGAATATCTACTATTTCATTTTGTTTATTAATTTCTTTTGCAAAATAAACACACTTAGGTTTATGTCCTGTCTCAATTGGAACTGCTAATATCTGACCTTGTTTTAACTTAGGAAAATACCATTTAACGTCTGTATATAAATCAATAATTTCTACTGGCAAATACTCATGCATAAAACTACTTAATGGATTAAAACTAAATGCACTAAACCCTCTATCGTTTAAACTACTTAGGTTAGTCATCTCTAAATCCCCAAAATGTTTTTCTCCGATTAATATTTTCCAATCAACTGGCATACGAATTGTATGTCCACCTATGTTCATAACAACTGCTGGAGAATTAAATGATTCTAAAAATATTAATGGAATATAAAAGTAATCTGGATCTTTAGGATCATTATTGTCTAATACTGCAAATCTTAAATCATCTATTTCATCTGGTAACTCATTCATTTCGAATGCTTCATTTTCTAATGTTAATATTCTCATTTTATTTTTGTGTCCAATCCACAGTTTCATTTAATTTATTTCTTATATAATCTTCTAAGTAATCTTGTAGTATTGTATAACTCTTATCTGTGTAATGCCTCACGTCAGGTGTCTGTTTCATATCCGTTTCATACTGAACAACTCCTCCATTGTCATGCATATATTGGTTACCACAGAAACTAAATAAGTCTATTATTCTAGGATTAGATTCAACAAACTTTAATTTCTCTATTGCACGAAATCCTGTTATGTGGACTCGATCAAAATTATTTGCTTGATCCCATATTAAATATTTTATTCCTTGTAAGTCTAGCCAACTACTAAACATAATTAAATCCATAAAACAATAGTCCCAATCTTTGTAACAACTATCACTTAATTTAAAACTTAATTCATGATGTTCTAATTCAGTATCAATTGTATAAGGACCTTCTATTTCTACATCATTATCAATTCTTGCTACTTCGTAACGATTACATGTAGTAATAGGAATAAAAATATATTCAGGGCGATTACCTTGTGCAATATATTCTATTGTAGTCCGAATACTGCGTTTAAAACTCCCGCCCTGCTTTGATAAGTTAACTCCTGGAAAACTCTTCCATTCCCAACCGTAACTGCATCCGTTTAATAATAACAAATTAATTCCAGTCTATTTTATTTACTGAGAACGGATAGTTCGCTTCGCGATAAAATGCTTTACGTTTAGTGAGGTGACGTTTAGCAAACTTACACGTTGAGGTGACATCCCATATCTGGACGAAGTCTTTGTCCTCTGCACGTCTAATTCCTCTTCCGATACTCTGTATAACCCTAACAAATGACTTGCCAGGTTCAAGTAGCACCAAATTAAAGATACGAGGAATATTAATACCAACGGCGGCAACACCATAAGTCGCAATAATAACTTTATTATCTGTATCAGCCACCTCATCATAATGTTCTTTACGTTCTTGTGCCTTTGTTCCACCGCTAACAAATACGGAACCCGGAATCCTTTGTGCAATTTCTTTTCCTGCATTAATTCTATCCACTAATATTAAAGTATTACCACTAGTACTTATTGAATTAATTTTATTACTTATATAGTCTAACCTTTTTGCGTTCTCTAACAAGTATTTTAATTCACTTTGATAGTTTGCATATTCATTAGTATCAATTAATTGTAATACTTCTACATTACATTGTGCTAATACTCCTCTATCCTGTAGTTCTTTTGCACTAATACTATTAGTAACTGGACCTAAACTACATGTAAGACTTACACTTTCAAACTTCTCTTTGGGTATTGTTCCTGTTAGTCCCCAACGTATAGGAATATGCGACATAACTCCTGTTAATAATGTTTTAAGTGCATCTGCTTTTGCCATGTGTACTTCATCCACCATTACGCAGACAACATCTGCTAAAAACTCTTGTATAGTTGTATCCGCAGTTGAATTACGAGTGTTCTTTAATAATATATTTAAACTCTGCCAAGTGCATATAGTATGTGTACGTCCAAACTCTTTACGATCTCCGAAATAAACTCCTACATCTAATCCCATATTAATATAGTCTGCTTCCGTTTGTGTAACTAAACTTTTATTAGGAACAATTATAATTGATCTACCATACTTTTCTACACTATGCGATAATACTGCTGTAATTAATGTTTTACCTGCTCCTGTTGCAACTTCCTGTAGCGATTGTGGATTACTTAAAAAGTTATTAATTACTTCTACTTGATAATCTCGCAATTTAATTTCAGTACCTGCTTGTGGATGCAGAGGTGGCCATAGATATTCACAATAACTCAGCTCTGTGACTGGTGTTAATGTATAGTCTACTTCATAGTCACGTTGATCATCCAGTGTTACTGAATATCCACAGGAATTTAATACAGGTAATATCTCTGGCAATAAATTAATATACGTTGATCCACCTAATTGAAAGAACGCCATTTTACCATCCCAGCGTCCTAGTCTAACTGCAGGCATATAACGAGCACCCGGAATATCATATTTAAATAGATTAGTTAACTTACGACGTGTGTCTAAGTCTAGTCCCTCTATTTTAACATTAACTTCATCTCGAACGTGTAGTACTGCTGGCTTCATTGATTAAGTTCTCCTAGGGTATTATGTCGCCATACTAAATCCCGACGAAAATATATACTATTAAATAAACTATATTCTATACTCCAAAAATATCCATACTGAGGAGCAAACTTAGTGTACCAATACACAAAGTCCTGTTTAATATAGTTTATTATACTACATAAACGACTAAACATCAAGAATAATAACCGTTCAAAACAGCCACACTAACACCAGCAATAACTATCACAAGTAGATGTAGACTAATATAGTCCCAGGGCTTCAACGTTTAAATATTCTGCGAGCAACTGCTAAAGGATTACGTAAGCCTTCGTATGTGTCGTTAATAAAGTCTATGTGTTTACTGAACTTATCTAATAAACTCTGTTGTTGTAGTTCTATTTTATCTAGTCTTAACTGTATAAGTTCTAGTTTTGCGATTAACTGTGTGTATTCATTATCATTCATTGGGAAGTATACTCTTTAACTGTGTTCTTAATTTATTATTAGTACTATTATTACATACATTACGAAATTTATCAATAATTAAATCACTATTTAAACGTTTAATTTGTAACTGTATAGTTAGTTTAGTCATTATATCGATATTATTACGTAAACGTTGCTGTATACTAGTAGACTTAGAAATGGCCCTAAAATTTTCTAACCGGTCGATGTTCGAGTCGAGATTCTTTTGAACACGCAGGAAAGGGTCTAAAACGTACTGATTTGAAGTGTTAACGACGTCTGAGAACGTATCTAAGCCTAATCTCTGCATACAGTCGTATATACCGTAATTAGGTGATATAACTATAGTGCCACTAAGCACGGCATACTGTAGTTTCTCTGTAATACACGTACCGTACTCCCAAAATCCTGGCTCGTTAACTATACTAAACACGCATTGTTTAACATGTGGATGTAACAGTGTGAAATACTTATCTGGAGCACATTCGTATACATCTTTCATGTCATTGTTGAGTATAGGGTCTGAATCAAACTCTACAGCTGTGGGAAGTACGGGTAATATAGGGTCCTGAAAGTGACGCATATCGGGGTATGAGGCGTCATTAACGGGGCCAAAGTTCTGTGTGTAGTAGTATGGAAACGATACAGCAGCGGTTTCAAGGTTTTTTAACCATTGTGACGTTAGTATCCTTGCTATACGGTCCTTATTTGCTAGGACACTCACTGCCTTAGTTTTGCTGCTGTGAAACTCTGGAACATAAGTTATATCATAGTTACCGTGTCCATGTAGATATGTACAGTAGAACAATGCATTATTGTTGTGTCCTTGCATATCAGCATAGTGATCATATATCCATAACTGTGTTTTCGGATCAATCATATCGTGCCACATGTTACTGCCTTGATAACGCAGGATATTTTCTTGTATTGTTCCCTGAAGATTGTGGAGGATATCGTATTGTTTGATATGGTCTTCTACATACACTACTGGTTCACTGTTAATTTTTGCAGGCGGTTCTGTTGTATAGCCGAAACGCATTGGTTCAAGGTGTGTATAATTCATAATATTATTTACCCATAATAATGGACAGTGTGCTAGTTAAAACACACTGCCCTAGTAAACTAACTGTATCTCAAGGGGAGAGGAGAGAGTGATACAGTTAGGAACAGTTATGACCTCCGCATACAAGTTGATTCAGCAAGCACACGCCAGTTCTTACTGATCTTCTTAAGGTCCGAAACCTTTAACACCATTCGAAGACTCATCTCACGGAACTTATGTTTATTAGTCTCCATAAACTCTAGTACTTCTGCTTCGTCTTCTGGTGTAAACTTATAGCCCTGAAACAGTTTACCTGTTCTAGCAATTTGTTTAATACGTAACACTTTATCCCTCATTGTATCTAATGTTAAGTCTAGATAGTGACAACGTGATTGTAATGCTTCTAGGTGGTCCTGTAGTCTTTTTGACTTAACGTTCTCAAACTTTATATTAGTAATAAAACATGCAGAACCTTTAAATTCAAATTCGTCTGGGATACCTTCTTGCCTTAGTCTGTGCGAGTCTGCGTTCCAGAATATCTTACGTTTTTTGCCTGAGTCAAGTGCAGCTTTCAATATGTTAAGTGCTAGGTCATCCATTAGTACACTATCACAATCATCAAACACTAGTACTGAACCTGCAGCAGAATACTGATACAGTTTAGCATACAGTCCTAGTGCAGTCATTGCACCTTTGACAACCTCAAACTTACGGGCCGAACCTGATATATCTTCGAACATACTCTGTTGCTCAAGTGTTTCTGTAACACCATAACTCTTACCAACGCCAGGAGGACCTGTAACTATCATAGCACGAATGTCACCTGACTTAAGATTGCCCGTCATCTCATTAAGTATGTCGAACCTAGTCTCTATCTCGTTCATACGTTGTTCATCTGCACTGTCTGTATACACAGGACCTGTGTCTGCTAGAGTGTCCACTGTGTTGATTGCACGTAATTGTGTATCGTAACTATCCTGCTCTACAAATACTGCATTACTAGGGTCTGTTAAACTAACACGGATCTTAGCAAACTTCTCGCCCAAAACTTTTGAACCGTCTACTGTAACAAACGAACCAGTCTTACTGTTTACAATGTTCTTTATTACAGGAAATACTTTATTCTTTATTGGATTGTTTCTATAACTACCATTCTTTATTAATATATAACTCATTGCTCTCTCCAAAACAAATAAAATTAAAACCTCAGTGTTTACAAATCAGTAACTGATTCAGTTACTGGGTAGTTTTTATTTTAGAGTAACGATTCCTTGAGCCCTACCAGGCTTGTAAATCTCTGAAGTTGTCGACTACTGTCTCCCTTAATCAACTTCTCACTCTTTACTATCGCTACAACATATACTATATCTCCTTCTAACTATAATTAATAATAACACAGGATACACAGTTGTCAACCATTATGTAATTTTTATACCTTTTGCTTCAACGTTACCGGGACTATAGTTAGCAACAAAACCATTAACTTCACATTTAATTCTCTTAGGTGTAAAACCAACTACAGTACCTGTCATTCCTATTCCATTACATCCAGGCGCATTTAAGAAAACCCAAACCTCTTGTCCTATTTTATAATTCATTTGATCCATTTGACTCTCTCCCTTGTTTCTAACTATACTTTATAATAGCACAGTATACGGAGTTGTCAACCTAAACTGGTATATGCTCAAAGTTAGCGTCATACCAAGCCTCGGATACATTATTGCTAATTGATTCTGCTCCTCCTAGTACACATAATAAGTTCATATCTCTAGCAAGTTCTATACATTTTGTAACTGCTTCTAGTTCAAACTCTGATTCTGCAACTAGGTCACTTGCTAAACTATAAAACTTATCTTCCTTACGTAATAAAAAATCTTTAAACGTACTCATTTGACTCTCTCCTTTGTTTCTAACTATAACTTATAATAGCATAGATTACGAGTATGTCAACCGAACTGTACATCCGCTGTTAGTTCAAACACTAAGTCCGCAACAGTATTACGATCTGCATTAGGATACATGCTCATAACATCTTTAACAATTTCCCTGGGAGAACTTACTACTGGTTGTTCTATACCGTTAATGATAACAGTGTTAACAGTATTACCATTAAGATATCCAGCGATCATCATTGAGATATCATAATCATTCTTATAAAAATTTACCATTAAGCAGCCTCTCCTGTGAAGTCTTGCATTACAGTAGTCCTGCACTCTGCATAACGTACAGCTTCTGTTAAGTCATCAAACTCATCCATAACAGGTTGCCCAACTACTTCTGGTATCCACGTACGGTTCTCTAGATTGCCCTTACGGTATATACGCACTCTATTGCCTGCAACATTAGTACTTGCATACCCGTAGTACGTTGCTTCTAGTATCATTGCAGTGCCTGGTAAACGTATGTTACTAATCTTCATTTTGACTCTCTCCCTTGTTTCTAACTATACTTTATAATAGCACGAGAACTAGATAAGTCAATCGTTTTTTAAAAAAAGGTTATGGACCAGGGTGGGGGTATAGAATCACCTGGGGGGTAGGGTGTGGCTTATCTGCAAGGAAATTTCTGAGCATATTTTTTCAGATTGCTACAGGGTCCTGGTGATCGCCACTGTGCCAAATCCGTAGTAACTGTGATTCAAATCGCTGTTGTAACTCTGTGCCGAAACCATTGAAGAACCATTCTGTATTATAGTCAATAACTTCTCTACAACCTTCAACATCAATGCCTGTTTCTAACTGTACACGATTCAGTTCTAACATTTTGTCGATTCGATAACGATCCTCTACACTGTCGTAACCGTAATCAAAACAGTGATACAGTTTAAATCCTAGTCCTTGAATTTGACTACAGTAGTTACGTTGTGCTACAGCGATAAATGGATGTTGTGCAACTACAGTATTGTAGAACTTTTCAGTTACAATGCCATATTCAGTTGTGTATTGACTTTCAGTTATAACACTAAATTCACTAGTGTTAAAATTTTGTGCTAACGACATTAAGTTTGTACAGTTGTTGTACTCTGCATCATAGTCTGTATACGTTTTGTTTGTGTACACAAGTTCTTTACCTTTACTCTGCATACTGATGTTACCTGTATCCAACGTGTGTAGTTTTTGTGCTACTGTAGTTCTATGCTGTTTCTCAATACGATTCATACATAAAAATTTGTATTCACTGTTGGTGTGTTTAAACAGTTGTCTTAGTTCAGTTTCATACTGTTTATACTGTTTAACTGTTGCTACAGTGTGTGTACTGTGTTCTACAATTCTAAAACTATAGTTTGCTTTACTGAGGTTTGTACACCATACACAGACTATGATACGATTCATGTCTGCGAACTTACTGTAGTGTGATTCAATTTGATCTAGTTCATTAAGGTTACTACTCAACATGTCTTGTAGATTAAGTACAAGGTAGTAGTCAGGGTTGTCAAAGTCACATTCATCTTTAGTTAATAGTTCCACACTCCAGCCGGTACTGGTTATAGGAAACTGTAGAGCACTGTCAATGATTGTACTCTGTGGAAAGAATGCTTTAATAGTCTCTGTGAATGTAGTCTGAAATTTCATGCTGAGCTCACTACGTTCGCATGCCTGTTTAGAAATAACAGCCGCATCTACTTATACATCAATATAAAATACACAAAGCCAATTAGACTCCAACAGAATATTGGAATACCGTAAAACACTAGACTAAGGAACCAACCTTTTTGAGATATGCCGTAGGTTAAGAAGTGCCACATTATAATAGGAACAAACCAAATCATTAATAGTTTAAAGGTTTCCATTTACTCTCATTGCCTCACGAATATTAGTAGCACTGATATCATGTATATCTTTGCCGAGATCATGTTCAGTGAAGGTGTAACCAACACCACGTCCATAACTAATGTCAACAATATTAGGTACCTGCATAATAATATATTCTACACCATACTCGAAACCCTCAGTGGCTAATCCTTGTTTGATTCCCTGAACTACATCATCATGACTAAAAGGATTGTCCACCTGTAGTTGTGTCCTGCCAGCGCCTGCATCTTCTACTATACCAAATACATCACGTACTTGAATACATACTTGTCCTGTTTCAAGTAGTGCTTTTTTAAATAATGCAGTGTGTCCTTTGTGCCAAGGTTGCCATCTGCCTAACATCTGTGTTGTGGGTTTTTGTGAATCAAACATTTTGTTTCTCTATGTATTTTATAACTACTTCTGATAGTTGTTGATGTGTATCAGTAAACCATTCTCTTACATGGTGGTCAACGTGTGTGGGTGCTTTAAATATCTTATTGGTATCTTTAAATCTTCCTTGTTTGATAGTATCCATCCAAACAGTATAGTTTGGTGCAAACTGTGTACGTGCTTCTTCTGTGGGGCAAACAAAGTCAGCAACAGCAATTTTGCCTGCCATAACAACACCGTCTGCTAAGAACTTCATTCGCATTGCTTGACGAATACGTCCTTGCATTGTAAAGTCCCAATCGTTGTATCGTGTTCGTACTTGGTCAGCATTAATCCATACGCCTCCAATAAGTTTTGCAAATGGTTCTGCTAATGTGCTCTTTCCGCTTCCGGGCAATCCAAATATTAATATTTTCATTTTACATACTACAGTAGAAATATTACGAAGAATATAAAAGCAGTAAACATTATAATTGCTGCCTGTTGACGAGGATCAGGATTCATTAGTTTACTACTCTATCTGAAGATCTGTTCAGACTATTAAGCACGTTTTGCCAATACTGTATACCCCATTCGGATCCAGTGTTGGTGCAGTTGTGTAGAGCGAACGTTGCATTTTCTATCTTACGGAACAGTGCATCTTGTACACCTAGTCCTTGAAAGTTTAAATATGTTTTTGTCATGTTACTTACATCCTTTAATTAGCATTACAAAACCAAGACCCAATGCACTAAATGCACCAAACCAAATAATCAACATACTAGTTGCTTGCATTGTTGGATATTCTATATTACTACTAAGTGGAACAGGATCAGCAGTAAATGCAACTAAACCTAGTACAATTAAAGTACTACCAAAAATTGTTAATAACTTATTCATTATGCAACCTTCTGTGTTTTGCTGTGCATATGCGGAGTTGTCTTAAGGTGAGTTACGTTCCTAAACCCAATGCTATCTACCAAGTGTAGAAGACCATCTTCATCTTCTAACAAGTCGCCAACACTAACACTAGTTCTGTTAATGCCTGTCTTCTTAACGAATCTGTCAGCACTGCCAAGTCCGTTGCCAACTTCAAAACAATGATCTAAATCATCACACACAAGATCTGCAACATGTGTATAACAGTCATTGTAGATACCTAGACTAGGATCACCTTCTGATGCATTTCTATATGCTAGTGCATCAATATGACAATCCCAACCTTCTGTGTTGATTAGGTTTGATAATTGCTTATCAATAACTATCTGATATAATTTAAAAATCTTTGACATTAACTTCTCTCCCTTGTTTCTAACTATACTTTATAATAGCATCGTATACACAGTTGTCAACCTAACTTCCTGTAATCATTGCATATCTATTGTATGCAATTTTTTCAAATCCTTCAATAAATGTATGATGATTATCTTTTGCTTTTTTATTAAGTCTTTCAGCGGCTTTATATAACTCAAGTGCAGTACCATTTACAGCAAAAACTTTTATGTCGTTTAGTACAACTTCAACTGGACCTGTTGCCTCTGGAATAACAACATCTGATATTTCTGAAACATCTTTATCATTGTATATACTCCACACTGTATTAAAACCTAATGCATCATGTACGCCTGACCAGTAATCTATATTTCTTTCTAATGTATCCATTTGACTCTCTCCCTTGTTTCTAACTATACTTTATAATAACACTATTATTGTATACGTCAACCTTTTATCCTGTAATATTCATAAAAGTCTGTTGCCCAAGGATCAGGCTCACCGTGGAATACTGCTATACTACAATCATTAGGTACCACCCAGGATTTGTCTGGCACTTGGTATTTAGATTTATCAGCGGGCCAACGCCACATATGATTATGATCCTGTGCCATTCCTGTTCCTGCTTGGGTTAGTCCTCCTTTATATATTTCCCACTTGTAACTCATTGCCCATTCTGTGGGCCACCATACTTTACTGTGTTGTTTTAGATATTGTGTAATAAAGTCTTGGTCACCTGCCATGTCTTGTATATAAGACTCTATGTTCTCAACGAACTCATCATACATACGATACCATTGAGGCGCATGCCATCTCATTACACTACTGTTGCATACTGTATAATCAGGATACCATTTACGATTAAAGTCTTGACATATAGCAAACTCTCCTACACGATAATCTAGAAACTTATACAACTTACCTGTTATAACAGTATCTAAATCTATGTATAGTACATCATCTCTAAATTGGTTTCTTTTAAACAACTGCATCTTATACCACCAGTACTTACGATCGTAATTAGCACTGGGCCAATCGTCTACTGTAATAGTCTTTATGTTATGGTAATATGGATGTTGAGGATTGTCGGTGAGTACTACAAATTCATAGTTAGTATGCAGGTAGTGACGCACACTTAATCTAAGTTGTTCTACAGCAACAGTTGGATCGTACTTTGTACCAACGCATATACAGGCTACAGTAATCAAAATGGCAACCAGTCATTAGGAATAGTTGTAAAGATTATATAATATATCCATACTATAAAAAATATCTTTAATGCTTTATCTATTAGTTCAAACATAGTCCTATCTCGTAAAGACGTAAACACCTTCATACTTCTCTCTTCCGGCTAATCTATCGTTACCCACACCGGGTCTAGTGTTAAGCATCATCTTAATTATTCCTGCATGTTTGAAACCGACCTTCTCGGCGGTTTTGATCCATCTTTCACAGACTTCGTACGGTTCTTTTCTGTCGTAAGATTTATAGTCGGCGATATTCGTTGCGAATAATCCTTCTCTATTGAGTCCCCGATAAATGTTTTCCATAGTGGGTACAACATATCCTTCAAACCAATCGTCTTCTGTTTTATAACGTACCATGCATTGTGTATCTTCATCACTGTATTTCTCCAAGTTAAAATAAGGAGGACTACTAAATGCTAAGTCGATGTCCTCAGGCTGGTATTCTTCACTGACACTTTGTATTATTGTGCCAGGGTTGTCTATTAATGTATTTAAATAATTTAGATTAACAATAGTTTCTGTATTAGGATCTATTCCTGTGTAATCATAACGCATGTTACTACTAGTAATACCTAATAGTCTTCCGCCATATCCAGCACTATAGTCGTATACTCTTCCCCACATAACTGGACACAGATGTTCTACTATTGCTCTAGCATTTTGGGGTTTAAAGTTTTGTACATTTTCACCAGTAACTAGTTCTAATGCAGTTCGCATTGCAGTAGGATGTACTAGACGTTTTCCAGTACGAAACTCGAAACATATGCGTATTGCTCTTTTTAGTTTACGATCATCTAAGAATCTATCTCTTAGACTATTTGATCCTCTGCCTTTAGGTTCGGCAGTCATCATATTAGGAAATACAAATCGACTAATATTTTGTCCTCTGTTATTTCCTAGTCCTATCCTATTATTCGCTACACTATTATAATTCAAACTTCTAAAATCATCAACTGCGTTGCGTATTCCGTGTTCAGTGTAGTAAGTAATAGGTGTAAGATTTATACTACGATATATATCGAATACTGATTGTATTGTACCTTCAGGATCAGCAGTATATGAATCGTTAGTATAAGTCTCTAACTTTTCATATACTGACTCGTATCCTGTGAACACATCTGCGTAAATATGTTCTGGCTTTATGTTCCAGGTATTATGTAGTGTTTCAATCAATTATTAAATAACCCTTAACCATTTAGAAACTTCTTTAGTGTTTCCCAAACAGCTACTTCTGTTTGGCTTACTAAAATTATTGTATTCATTTGAAACTCTACAGGATGACCTTTAGGAATACTAAATGCAACCGGACATAATCCCATTCCACTGTTTATATTTAAAAAAAGTTTTCGTGGATTGAGTAGTGTAATTATCTTATCATCCATGCTAACAAACGTACCTAGAAACTCAGATCCGTCTGTAGTTAGAATAGTAATAGGAGTACCTTTTTTATACTTCTCTGGCTTAGGTGCTTTTTCTAATTTTGGGACTAACATCAATAACCTCCTTACATTGCGTTTTTCTTATCTTGTATTTCTGCACGTCTAGACTTTGCAAGTTTGCCTATATCGCCTAATGCTTTCCTAGCTCTTGCTGCCGCGGCTTTTACACCTTTAGTTTCAAATGCTTGTGATTCTTTGACATACGAATCGTATGCGTTAATAATATCTTCGTGTACTGACATTTATAATCTCCTTTTATGTCTTATTAATATGTTATTGTACTATACTTAGGCAACATTGTCAATAATTGATTTGCCCCATCCTTGTCTTCTTCTATAATACAGACGTGATACATACTCTTCTGTAGACAAATCTTTTTCTTGTATATCTATGTTATAAGTTATATCTTTCTTTACTAACTTGTTATTTGTTCTTAGGAACTCTTCAAAGTCATATTTGTAATTAGATTTATAAGGATAGTTCCTGTGTGGGTCAGTGGTAAAGTTACGTTGATATGTATTAATTTCTTTGTACAACTCTTGGTCTATATCTAGTATTTTACTGAATACATTATCAATAAACTTAATAACTTCTTGTCTGTTTATATGAAAACTCTTTTGTGCTTCCCACATTTGAGTATGCCCGTCAAAGTTTAATCCTCTTCCATGTTCTAGATAGTATGTAATATTTAATTTTGCTTGTTGGTATAAGTTGCCTATTAAATCATTATCTGTTTTAATTGCAACTAGTAACTTATCATACATACTCCTGTAACTAACACCTTGTGTATGTGCATATCTTGTATAGACTTGTGTCCATCCAAAGCAATGAAAATTATTAATCATCCAACTATATAGCCAACTGTCAACTAATTTATCAAATGGCATATACTTTGTTCCAACAACTAACTCTGCAGTCTCACTAATGTTATCTTCTTCNAAGTGCCCACTTACATAGTCACTTGCAATAACAGTTTGCAGTCCGTGTAGTTCTCTTTGATAATCAGTATTAAGTTCTGCGTTCTCTAATAGTTGTGTAAGCCAACTCTCTATTGCTCCGTGTTGACCTGCGCCTATTACCTCGCATAACCCATTGCACCAACTGTCGTATGTTTCTTGTGGTAATCCAAGTATAAGTTCAGTATAACTCTGTATTCCTTCAGCATTGCATTTAGCAAATATATCTTTTAAACTACTCATTTCCATATTCGTACGTTTAATTTCTGTAAGTACTGATTCGTCCATACTCTGTACACTTAAAGTAAGTCCTCTGTTAAACCCACTCGCCGCAAACTTTTTAACAATTTTTAATATTTTCTCACTACTATTCTTATACCAAGTTGCGTCTACTACTTTAGGAAACCCACACTCAGTTTGTAGTGATACAAGTTTGTCAGTTATTTCCATATCTCTATCATAGAACACACCAAAGTTAGCATCAGCGATACTAAGGTAATCTATCTTATTATGTGCTATCCATTCTAATTCTTCAAACACTTTTTCTATAGGAAACTTGCGAATTTTTGCATAAGTCAAACTTCCCCAATCACAAAAAGTACATTGGAAAGGACATCCTCTGTTTGTTTCTAGTGTAGCATTAAATACAAACCCTGGATTGTTTTTTAAGATAAGATCAAATACTCCAGATAGGTATGGACTGGGTATATCTAAATGGTGCAAACGATCGCCTTTATAAATTTTTTCTAAGGGCTCATCGTCTACTATAGATTGTAGTATCTTTACAAAAGTTTCTTCACCTTCTGTTAAGCAAACAGTATCAACGAAATTAAATCTATTGAAGAATCTATTATCGGGTTTGTCAGTTATTTGTGGCCCGCCCATTATCACTTTACAACTAGGATACTTATTTTTTATTTCTTGTGCAAGTGTCTTATTATATTCCCAATTCCACATATAGCAACTAAGAAAACATATATCTATATTCCCTACACGTTCTAATAATGTTTCTATGTTTTCTCTTCGGAATATTATGTCTACTAATTCAAAGTTATCATTAACAAAATCAAATTGTTTTGCGTATGACCATAAACAACCAACACTATAAGGCAGCCAGTAGCCTTGTAAACTACCAACTCCTATTTTAAAATTTGGTTGTACCAATAGTATTTTCTGCAATGCTTTTCCAATTAGTATTCTACGGCGGCATAGAACGGTATTCTTTGTTCGTGCATCTTGTCTGCACCACCCAGTGTATTTAAGTTAATTACACAACTTACTGCTACTACTTCAGCATCAAATTCTTTTATCATATCAACTACTGCACACATGGTTCCACCGGTTGCCATTAAGTCATCTACGATAATAATTTTATCTCCACGACTTATGGCATCACTTTGTATTTCAAGTGTATCGGTTCCGTATTCTAAATTAAACTCTTTGCTAACTGTTGGTCCAGGTAGTTTACCTTGTTTACGACATAATACTAGTGGTTGTCTAGTACGAAATGCAAGCACACTAGCAAATATAAAACCTCGTGCATCAATACCTATAATCTTGTCGCAAGGCATATACTTTAGCAATTGACTATACATAAAGTTATTTGCAATATTAAAACCTTTGCTATTACATAAACTACTTGTATCTTTAAAGTCAACTCCTTTAACCGGAAAGTCTTTATAACTTCTAATATATTCTTTTATCATTAATAACTCTGTGCTAGTCGCCAAGTAAGGTATTCTAAACTTTCGATTGGATCATACTTAGGAGCATCATTTCTTAGGTTCCATACCATTGTTCCAGGCTTAGGATCTACAAAATGAGGCATACTATATCTTGGTTGATCTATATGTGTATTTACTACTTGATGTTCAGTACTAACAAAATAATCATTTGTCCAACGTTGTAACAAATCGCCTATGTTTACAATGACTCCGTTCTTTGCGTAAGGAACATGATGCCACATATCGTGTATGTCTTTTACCATAAGTCCTGGCACATCATTTATTTGCCATAGCAATGTTATTGTTCCGTAATCACTATGCTTGCCTATTCTGTTCTGTCTGTCCTCTATTGGGCCTTTATAAGCAGGATAGTGAATGATTCTTGTTGTGCTATAATTTTCGATATGGCAGTCATGTAATGTTGTACCTGATTCTAATATAACATCAAAAAGTTTAAGTATATGTAGTGTTAACCAATTTGCTATTTTTATAGTATCTAATGCAGTAGATTTAAAGTTGGGAACTTCTTTGGGCCATAACTTTTCGTTCATACGAGTATCGTTGTAGTTGAAACTTTCTTTCATATCTTTTGGTGCGTTAGGGTCAACGTTTTCTTTCATCCATCCAGTGTACCCTGTATTCAGTTCAACACCGCTGTAGTTATATTTGTGTTTTGTATCTAAGTCTAAATCAAAGAATCGTTTTCCTATATCAAACCATCTATTATAGACTTCTTGTTGTTCTGGTTGAAGTGCATTAGTAAAAACTGCGAAGCCTACTGTTGTGTAGGCCTCGCGAATCTTTTCCAATAACTGAGGGTCTTTAAAATCAATTATAGGAATACTCATATTAACTTCCTGGTACTTTAGCAGTAATACCTTCAACATAGTACATCATTGTATTAAGATGTACATCATCAGCAATCTCACCGTCTTTCAACTGTAGTTTGCCTGTGTTGTCTTTGATAGGGCCTGTAAAAGCATGGTACTTACCATTCTTAATACCTTCTTTGATCT
>JGI24005J15628_10000612_pt1 | contig 20266 bp, 27 predicted proteins | sample LinPmetageLP40_FD_15628 | JGI IMG/M metagenome (IMG submission 15628)
TGACCGATAGCCACTGCTCCACTGCCTAACGTGTCTGAGCTTAGACTTTGTTGACCAATAGCTACGTTATCATCCGCATCAGTCAGGGCATCGCCAGCAAGGCCACCTATGAGCGTATTGCGAAGCCCCGTGGTGACTGCATTACCTGCATTATATCCAACTGCTGTATTAAAAGAATCCGTAGCCGAAGTGAAGTTTTGCGTCTGTAGCGCATCTGTACCAACGGCGGTGCTTTTACTACCAAGGGTATCTGTACTAAGGGCGTTCATTCCTATTGCTACGTTAAAATCAGCATCTGTAAGAACAAGACCTGCGACACCTCCAATGAGCGTATTACGGATTCCCGTGGTGATTGCCGTACCTGCGGTAGAACCGACTGCTACGTTGTAAGAATCTGCTCCTGCGTTTAGTGTCTTGAGTGCTCTATAGCCGACAGCTACGTTATTCCCGTTAGCATCTTCTGTGCTTAACGCCTCAAAACCTATCGCTATATTTGAATCACCCGTAGTCAAAGCCGTACCTGCTTCATCGCCTATTACCACGTTGTAGTTGCCGCCAGAGGCTATAGAGTTACCTGCGTTGACACCTACACGGGTGTTAGAGGTTCCTGCTGATGGAGTAGATAACTCGCCGCCTACCGCTAGGTTTCCAGCAAGCTCAAGGTCATCCATCTCGTAAACAATCGCACCGGAACCCGCACCATCCGTAGCGACAATCTTAGTTTGACCCGCAGCTATAACTACGTTTGCGCCAGTGCCTTGGGTAAGCGTCAGTGCAGCAGCAGTCTCGTTACGCATGATCCACACATGAGATAGCGTATTGGGAGCCAGTGTGACCGTACAAGCCTGACCGCCGCCTGTTAGGCGTAAGAACGTAGAGCGAAACTGGTCAGTAGCTCCATCCGCCATCGTGATGGTATGCGTACTGGCATTAGCTACAGCCTCTGCGCCGACTCCCATTGCCTCACCTATTAGCTCTAACGATACGTTTGTGGTCGTGCCCCAAGTTCCGCTTCCCTCTCCCGTAGCCAGCTCTGTGAGCCTTAAATCATTGACGTAAGTCGCCATAGCATATCCTCTGTTTAGGCGGCATCCCGCCCAGCTTTGATTTCTTGATAATTAGGTGTTTGAGTCGTATCAATTTGATTGTAGTTTGGCGTTTGATCTGTGTCTATCTCTCCCCAAACCAAAATTTCACCCACAGCCGAAGCTATTGTGAGACCGCCAATTGTTACAACAGCCTGAGCGTCTGGAGTTATTGCCCCAACGCTTGAAGTAATTGCGAAACTTGGAAGGTTTATAACTTCGTTTTCAAAAACAATCACCGAGCCGATAGCTGAGGTTACAACTAAGGTAGGCGCAGTAATGTTTGCCTCGGCATCTACAGTCAGCGCCCCGGCGGCGGAGGTTATAACTAGCGTTGACGCTGTAACATTTGCTTCAGCGTCCACACCTAGTGAGCCGATAGCTGAGGTTACAGCTAAGGTAGGCGCGGCAATGTTTGCTTCGGCATTTACCGTTAAGGCACCAACGGCGGTGGTTATGACCCCGGCAGATGCTGGCTCAACGGGAAGTACAGCGTTCCATGCGCCCTGTCCCCAAGTACCTCGACCCCATCCGTTNATATTCGCCATGCCGCTAACCTATCTGAGTTTCAGCATCTTTCAGGCGCTGAACAGCCGTGCTTATTATTTCTCGCACTGGCACAGTAATGAAATCTTGTTCTAGAGAAGCCTCTAGCTTTGCAATTGCAAGTTGAATATTTTCCAAAGCGGTCATAACACCTCCGTAAAATCTAATCATACCCCGCTACGCCACGTTTGGCATACCCTGAAATTTGCGCTTGAGTATCTTTGCAACCTTTGAATAACTGATGCTTGCGCCACTGTGCAAGCTGTTCACTTCTTTTGCGATGGACTTAGCGCCTTTGCCTCGATCCCTCAACGCATAAATAGTACGCAGAATGTCCTGCTCCTCTGGAATCTCCTCTAACCGGGTTCGGGTCTTGTTACCAATTTTTTCGGGCACCAGCCTGTAGCCGTAAGGCGCAGATCCGCCAATGAAGTATCCGCGAGAGGCCCAGTCTACCTTTCCCTCGCCAAAGCGGTCCTTAATGGTAGCGTGTTCAATCTCGCTGACCGCAGAAAGCACCATGAGCATAATCTTGTTTGCCATCTCATTCATGTCAAACCGACTGCCTAATCCCTTCATATCTACAGGCTTCGGATAACAAATAGGAACCTCGCCAAACTGCTCGCAAAAGAACAAGGTGATCCCAATTTCCTCAAGCGTGGGCAAAAGGCTAAGTAAATCGCCTGCGTTGCGAGACAAACGATCCAACCGGGTGCATATGACAACATCAAACTCGTCAATTGCGTCAGTCAGCCCCTTAGAGCCGGGGCGGTCAAGAATAGCTCTGGTGCCAGAGACTCCATCGTCAATGAAGAACTCATCAACCTCGCGGTTGTATTTGTCGCGCACAAAGTCGCTGATAGCTTGCTGCTGAGTCTCAAGCGATATGCCTGAGCGCACTTGCTCCTTAGTAGATACCCGAATATAGCCATAGACTCGGTTAATCTGTTTTATTGCTCTGACGCTCACTTCACACTCCCTGTATAGCCGTAGTTGGTCATTTCGTTGTGCAGGCGCTCCCAATTGATGTTGAGGGGCTTGCCATTGGCACTCCTGTCGGAAAACATCACATAACCATCCTTGACCAGCTCTACAGCCAGATAGGACTTAGGCGGAACGCCTAAGTATTTGATGTCAATTTCATGAAACTTGCACCCACGACGGACGCGGTTGTAATAACATTTTTTTCTAGCTGCACTCATTATTTTTCTTCCTTAATTTTTCTCTACCGAAGATGTGACAAAGATACATGCCTGCGTGTCGGCCTGCAACTATTAATTTATTCTTGCAAACATTTGCACATCAACACGCGGGTATGTATACTTAGACCATCAACAACAAAACTGGAAAAAAAATGCAAGCACAGGGAACAGGAAAATCTAAAAGAGTCCGCTTAGATCGCGTTAGCGCACGGGATGTCATAAGCAAAAAGCAGTTAAAGGTTTTAAGCACACCTCTTAGAGATTGGTTGGCGTGTAGCGAGTGCCGCCATCAACAGCTCCACCACGCCCAGAACGGTGGTGATTTTGACAGCGCCTGCTGGAATGAAAACTGCGGAGCCGACAGCTCTCACTTCATGTACATGGATGAATTGGCTAAAGAGTTGAACCCAAACGAATTCATGTATCGGTTCAAACTGTAGGGGATGGAGATGAAGTTTAATAAATTAGAACTTGAAGGAAAAATTATGACTGAAGTAATAAGTATTCGCCCAGCAAAAGTATTTTTGAGCTGGGGTTTTGATCCATCTGGGCACCTACGCCATCTATCAAACGATTTTATTGCTGAGGTTGCAGGGGTTATCCCAGACCTCTTTGAACGCGCCATAAGCGAAGCCAAAGGCATAGATGCAGTAGCCACGGCTATGGATGGCCTGTACGGTCATGGCGGGTTTATGCACGATTTTGGCGGCAGCGTCAGCTCTGACGATAGTCATTTCAAGGATGCGATGTATGTCAGCTCTTATGAAGAAGATGATGACCTGCCACCTTTTTTGTCTCTAAAAAGCATTGATCCCAGCGAGAAGATAGAGTGCCTAATCTACAACCACGGGATTACCGCCCTGCGAGATGGCGAAGGCAACTTCAAGGTAGGGAGATTCGACTAATGGCTGACCCTATGGTTAACCAGTGGCTAATCGAAGACCTAAAAGGTCTTCTTTTGGCTCACGACTGGTATTTCGAGTATTCAGATGACCACCGCGTTTGGCAGCGCGGAAGTGATCAGCGCAGGACGATCAAGGCAATGTCTGAAAAGTTGGGGCTTGCTGACATCTTTGACCGAGCGTTTGATGCGGTAACCCGAAATGAACTTCAGTCATTTCTGGATGAAGTGTTTCACATGAAACAGTTGGAGGATTGATGGAAAAGTATTTTCAGACGCTCGACATGGCATCCTTTAGAATGATGTTAGAAGCGGATAGTGAAAAGGCCATGACCCTGTACAGGCATGTTTTAAATTCCCAGCATGATGCTGGTCCAGAGGCCGACTACATTATCAGGATGTGGAAAAAAGACAGAGGTATTGGCAATGCGCCAAGTAACAATAATTTCTAAGTCCAAAGTAAAAACATTGGAGGATTTAGACGTGCTCGAAGACTCGTTTGAGGACGCGATCATTGAGGCGCTTGAACAGGGCTACGAAATCGAGGTTTCTATAACTGCGGAATTCAATAAGGCGGCAAAGTCATGAACGAAAAAGAACAAAAGTTTGAGTTGATTTGCGATCTAATTCATAGCGCAATAGAGTCTGAGCAGGACGAGCCTAAGCTGTTCAATGACGAGACTGAAAAAAGGTTAAATCACGTCTACGTCGTCTTGAATGAAATCCTCGGAATCACAGAATAGTCTACTGCTCTGACGGTAATCCGTACCGCTTTATGTACTCTTCGATGTACTCGTTAATCGGGTCGCTCCACTCTGCGTTGGTTTTCTGAGTGGGCTTTGCTAGTTGGAACGACCTAGCATCTCCTCCCGGCCCCTTGCCAGCTTCTCTTCTAGCTTTGTAGAAGTCTGAAGCGAGCAACTGCCTTGGCACTGGAACCTCAAAGCCGCCGATGTAATCGCCGCTCATTTGAGTGTTGTAAGTCGGGTGAGGCATGGCTGGATTTTCCACCGGGGCGTAACCAATGAGTTTGCCCTCTTGATCAAATATTGGATTACTTTTGTCCATTCGACCTATCGTCATTCCACCCGTGTAAGACGGTAAGTCAAGGTACGCGGGGTCGGTAATAGCAACCCTAGTCTGTACCACATCAGGAAAATTCATTTTTTGAAACCTATCCATTTCCATTCGTTCAACGAATGCCTTGCGAAGCGGACCATTTTCTAACAACTGACTACGAGAATCAGGGTGATCAACGCCGAGCCATTCTGGCCTAATAGCTTTGACCGCCTTATCAAACGCTTTTTTATCTTTTTTGGTTATTTTTGTCTTTCCAACCTGTTGAATGAGCGCATCGCTCATCATGGTATTGTAATCAACGCCGGTTTGCGTCATGACTGTCGGCATGAAATAAGTTTCACCCTCTCCCGCAGCTTGGCGCGTTAACGACGTAATAGCGCCCTTATCACTGGCCCATAACGAGCCTATACCGCCCTCATTTTTAAGAGAATCCTCAAGCATCATAAACTGAGGGCCACCCATTAAATTTATTGGGTAATCTAGATCAATGCCATTGATTCTTACTAGCTCCTGACCTGCTACCGCCCTATCTCCTGCGTCAAACACAATGGTGCCGCCTTCCATGTCCTCTGGCCTAACCGCCTTCTGAGGCACGATTACGCCAGAAGGTCTAGTCTCAAAGTCCATATCCTTAACCAAAGTCTTTAGCTTGAGACCTCCGCCAGCCGGGTGGTAGTACCCAAGCCGATCTAACTCAGCCCTGCTCATTCTCCTGCTGGGATTCAAAGAGGCAATGCCCTTGTCAGCGCCAATGATGCGAGAGCCTTCGGCGTTAGACGGAAGGGCNCCGATGCCGTCGTCTACAGACTTTTCTGGGGTCTTGGTCCCGGACTTTCTAGCTTNGTTGAGGCTTTTNAATTTTCCCATAACAATCTCTTAAAGAGCGACTTCAGTGGCACTGGTAATAAATTCTTTTTCGGGCTCGCCTAAAATCCTGTCGTAAGCAAACTTTCCTGTTTGATAAATACTTGGAATTAAATTTAACCCGTAGTCGTCCATTACATTTTCTGGATCGCTTGCGTAATCCACAAATGGGTTTACAAAATTTTCCATGACCGGGTTTAGCAAGGCTGCAACACCCTCCTGAGCTCGCTCGCTCGCGTACTGACCCTCCAAAGTTTTAGGCTCATAATTCAAATAAGCGCCAACATCTTCCCTAATCTGAGCATCACGCTCCGCCATGTCGCGGCTACTGTCGCTCGTTCCCAAAATAGATTCTTCCAAGAACGCGCCAGTCCTTTCAGGGAGATTTGTTAAATATGAAAGCCCACCCAAAGTACCGGCAGTTACTGGGCCGACTATGCCCATTAGAGCGTCTAAACCGGCTTCGTAAGCGCCTCTTTCTCCAGCCTGTATTTGAGCTGCATCGGGTTCCGGGGGCGCACCAGAAAGCGCCATTATGCCGTCACGAGTCCGTTCAGACTCTGGGAATGATAGCTCAAGTATTTTAGCCCTTTCCTGCTCGGCCTGAGCCTCTTCAGGTGATAACCCTTGAAGCGCCGCAATGCCAATCGGCGCTGTGGAGAACATTGGCAAAGGCCCAGAAACTTTGTCTGACAGCGTGTCACCGTCAGCGTTTACGTCATCCAAAAAGTATATGGGGGATTCGTATCCCTCAACTTCCATTTTGTTTTTGCGGTTAGGCTTAGGTGTAACCTTGCCGACAACCTTGCGAACCGCGCTGGGTATAGATTTTTCGTACTGAGACCTAAGTTCCTCGTCGCCCCACCGATCTATGTGGACCTCTGCGGGAGTGAAAGAAACGCCGTCATAGCCTTCTTCTTTTGCAACTTGGAAAATGCGTTTAACTGCGAGCTTGTTCCAGTCCTCGGTCTTCATGACAAACGGGCCAGCTTTTGGAAGATCGCCCTGCTTTTCCGCTAGGCCAGTTACTGTAATCCCCGGAACCCGTGTACCATCACCGATCATTGGTGTTGATTCACCAAAACTGTTAAAACCAGTGTCTGGGTTGTACTTTTCAAGTGCTGCGTCAATTCTTTCAAAGGCGTCTCGAGGAATACCTTCTTCTTCAAGCTGGTCTGCGGCTTGCTCAGAAGCTTTGCGGTGAAAGTAACCCGCCAACCCAGTCTTGCCGCCGCTTTCAAGGCTTAAATCTTCCCCAGCAGCTTCTAATCTTGCTGATACGTCTGAAGCAACTCTTTCCTTCAATTTATTGTTTTGTTTAAAGGCGTTGAAAACAACTTGGTCTAATGCGCGGGGGTTATCGACTAACTCAGCCATACGGATCTCAAGCACGGCTTCGGGAGTCGGTGCCCCTGCAAATCCAAGCTGTGCAGGCGGCACAGGCCCGTCCTGAGATGATATGCCGAACTCGTTAATTCGCTTAATTATTTGTTGTTGAGCAACCTGCATCTTTTGCTCAGGCGTAAAGTAGTCAAGAATTGCTTGTTTCTGAGACTTCATGCCTGCCGAAACTATTTTTTGTCGCTGTTGTTCAGCACTTGACCGAAGCTCACGCGCCGATTCTAAAATTTGGTTTTTATAGTCTGGATCAAGGCCGGTCTGGATAAGGGTTTGTAGGTTTTGTAAACGAATACTTGCGGTTTTGGACTGATTACTAGTATCACCTAAGCTACTCAGCTTTTTAAAAATGCTTTTTGCGGCATCCTCGCCTGCTTTAACCTTTTCAGCATCATAAAAACCTTTCTTGCGCCCTTGCTGCGCCCAGTCAGATTGCAGCTCTTCAACGTAAAGTATCTTCTCACCATTCGGGCCTTCACGGTCTTTGGTGCGGATGTGAAAAATGTTGTTTATGTCATCAGCAAAGTGAACGCCTTCACTGAACCGCTTTGGCCCAACCAACCCGAAACGCCTTTCTTGGTAATTTTCGCCGCCGTCGAGGGTGTTATCCTCCCACCGCGTATCGTCGCGCTTGCCTAAAGACCCAAGATCCATGCCGCCAGTGTTAACTTCGCTTCTAGCCAAGCCTCGTAGCCACACCTCTGCTTCGTTTGCGCTAGGAAGATCCGCAGCAGAAAGCCCTGCACCAACGTTAAAACTGCCAAACCCATTTTTAAAACTTTCGGCTTCCTTGTCAGCTAACCTCCAGCCCGAAGAATCGTTGCCAACCAACGAGTAGCTAAAATTAAAGCTAGTTTTTGTGGCAACATCGGTAGACTCTGCATTTTGATCGACAACGGTAAGTGTCATGCGCTGTAGAGGATCTTCGTAGTATTCTTTAGCAACCTCCTCAGCCACCTTATCCATTAAAACGTCTTTTATATCTTGGTCAAGGTCTTCATAGATCCATTCACCGCGCTTATAGAGCTCCCACTGATTTTCTAACCTTGGCAGCTCAGAGCTGTCTGCGTAATTTGGCAGTTTTGGCAATATATCTTGCCATTCAAAATAATTTGCTTCGGACGTAAGGCCAGTATCTTCTCTTAACCTTTCAAAAGCCTCCTTACTTGCGTAGTCAGGCCCGTAAGCCTGTTGAATGTCTAAGTCTTCAATCTCTTTACCAAATTCAAGATCCCTACCAAAGCCAGTGCGGTATATTTTTTCTTCCAGCTCAATACGATTGGCTGCAATTGTGTTTAAAACTTCTTGCTGAGTGACTTTTTCTTTCTTGAACAGTTCAGTTAAGCCAAGTTCCTTTAACTCTTCCTTTTTTACGCCTCTTTTCATGAAATGACGGCGTGTGTCGTCACCACGGCCTGTAGCAATACGCATTTTATTGGCAATATCTTCAGCTTTTGAATAAAGGTTGTTATCAACCTTAGTCGCCACATGAATTGCGCTAGTGAATTTACCCATTACTTGTTCCTTTCTAAGCCAGCGATACCTTCCCCGGCACCGTCTTCATCTTCTGACATGATTTGAGCGCCTATAATACCGCCCAAGCCTACGCCTGAGCCAATAGAAAATAATTGTTCAGCAAATTTTTTGCGAGCGCGGGTTCTCGCCTTGGTGTCGTTAGTTTTATAGGTTTCTACCCTTAAACCACGGCTCTCTAGGTCGTCAATCAGCTCAGGGCTAGTGTTGTCTGGAGCTATTGCACCTTCAAACTCATCTAATCTCACCGCTCTGGTGGGTTTTGCTTCAAAATACGTCCTTGGAACTTCATTTATCTTTTCGTGGAAGTCTTGAAACATTTCGACCTGCTGAGGCCCGTACATTACCTCAAATTCTGGGAAATCCGTCTTCCACTCAGACAAAACAGACTCAATTCCATTTTCGGACCCATCTGATGCCATTACCCTACGCATTAATACGCCAGTAGCCTCTGGGTCATCGCCTGACAACCGCAAAAACTGCGGAACAAACGTGTCACCCAACCGCTCGCTAAGGCTTAGGAATGGAATTTCGGCTGAACCCTCGTTTTTTCTCAATAAAACGCCTTCAGCAACGTCTTTTACCTCAGAAAGACTCCTCATGGGCACGTTTTCTGTTTGTGCAGCTAGGATTTGTGGGAGGTTTTTGGGATTTGTTATCTGACCAAAATAATTTGATTCGCCCAACGCCTGAGTTTGATCCTTCATGTACTGAGCCATAAGATCCACGGAGTAAGGAAGGTTTTTGGGTTCTACTCCATCAAAAACTCTGAAGTATTGTTCTCCCTGAAAAGTTTTTTGATAATCTTTGCGCCACTGATCAAATTCTTCTTCTCCGTTAAACGGGGTTGTTCCCGAATCGAGCAAAAGTTGTCGATGACGAAGTGCATTTAAAGCTGAAGTAAGTTCCCCATCACGATTTTTCAAAGGCGGAGGCAAGCTGATTCCTTTGACCTCAGCAAGATAATAAGCGATGCCTTCAGGAGACCTTAAATAATTACTAAGAAAATTATTTCCGTAAGGGGTAGCGTCTTCAGGGGTTGCTTGAATAGAAATATTGTCTGCTGTGTATTCAAACGACGGGTAGCCAGCGTCTAATTCTTTATTTGAAACGCCAAACCTGCTTTTTGCGTCTTGGAACTGCATAAAAAAATCATCTACCGCTTCGCCCTTAAAAATATTAAAAGGTGACTCACCACGCGGGGTATAGGCATCGGCGGAGTAGACGTTGTTATCTGGCTGCGCTGGGTCAAAGGACTCAGGCTTTCCAATTAAATCAATGTCACCGAATCCAGAAAATGGTTCAGTGTCACGCACCACGCCAATAGATGGGGAAGGCAGACCGCCCTGATCTATGTACTGCCTGAGCTTTTCATCATTAGTCTGGTGAATAAACTGCATATCCTTTGGCTTTTGCGCCATGCCACCAGAAGGTTTTACCACAAAATCTGGACCAACCTCTTCCAAAAGTTTTTCAAACCTATCAAAAACCATGCGCTGTATCGCAGCGTTAGGGTGCATAGAGCTAGGATCTGCTTTGAACCGGCTCAAGGCCACGCTTAAAGGTTCATCCTTCAGGATCAAGTTTTTAAATGCTGGCGGAACCTTATCAAGTGGGTTGTTGAGGGCACCGATACCCTTGTCTATGTCTGAATCAGACTTTCCCGCGNCTTTTANTATCTTGTTAATTGGCATATCAGTCTGGGCGGCGCATATTAGACTCAAAAAATGAACGTTCTAAGTCGGTCATAGCGCCCTTCATTGAGCGACCACCTTTTTTGCCCCGCATCCTAAATGCCATCTCGGATTTTCTCTTGTGACCACGAGGGTCAAGTGCAGCCAGCCCCCGCATATCATCTTCTATTCGCGCTTCACTCAGCTCAGGGACCGTGGATTTGTCACGGGGCGAAACATACGAGCGCATCATGCCGTACTCAGGATGCTCGATGACCTCAAAGTATTGGCCCCGATCAGGGTCGAAGTTTAAACCGAGCTCTTCGTAATAGGGGTCGCGGTTTGGATCATCAAAGATGTCTACGCCACCACCATTGGCAAACAGTCTCATGAAGCTGGCGCGGATCTCAGGGTCACCGTCAGTGGAAATATTGCCACCTACACGGGCTTCACCGCCTAAAAAATTAGGAAAACGCTTCTCAGCAGACAAGTTGTACTGGTCATCACCCTCATCAGGCAGGTATGCAGAAACTCCAACGCTTGAGTTGTCACCCAAAACGTCTTCAAAACGCTTTGAAACCTCATAATCGTCACCCATACGCCGTAAATCGACTGGTAAGTTAAAGTGAGAGACAATTTGGTTGAACATGAGCTTGTCATCTGGGTTCTGTGAGTCAGCAAGCGCAATAATAGAGCTGATTGTGCCGCTATCAACGCCGGGTACGCTGCTCAAAGCCTCAGCAACCTGCATCTTGACCATATCCTTCGCACTGCTCACGACGGGATCGACGTATCTTTGGAGAGCCATACCCCCAAGGGCGTCAAGTTGGCGGTCGCGGCTAGAGCCAGTGATCGGTACGCCCATCATGTCGCGCTCAGGCCCAGCAAAAATATCAATATTGTCGAATTGGGACATTATCGCTCTCCAAAGATGTTGATTTCTTCAATACCTTCTACCTTTTGCCTACCGGGATAGGCGGACTGTGGCGCAAGGTTGGTGGGATACCTGCCAAACTCGTTTTTAAGATAATCGTATGCTTCGCCAACACCCTTTTCCCTAACCAAATAATCAAATATCTCTTTAGACTCAGCTAAGGTTTCAGGTGGAATGTCTGTTACACGTAGTATAGAGCTTATCTCTGGGCTCTGGAGTACCTGCAAAAAAACACCATCTATGCCTCTGGTGCCAGTCATGGAAACATCTTCAGTCGAACCGTCAGCGTAGCGCATTGACTCACTGATGTTCCCGGAAGGCATACCGTACATCATGGGTTCGTTAATTATTTCTTGAGCATCTGGCTTGTACTGGTTAGCCAGCATTGATCGAGTGTCACCAAAAATATCAATATTATCTATGCCAGCCATTACGCAGCCTCTCGTTGGGACTCAAAGCCCACTTTTAAAATTTCTAGCCACTCATCAAGAGTAACCACCGCTGTCCTAGAGTTATCACGCGGCATATTTTCGTTTATCGCATAAAGCGGCAAACATACCCGGATAGCTTTATTATTGAATTTATAAATCAATATAGGCGTTCGATCACCGCAAGCCGCGCAAACTTGATCCCACCACGAAGGTGAGTACCACCAACCCGACTTATACGCCTTGCACTCAAGCGCGTGGCCCGGTATCTCAATGTCACACAAGTCCTTCGCCTGATACTGGTCCAGATTACGNTTACACTGGAAACCAAGNCCACTGGCCTCAGCGAAGACGTTAATGCGTTTTACGATGTCGCGNTCNAATGACGCGCCTTTATTTCTTGAATCTGCCATATCAGAACTATATGCGATTGTGATAGAAATGAACACGCTATGATCAACAACACATAGCTTTTCGGGACTCCTAAGTCTTTCCTCACAATGCGTAACCTTCTCCGCGCAAAGTGTCTTAGGAGTCCCGTCTTTTTCTGCGACCCCAGAGACCCAAATTTTTTACCCCCCCATATGCAAAATCTGCGAAGTTTGCGAAATTGGTTGTGCAACTTTGTATACAAAAGAGTGCCGGGGGAAAAAGGAATACGCCATCTAATTTTTTAGGTTATTGAGTGTACCAAACTCAGCTATAGCAATGCGCGACTGCGCGAGCGGCTCAAGGGGTGTGCGGTCGCAAAAAAAAATTTGATTTGAGGCTTTTTTTCCAAACCCATAGAGACCCATAAACCATAGTCTGTAACGCGCTTAGAGGGAGATTCTGGCGCTCTGAGGCGCAATGTGGGCCAATGACCGGGCACCCGCAGCCGTTGGTGATCCCCGTGCTCACGGGGTTGAGCTGATGCTGTTTAAAACCGAGCCCAAACCTATCAAAAAACGCAATCCGATAGGCCAAATCTATCGATCTGGATTTTTCTGGGATTTTTGGGGGGCTGGGACGGGCGACCCCTCCCGCCCAGTCCCTAGCGCCACTTAGGCCACGGCGAGCTGCTTACAAGTCCTTCGGATCGAAGTCGTCCTTCACGCCGAGTAGCTCGCTGATTCTGCTCTTGATATCGTCCTTGGTCATGCGGTCGATGTTGGCATTGATGTTGAGGTTCTGAGACCTGTGAACCGTAAGGCCAGCGAGTTGGTTCAGCTCTTTGACTGCGGATACTGCTGCGTTATACGCTCCCGTCTCGAAGGCGGTTTCAGCTATGTTCCATAGCATAGATCCAGTTTTTTCTGGTGTGATTGCATATTTTTCACGGAGCTCGTCTTGTTTGATCCTGACTGCTCGCGTGACATTGGTATGGGTCTTACCGTCCAGCATCTTCGATGCGGCTGCTGATGGGAAGCTNAAGCCTGCTCTCCGAGCGGCNTCTGTTTGNCCACAAGCACCTTCGGTGTAGTGCCACACGAATGCCGCTTGCATGTCTGTGATNTCTAGTTCGGGATCTGCCTCGAACTGGACTGGCACGTTGGTGAGCTTTGGTCGCTCCTTCTTTGGCCTGCCTCGCTTTACTTTATCTTCTTCCATACGTCCTCCGATCTCCGATCACCTACGCGCTTCGCGCTCTCAAGCCGTGCAGGTTATGATAATTCATTGTGCAAACTGTTACAAAAACAGGGTACAGGGTAGGGTATAGTGGCCTTCATACTATGGGTCTAAATATAAGGCTTATAAACAGTATCATTTATAACTTTATAAACAATAATCCTAAATGTTTTGATTACCTTACCCTACCTACTACTCTAATAATATTGTTGTAATTCAATCACTTAGCAATCCAGCGCACAGGGTACAGTGTACAGCTACGGGGATTTGAAGTTTATAAGGCCATTTTACAAGTAGCTTTATAAACCTTTGCAGTTTTGTGTACTTAGCCCAAAAAAGGGCAAATGCCACCCTGCCCTACCTTATGCCTACCTGTCAGTCACTCCACCTTGGCGGCTTAATCGCGCCATCCAGATCAATCACTGGCTCCCAGTTCAGGTCGTATATCTTCCTGCCATTGGTCTGTCGTGGTTCAACACCGTGCTCTGCAAGCACACGACTGGCCTCCTTGAAGTCTGGCATCCGAGGGTTAGCTATCCCAAGGTCTCTCAGTAACTGCGTCATCTGAACTGGTTTAGTGAGCTGGCTGTCGAACTTAACCTGCTGCAACAAAAGGTCTTCGACCGCGCTCTGGGTGCGCGACATCTCGTTACTGCCTTGTAGCAGCTCGCGCTGCTCCTCGTTAAGAAACCAGTGTTCCCCGGTATCAAACATGGTTTCCTTAACCTCTGCCCAAACCTGCTGCATGTCCAAACCATGCTGGTAATCAATAGCCGCAACCCGCACAACCCAAAACCTTCGGTTACCCGTCGAGTCCACCAAGAACTCACGTTCATTCACGCTGCCATAGAACGCAGTACGCCGCTGGTAGCGACTGAACGACCGATCATAGGGTAGGCGAAGTTCATCGGTAGACTTAGTCAAGAACGCCTTTAACTGGTCAATATCCGCACGTTTAAACGTACTGCCCAGCTCACCAAGCTCACAGATCCAGTGGCTAACGCACTGCTTTACACTGTCCTTGTCAGATGGGTTTAACGTAGCGCCTTCCAGTAACCACTCAGGGTCTGGGGCCAACGTCTTCATCCACCGGGTCTTACCCAGCGCCTGCTTGCCCACAAACACCAAGATACCCTCAAGGTTTGCGCCCTCATCGCCACAAGCCGCAGCAACACAGCCCAGCAGCCACTTCTTCATTAAAATCTCTTTGAGAGTGTTGTCCTCGGCCTCAATCGTATCGAGCAGTGCCTGTAACCTCGGCTCCTTGTCCCAAGGTCGCTCGGAAATCCACTCCTTCACCGGGTTATGCTCCCGCGCCAACAGCTTTAGGTTAAACCTGAGCCGCTCGTGCGGGACATCTAGCTGGATACAGCGGTCCTCCAGCTCAGTGATGCTGGCATCCTCCTCCAGATCCTTGATGAAGTTCATGTTGGGTATGTAGATGTCCATGCGCTTTTTGATGGTGTTGTACGCCACGTCTACATGGTTAACCATCAGGACACCCCGGTGATTCTCTTTGGTGTGCATGATCTTGCCAGTGCCGTCTTTGCCACCACGGGTAAAGTCAAACTCGGCAGGCACATTGACCTGCTGTAACACAGGCATGACCTCGCCCTCGACGACCCGTGCATGGTCGTTGTAATCACCCACGCTCTGGGGCATCAACACCTTTGCCTGTCCGCCAAGGGAGATTATTGACTGCGCCGCTCGTACTGCGTACTTCTCACCCGTCTTACTGTCATCAAAGTCTGCAATGATGACGTGCTCTGCCTCACTGTAGTGCTCAAACATAGCCCCAGCCACGGGCACCAAGTTGCCTGCGTCCACTGCGACAACCACCGGCTGACCCATGTTTGCGTAATAACTCGCGGCAGTGGCGTAGCCCTCGGCATAGTTTATGACCGGGGCATCCCCTAACTGGTCCCAGCCAATGACATAAAATCCGCCCTTCTTCCTACCGCCGCGCAGGAACCGCTTGTTGCCATCGTCGTCAATAAACTGGAGGGTTTGAATCGTGCGCTCTATGTTATGCAAGGGCATAACCAACGTGTCTTTGTGCTGGCGCAGGTCGTAACTTTTCACGCCTTTGCGACTTAGGTAGGGGTGATCTGATATCGGGTTACACTGATCCCAGATAGATTGTGCGCGTTTAGATGCCTTCAGGTACTCGACCTCAGCGGCCTGCCTATAAATTTCTTTGCTGCGCTCGATCTCCGCAACCTGTTCAGGCGTAAGCTTGTAATCCCCTGACGCAGAAGTGTTCCATGTCGCTGTGGGCTCTTCTGTACTTTGCCGATAATCGCCGCAGCGCCCGAAGGGGCTCTCCTGATTGAACCAGCATTGATACCAGCCGACCATCTTGCGCTGACCGTCTACGTCCATAAAAGCGCGTCCAACCTTACCGTCCTCGACCAACCCTTTTTTTGGGTCTGGCTCTAATCCATTGCCCTGCAAGAACGCTAAAAAATCATCTCTAGCAGATCCACTGAGTGGCCTGCTCATATCTTTTTTTTGTTGATTTCCTACTTTAAGTGCCATTTTCCATTTGCTTCGTTGTTTGGGATGTGTACACTACTACAACTTTTTGCACATATACAAGGAAAACGATATGGCTTTAACAGCAAGTGCTGGTGATAGCGGCGACTCTCAGTTTGAGACAGTTCCACCCGGATCTTACAAGGCGGTCTGCTATCGGTTAATCGATGCAGGTACTGCGGAAGAAGAGTATCAAGGTGAAACCAACAAACGCCACCAACTATACATCTTCTGGGAACTGCCCGAGATGAAAACTTCAGACGACAGGCCAATGAGTATTTTTGCAGGCTACACGTTGTCTTTAAATGAGCGCAGCAATTTGTTCAGGGACGTGTGTGCTTGGAGAAACGCACCGTTCACCGATGAAGAGAAAACTGACTTTGACCTTACATCTCTGCTCGGCAAAGGCTGCAAACTTAACGTGGTTTTAAATTCCAACGGAAACGCCAAGGTTGCGTCACTGAACGCGATGCCTACCGCCTTTGATGAAGATGAGAAGTTACGAAACCTGCCTACTCACAACGAGCAAGAGGTTTTTGACTTAGAAGAGTATGTAAAAGAGTTTAGTGGTGAGTCTAATGAAGCGTCTAAAAAGATGTGCGACATGGTTGAAGACCTACCACGGTTTCTTCAGTGGCGCATAAACGGTTGCGATGAGGCCGGGAAGGATCAAGTGCCACCATGCTTTGAGCTTGCGGCTGCAATGACCAAGGGTCAGAAGAAAGCCCCCGGAACTAAGAAAGATGATCCTAAAGCATCTGATGATTTTGAAGACGACATACCATTCTAAGGAGAAACTATGGGAACTTACTATAAAAGGAAATACAAGCCACGAGCGGGAACCAAACTTGATGAAGCTAGGTTGTACTTCATGGCGAACCCCGAAGCAACAGTTGACGATGCGGTGAATAATTTAAACGTGAGTAAGTCATACGCTCACAAAATTTACCGCCAGTATAGAAAAGCCTTCATCCAGCCGGTGCCCAGTAAGTGGGTCAGTGACTTACGGCAATCAAGCCGCTCAGTATCAGACGGCTCAACCGCCAGCTATTACACATTGCCTGATGGTGCGACTCAACTGCAAGACCTTATATCCCACAAGGATATGAACGCGCAGGTCGGTGAGATCTTCCGAGCGTGTTATCGGTACGGTGAGGCATCGCACAGCGACCAGTTGCGGGATGCGAACAAGATCATGTTCTACATCAAGTCAGAGGTGGAACGGCTGGAGAAGTTGACATGAAAACAACGCTTTCCTTTTTATTGGTCTTCAGCGTAGTGAGCTCAGGTGCTTGGGCATACCACAGTCATATGTGGACCAAGCTCACTGAAATCGATGGCTCCAACGGACAAACCGTGTGCCAGTGGAAGTGTGGAATTGGCAGTGACAAACACCACAAGACGACCAGTGGCTATGGCTACTGTCCACATCCGGGCTATTAGCATGGACTTTAAGGTAGGAATCTATGAAGACCTAGACTATCCAACTTATGCGTCGATACCAGCGTGGCGATCTCACGATCTGACAACGCTGATTAAAGACCCGTTTAGTTGGAAGCACAGCAAGGGCTTTACCGAGTCACCCGCACTTTTGGAGGGCCGTGTACAGCACACGGTCTTTCTGGAGCATCATAAGTTCCATGACGAGTTTGCCATTGATCCCGGCTTCGACCGCAGGACCAAGGTTGGCAAAGAAGAGTTTGCAGCGTGGCAGGAAGAGCTTGGCGACAAGACTCCGTGTACTCAAAAAATGTATGAAATCTGCATGGAGCGTCGTGAGTTGGTGTCTGATTACATTCCCAAGAATGAACACTCAGTTGAGCTTACGCTTTGCTTTGAGTGGCTTGGGCAACCATGTAAGGGCAAGTTAGATTGGTGGACCGGGACTGATATCTGGGACTACAAGAGTGCTCGTGATGCTTCACCGAGAGGCTTCAAGTCAGCGGTTAACTCTTACAAGTATTACCAGCAGGCAGCGTACTACTTGACGGCTGCACGTCAGTTAGACATGAGGGCTGATAAGTTTTACTTTTTGGCACAGGAAAAGGCTCACCCTTACCCTTACGCCGTGTACACCCTGAGTGACGAGGCGATTGAGTATGGTGCTGCCAAAAATGAACAGGCGCTGAAGATCGGACTGGACTGTCAACGTAAAAACGAATGGTTACCTTACAACCGTGATGGAGTGATCGAGTTTGGGATCGACGAACTTTACTAAGGAGGAGGCTAAACAAGAGCGGCAGTGGGCTGAGGATAAAAAGTACCACGCCGCACGGTCTGTTTGGATAAAACAAAGACATATGACCCCCAAGAGACGCATCACTTGGGCCAGATGGTTCGAGCGAATGTTCGGGGAACCACTAGAACAATACGCGCAGCGAATGGCTGATAAGAAGAGGAAATGAGTTTATTTTTAGAATCAATAAAAGTGCAGGAACGATTAGATTCCAACCCAAAACAACCAAGAGTGGTAGAGAGCCCCACCAAGAAGCCTGAGATAAGTGAGCAACTTGCTGGGGTAGTGTTACGGCACAGAAAGCGTGGGATGACCTACAAAGAAATTTCTAAAGACTTAAACCTTGCTTACCACACGGTTTACAATGTGTGTCGTAGGTCCAAACACGTCATGGATCAAGTAGAGCTAAATTAGACCAAGGGATTCCATCCCTGTTGCAGCGTTCCCGTCCGCTGGGTCGAAGGCGGGACTAACAAGACCAAGGGGGCACACCTATGCCTCCTGAAATGCGCGTTCCCGTCCGCGTGGTCGATGGCGGGGCTAATCAGTTCCTGTAGCTTAAAGAATAAAAGCGTCCTATTGGGAGATCGAGGTTCGAACCCTCGCAGGGACATCATTTAATAAGGAGTTAGGATGAACTTTAAAGAAGAAATTTATGAAAGCTGCTTGAGCATCGTGGATACCGCTAGGATTCTCAGAGAGCATCGCAACCTCGATATGGAGATAGCGGTTCAGATAGTAATAGCCGCTCGCAGAGAAGAGCAAAATGGAGGCTTATATCTTGAGGATGAGGACAGCTAGATGAAAGAGTTTTTTATGAAGATTTCAGCCACGAAAGAGGCGCAGGTCAGGGTCTATGGTGAGTCTGAACAGGCCGCTATCAAATCACTTACAAATGGTGGTGAGATGGATCTGTTGAGTATGTGGGGTGAGCCTCGCATTGAGGTCAATTACTGTCGGGAGGTTGATGAATCCAAGGCGTAAAAAAAGGGGCGTTAGCCCCTTTTCTCATTCATCAAATATTGACTCTTCTTCCTCGTACTCTTCTTCTGCTGGTGGCGGCGTTTGAGCCTTGTCGAAGATTCGCTGAAGCTTTTGCAGCCCGTGCTCGATCTCGCCAAACGATTGCAATACTTCAACGTCCAACCAACCGTTCCACTCGTCAACATGGGTCGCTGGGTTGAGGTAAGTGCCTTGGTCTGGGTAGAACTCAACCAATGCTTTTGCCACATCTTCGCTGTTCGCTATGTCTTCGATCTCAAGCTTAATTTGCTCTAATTGTTTTTGTATTTCTTCAAACATCATCTTCTTCCTTTTGTTGTAGTTTTCCAAGACCTTTCGGTTTCGGCTGGGAACTACCCAGCCTCATCAGTTGGAGTTAGCCGCTTATGCGGAAAGTGTCTTAGTCCACTTTTCAGCCTGATCAAGCACCGGGCCTTTGTTTTCTTCGATTAAGTTCAACATTTGTTCGATCAGGTATGCGGCTTTTACCTTGCGCCAGCACTCTTTGCCGCTCGGCAGTGTCATTTGATTCAAGCCAAAATTTTTGCCCGTAGCATGAAATTTGAAACCTTCTGAATATTTGTAACCCGAATATTTTATTCCATCTTCGTCCACAAACCATGCTGAAAAATTAACCGGCGTACCATCCAAAACTGCGCCAGTGTTTCGACCATCTGCGATTTTTATTAGTTTCAAAGTTTTAATACCCACCCCCAATTGCTTTTTTGTTTAGACGGCGCTGGCGCTTCTCGCGGTTCTTTTTGTTAGCCTTTTCTTGTGAACGGCTTAGGCTTCTAACTTCTTGTCTTACTTCTTTCATCACTACCTCTTTTCCTGTTAGCTCAATCAAGCGCACTCTGCGAATGCGCTTTGTTGAAGTAACTAGATGTTGCGAAACCTTGCCGCTAAGAGCGCGTTGATCTTCCTGCGCTGCTCATCGCCGAAGTGCTTCCACAACGCTTTGACTGAGATCCTTTCTAACTCTGATTCCCAATCTTCGTAGTCATCATTCAAGACTGGTGCCTTGGCGTGATCCAAAGAATTCCATAGGGCCAAGTACAGTTCGCTGCCGTAGCCAATCCCGTCAACGCACTCAGCCATCGCGTCCACTGTGATGTATTCGCAGTGCCAATTTGCTTTTACTCGATTTGCCATCTTCTTCTTCCTTTTCGTTGTTGATGGCATCTATTATAATGATTTCCGTGTCGATGTATACACCTTTATACAAATAAATGTAAATA
>JGI24005J15628_10000619_pt1 | contig 20163 bp, 21 predicted proteins | sample LinPmetageLP40_FD_15628 | JGI IMG/M metagenome (IMG submission 15628)
TTCTTCCTTGCTATTGAATCCATCACTTAAACTTCGTGAAGTGTTTGGAATCTCAAACATGTATCCACTATCTTTTGGAGTTTTATCAGGTTCGTTTTTAAACCAAAATATAAATTTTGCTAAATGTTCTTTTTTTGATGAAAAAGTCACTAATTTATTTTTAAATTTATCATCTATCATTTTAGATAAATCTTTCTCTCGTGTGTTATCGTTATAGGAATTATTTCCATTATTACGATAGTTATTTTCATATGAATTTGTTGATTTAGATTTTACGGGGTTTGGTTCACATTTTTTTGTTTTTCTGGAACGAATTTCATTACTTTTACATTTTTTTATTTTACATTTTTTAGTTCCAGGCACTCGTCGCGTTCCTTTTTTACATCTTTTCAATTTAGGCATTTATAATATAATAATATTTTTTATTTTTTATTTTTTTTTATTACATCGTTTAGTTTTAGGATTTCTGGTAGAACCAGGAGGGCATGGTTTTTTCATTTTCGCTGATCATTTTCGCGGACTTATGAACTAAAACTTTATCTTTATTACATCTACCAGTTTTAGGATTTCGTGTAGACCCTGGTGGACATGGTCGTACCTTTCTCTCTTCTCTTTTTTTTTGGTCTCTTACTATTTTTTCGTATTCTTTTGTATAATATACTAGTTTTTTATCCCAAAATTTAGAATCATTTTTCAATATTGTAATAAGTTTATTACATTCTCTTTTTGGACGAGATTTTTTAATACATTCCTTTAAATCCGCAAATTTAGATTTAGTTGGATAAGCCCATCCCCAGTGGTCAGGATGGAACATCATGCGTTCTTGTGCTCCATCATATAACTCAGCACTCATTTTTGCTAATTTATCCCAAACTTTATAAATGTGATTATAATATTCTGTTGCTAATTTTAAATCAGTATCAGTATTTTCCTTTTTAAGGCTTGCTTTAGCAGGTTGTCGTTTTTTTACTTTGCTTAATTTTAGTAAAGTTTTTTCCATTCTAGTTAAATCTTTTTTTAGCAGTGTAATAAGTTTATTACATTCTCTTTTTGGAGAACCTGCAGCGATACATTTTTTTAAATCATTATATTTAGATTGTGTACCATATCCCCATACAAGACCATCAGGATGGTGTGTATAATACTCAGGATCATTGCCTAATTCTGTACTTTTTTGTGATATTTGATTCCATAATTCATAAATTTTATCATGTAATTCTTTACCAGCTCTTAACTCCTTGGATAATTCCATTTTTGGACTTGGACTTGGACTTGGACTTGGACTTGGACTTGGACTAGGACTTCTACTAGGACTAGGACTAGGACTTTTACTTGCGAAGTAAGAAGCAGCGTTGAAGGGAATACCACTTGGACTTATAGGACTTGGACTTCTTCTAGGACTTGGACTCCTGCTATACTGTTCAGAAAATCTCCTTCCAGGACTAGAATTCACATCTAAAATAACCGCGCCATGGCCACTTACACCCCAGAATTGATTTTCTGGTAAATTATCACATTCATCAATTTTACATTTACTCCATCTAAGAGATTTTCCAGATTGTCGTGCTTGCCAATATGCACCATCATTTCCTTTTTTAACTGTATTTACTACACATTCATTTGCTGGTATAGGTGGACTTTTTCTTTTTTTAGACATATATTTTGGTTTTGAACTCGGTAAACAATTCATATAATATATAAATATAAAAAAAATAAATAATAAATAAATTAATAAATTAATATCTTTTACGACCCATATATCCAAGTATTCCATCTTTATAATCAATAATATTAGTATATCCATGTTTAAATAACGCATTTGCTAATATATGGCCTGCATCACATTGATTATCATAACAATATACAACAATTGGAACTTCTGTTAATTTAAGATTATTTTTTTTAATTAAAGATTGAATAGAACTATTAGATTTAATCATTTTTTTTATAGCATTATTAATTTGTGTTTTAGACATTTTACTTGCATCTTTATGATATAGATTGTATGAATTTGGAATATTAAGTTTATTATAATAATTACTATCTAACGCATTAATAATTAACCTATCATTATTTTGCATATGATGTAATAAATTCTTTTTAGTTATATTACATAATATATTTTGTGTGAATATATTTTTATTCCATTTAGACATTTTTTTATCTGAAACTAAAATATGAATATGGGAAATGTATGAAATTCCTTTAGATTTATAAGGTTGTGGACAATTTATATTAACATTACATTTACCATTTCCATCTAATTTCATTAATCCATTATTCATACTATTAACATAAGAATCAGGAAATTCTAAGTTTAAATTATTAAACATTTCTCTACTTCCCCAATAATATATTAGGCAATTACTATATCTTTTTCCCATATCAATTTCAATTGATTGACTTCCTTCTTTACTACCTAAAATAGGTAATGGATGAGGGAAATTAGTCCATGATTCATCATTTTCTGTAAATAAATTTAATCCTCGCATTTCAACATTGTTGCATGTATCACATAATTTATATGACATATTAATCTAAATTATTTTTTTTTTTTATTTATATATTTTATATATGAATAATTTAATTGTAAATAATGAAAATAAAGTAAATAAAGAAAATAATAAAAAGTTAACATTTAAAAATATTGTAACATTTAAAAATTTTATTAAATTAATTGCAGGATTATTCATATTACTTATGATTGCTATATGTATTGTTACATTTGTAACAGGTCTTAATCATAAATTTGTTCAGTTAAAAACAGATCATGAAGTTTACTTATTTTGGAGAAAAAATTTAGCAATTGCTTGGACATCTATAATATTTACAATATTTACAGTTATAATAGCAGTAGTGACAAACAAATTATTTTTATATTGTCCAGATTATAATGTTGAACCAAATCATCCATGGTTTAAACATTCATTACCATTACAAATTATGGATATACTGTTATCATTAATCTTTATTATTTTAGCTAAATTTTGGATAGGAATTATTATGACAAATTCTGTTGATAATTTAAATAATATAAAATACTTTAAATTTTTAAATATTGTATATAATGATGAACAACTTAAAAAATTAACAGTTAATAAACCATTTTTAGATATAAAAGCCAAAACAGGTAATATTACTACAGCGTTTATTACATTATTATTCCAAAGAAAATTAAAAAATAAATTAAATTATATGGTAACTTTGATTAATGATATTTAATTATTTCATTTTTTATAATATGTGTACATTTATACATTTCATCAATAGTGATATCTCCAATATTACCAATTCTAATTAATCTAGTATTATTTATAGGTGATGGATATAATATAATATTGTATTTACGTAGTGCCTGTGAAAAAACATCAAAATCAAAATTAGATATATATTCTGGAATATAATATGTTGATACTATTGGAGAATTAATAGTTTTTGGAATATATGGAATAAATCCAAATTCAGTTAATTCATTATAAATAATAGTATTTAATTTTTTATATTTATGATATCGTTCTTCAATACCACCATATTGAATTAGTTCATGTAAAGAAGTATTTAACGAATTTACAATTTGAACTGGTGGGGTAAAACGAAATTGATTTGATGATTCTAAATCTAAATATTGATTATATAAATCTAAACTTAATGTATTACTATTATTTTTACATTCTTTTAAAGTTTCTTTTTTGCATATTATAAAGGACAATCCTGGATGACTATGCAAACATTTATTCGAACTTCCAACTAAATAATCTATTTCTAATTTATTAATATCAATCGGTATTCCACCATATGAACTAACACAATCCACAATCACTTTTTTATTATATTTTTTTATAATAGGTATAATATCATCAATTGGATTTAATATTCCACTCGTTGTTTCATTATGAACTAATGCTATATGTGAAGAATCACAATTTTTAATATTATTTTCTATTATAGTTGGTGTTATTAGTTCAGTTTTATTTAAGGAAACATAATTATTTAAATTATTATTAATACTACTAATTTCTTTTAATCGTTCTCCATATAAACCATTAGAAAATACTGTAAGTTTAGCTTCATTCGGTAAAGATGAAATTACTGCTTCATTACCATATGTACCAGAACCTTGAAGTAAAATACTTGTGTAAATATCTTTATTAGTATTACTTATATCTAATAATTTTGTTCTAACTGATTTTATAATATTTATAAATATAGGTTCTCGTGCTGAATAATCTATATTTAATTTAGATTTAACACGTGATGAAGTCGTTAATGGACCAGGTATTAATAAAATATTTCGTAACATATTAATACTATAACTATAAATTATTATTAAGTAAAAAAAATAAATTAATTACTTAATAATAAAATTGATGTTATTAAAGTAATTATTATAATTATAAATATGTCATCAATTTGTTTTACAAAATGGCATGGAGAAGAGGGAATTGAAGAATTTATAAATAATCAAACTGGATGTAAACCTTTTAGTGGAGCTGGAATAAATCCTAGAATAAAAAAAAAAACGACTATATTAAAGTCGGTTGATGAAACATATTATTATAATGATGATATGAGTGACATAAATAATGTAAAATACACATTATTTGGTCATAATGGAGATCAAGATATTAATGAAAAAAGATTTAATGAACCTCTTTTAAATCCAGATAAAACGCAACATATTTATCTTTATAGAGTAACTAAAACAACAAAAAATAAATATATATGGTATGGTAAATATGAAATTATTGATAAACATATAAAACAACATATTGGAAAAGATTATATTATGAGAAATATAATAATTATATCTTTAAAAAAAATAAATATTTGATAATATTATGAATATACAAACTGCTAGTAGTAGTTTATTAATTATATTTTTATTAATAAGTTTTAATTTTACTGGTACTATAATAAATTGTTCCCTTCAAAGATTATTCAAAATGTCACGAATATCAAAATTAATTGTAATATTTTTTTCATTATTTATATTTGTAATATTATCGAATAATTCAAATAAAAATGAAAATCCATTTATAACTTTAAGAAATACATTAATATTATTTATTATATTTATATTAGCAACAAAAAATAAACCATTTATTACAACATTATTTTTATTATTATGGTTTATAATATATTTTATAGAATTATATAAAAAATATAAATACCCATACGTAAAAAATACAAAAAATATTGAAAATATGTATATATTTGGAAATAATAAAAAAAGATTTAAAGAAAGTCATACTGACAACTTAGATATGTATATATTATTACATAATTTACAATTTATAATATTTTGTCTTTCACTAATATTATTATTGTTAGGATTTATATTATATTATTTAAAAAAAAAGGAGGAATATGGTAATGAATGGTCAAATATTACATTTTTTATTGGTTCACACAAATGTAAAAGTGTTCGTTAAATTATTGAATTCTTAATTCACTATTATCTAATGAACAATTTTCATTAAAATCAAGATTTTCCCCATCTAATGAAAAATCAGATGGTCTTAAAATAGACCAATCTGTATCTGATTTTAAAATACCACATTTAGTATATATATATCCAACTAATGCACTACACCAAAATCTATCAGTTTTTTGTGGTTCTTTATCTTTTCTAAAAAAAGCTAATATCCAATCTTTAGGAATTACATCATAAGGTTTATTATATACTATTGAATGAACTAATTTTAAATTATCGTCAGAAAATAATTTAGAATCACAATTTATTTTTCTAATAATCACTTTAGAACCTTCAAAGTTAGATAACATTTCATGAATAGGGGTTATTTGAACTCCTAATTTAATTTTACCATCTTGTGGATCATATTCGCCTTCCCATCCAGATTCCCAAACATAAGTACCTTTTAAATTCGGGTCTATAAAAGATGGATCTTTTATTATCATTCCAACATGACTATAATTAGAGTGAGTGCTATATTGAATCAAATCAGAAAAATATTGTAGCCATCCTGTTTTATGACCAGTAAAGAAAATTAAATCTCCAGTTTTTAAATCATCCATATAAATAATACTTTATTTATTTTTAAATAAAATTATTTTAATAATAGTAAAAATATCATATGCGTCCTTTTCTGTATTCATTCTATATTTTATAATTTTATCTTGTTCATATATAATAAATAAATTTTTAAAATACCCAATTTTTGAAATAGTATTATAAAATATTTTTTTACTTTTTAATAATGAACTTACTAATATTTTATCATCACCTACTAAAATATTATATTTAATAAATTTATATCTACTATGTTTACATCTAAATTTTTGTTTAATAGGAATGCGACATAATGGACAAATTGATTTTTTAGTTATCCATAAATCTATACAGGTTTTATGAAATTTATGGTTACAATTTAATAATTTAATATTATCTTTTAATGGTTCTAAACATATAGAACACTCGTCCATATTAAAAATACAATATTAAATTTTTTATTTTTAATCTTAATTAGAATAAGCTAATCCACCCATACCACTCATAATTCTAAAAATATTATAATTTACTGCATATACTTTAATAGTTGCTGAACTTCCATTTTCAGAACTAATGGTATTACTTGTTAATGTTAAATTTAAGTGTGCATTATCTATTCTAGAAAAATTACATGTTCCTGATGGTTGATGGTCTTCTGGTGTCAACGCGAATGAATAAACATTTATTCCTGGAGCAGGACAGTTTGTATGATGTTGATATGGTTGAACTAAATTAAAATATTTTCCTTCTCTTTCTGAAAATCGGTCATTTCCATTTAGAACAATTTTACCTTTGCTAGTACAATTTACTCCATCATCTAATAAATTTAAATATTGTAAATTAGCTGTATTTGTTTGTAAACTTTTATTTAATTTAGTTGTTGTGTCGGGTATTTCTCCTTCAGTATTATTCAAATTCATAATTTTATTGTTTGAATCAATAAATTCTTCTGGATTATATTTTAATGTTCCGCTATCATACAAGAAATTATCGGTAGTATTTGTTCCAATAACTTTTTGTATTCTAAGAATAGCATCACTTGCGGTTATTGTCGTTGCTGTATTAATAGGTCTATCATATCTAATTATTAAGGCCCCCGTTTGAGGAGCTTGTGTACTAGTTAAATCTGTAACTGTTTCACCAGAAGCAATCGGTCCAATACCTGCACCAACAGTAGAACCATCACCACTTAATCTATAAAAATGAGTAATAGTTGCTAATGTAGATTTAAAAGCGGCTGTTACATCTGGATCTATTAATGTTACTGAATGTTGGTCACCTATTTTTAATGAACCATCTAAGAACCCACCAGTTGCTGTTCCATTAACACTAATATATTGAGATAAATTATTTCCAATAACTTGTAAAGCACCAGATGGCTCGTTTAACCCATTTGAAGTAGCAAATCCGACGATATTAAAATTGGCTGCGGCGCATGTTGCAGCACCATGAATACCATTTGAAAGATTTGTTGTGGCTGTTAAATGTGTCGAATTACCATCAGAACCTATAATATTAGTATATCTAACAACTGGTTCAGTATTTTTTATTAAAGGATATCCATATGGAATATTTTGTGGATGTTTACCTCCTACCATTCCTGGACCATAAGATGATTCTGGTGTACCTGTAAAACCACTATAATCCCATCTATCAGTATAATTAAAGTATTGGTGTCCTGCTTTGGTATTTGTATAAGTTCTTTTTCTATAATTTATAGGTTGTGCTACCCATATTATTTCTTTTACAGGGTGTGTAAAATTTAATTTAATGTTGACATTTGTAGTAGTTACAGATTCTTCCCCATTATATTGAAGTTGTTCAATTAAATATTCGTGTGGAACTTGAGCAAATCTTCTTCTTTCGTCGGTATCCAAATATATATAATCTACATATAAATGAGTATTACTAGATATAGTCTTTTCATCACTATTAATTAAATCACTGCCATAAGTATAAGCATCAGTACTATTATTTTTTTGAACGGCCCATATACATTCATTAAATGTTCTAAATGTAAAATTGAGAATAATGTCATTGTATTGTAATGCTATTAAAGGTAATGCCATACCAGGATTTCTACAAAACCAAAATTGTAATGGTATATATAAAGTATAATTACCAGTTGGATTTGAATTTAATGCATTTGTTGTTTTAGAACCATATATTTGGGTTAATTTAGGCACATTTCCAACCATTTCAGCATAACCTGGAGCATGCCCGGTTGTTTGTGATAATTCATTCCAAATATGAAGCCATTCTCCATAATGTTTATCTATTTTTTGTCCACCAATCGATAATTCTACTTCTTTTAATAAAACATGTCCTATCCAATTAACCCATCTAAAGGCACTACTATTTGTAGTAGCATCAGAATTTGCTTTACTAATATCTACTGATGGTAAAGTAATTTGTAAATACATTTTATGAACTAAATCAGCATTTCGTTGTAATGTAACAGAAACCTCTTCTCCAAAATTTGGACTTCCATTAAATACTTGCTTTATTGATTCAATAGAAAAATTAGTGTGTCGTCGATATACAGCTTTAAAAAATGTAATTTGTGGATTTCCAGTTAAATATATATCTTGTGAACCATATGCTACAATTTGTAATAATCCTCCACCCATTATATTATATAGATATTTTATAAATTAAGAATTAAAACTTTAAGTATAATATTTATTAAATTTAATAAATATTATTTAATTTAACTATATTTAAAGTATTTAATATAGTATTTAAAGAAATATATAATTGTTATTTATATGGCATTTAAAGTGAAAAATAAAACTATTAAAAAAGTAGATACACGTATAACACTTGATGCAAAATATAATGATAAATTAAATTTTATAAATAATAATAAAGATAAAATTAATGATAATAAAAATAAATTAATTAATCTAAATAATAAACTTAATAATTTATCAAAAAATTACAAAAAAAATATAGATAAAATTTTAGAAATTAAAGATTCTATTATTGATATCGAAGATGAAATTAAAAATTTAAATAAAAATGAAGATATTAATTATTTATTAGATACTGGACATATATTATTTGATTATTATGATAGTGTAGAAAATAAACAAAAAAAAATAATAAATAATATAAAAAAAGTAAATAATGATAAATCTGTATCAGAATATTTCAATATAAATTCTGAATATAATGGAAATTCTAAATCAGATATTTATGAATCATATATTAATAAAACAAATAATATTAACTCAAATAATAATAATATTAATCTAGAAATATGTAGTATTTGCAATCAAGAACAACGATTATTTTTATCTGAAGGTAAAATGATTTGTGAACATTGTGGTAACGAAACATTTATTTTAGTTGATTCTGACAAACCATCATACAAAGATCCACCAAGAGAAATATGCTATTTTGCTTATAAAAGAATTAATCATTTTAATGAATGGTTAGCACAATTTCAAGCAAAAGAATCTACTGATATTCCTAAAGAAATTTATAATGAAATATTGGTTGAACTAAAAAAAGAAAGAATTTTTAATATCAATAATTTAACGCAAAAAAAATTAAGAGAAATTTTAAAAAAATTAAAAAAGAATAAATATTATGAGCACATTCCTCATATTATTAATAAATTAAATGGAATTCCACCTCCTATAATGACACGCAAAACTGAAGAAGAATTAAGAAGGATGTTTAAAGAAATACAAATACCATTTCAAAATCATTGTCCTAGTTATAGAAAAAATTTTTTATCTTATTCATATATATTACATAAATTTGTTCAATTATTAGAATTAGATGAATTCATACCATGTTTTCTTTTATTAAAAAGTAGAGAAAAACTACATCAACAAGATATTATTTGGAAAAAAATATGTGGAGAACTAAGATGGCAATTTATACCAAGTATATAAATTATTTTTTTTTTATTTTTTTTATTTAAATGGAAAATACTATAGAATGTGATAAATTTATTTATATTAATGATACATTAGAATTAATAATTGAATTAAAATATTTTAAAAAACAAAAAAATTATGAATATTTTATTTCATACATATTTAATATTATAGAAAAACTGATTAGTATGAGAATAAATAAATTAAATGTAAATACGATGGATGTTGTTGTAAATTTAAAAGATTATAAAGTTAAAGACTTAGATGAACAGTTTGTTAAAATGATGATTGTTGTATTGCAAGATAAATATCCTGATAACTTGAATATTATTAATGTTAAAAATGCTACTATAATGGTAAAAGCAGTTTATTATATTATACGACCATTTATTGACAAAGAAACACGAAAAAAAATATTTTTCTTGAAAAAAAAGAAAAATAAGAAAAAAGGGGAAAAAAATATAAATGAAGATAAAATAGAAGATGAAGAGAAAATAGATGAAGAAAAAATAGAAGAATTATTCGATAATTAATTATAATTTAAGAATTTTAATTAATTATAATTTAAGAATTCTAATTGGTTTGTAATTATTGTCCTTTTTAGAAACTCCATTATCTAAAATTTCTAATATTTCTATATTATTATTATTAAATGCATTAGATATTCCAACATCAACCCTCCATAATTTATTATCACATTTACTATTTATATTATCTTGAACAGTATGTCCAACAATCATATGACCTACATTTAATAGTTTACTTACTTTACTAAATGAATTACATGCTGGTGTTTTTGAACCATAATTACGATTCCAAATAACACCTTTTTTATCTAAAAAATATTTTTGAATATCTTCATCATCCCAAGACTTTTTTCCTTGTAAATATAATCTCATTAATGTATTAATTTTAGTAATAAAATTATCTTTTTCATCTGGATTAATATGTTCTGGAAGTATACCAGCATGTACAAATATAAAATCACCAATTTTTAGTACAACATTTCTAGTACATGACAATTTATTAAATAAATCTCCTCCAGGTGAAAATAATTTTTCTCTTAATTCAATTCCACCTTGTAATTTAATATCTTTTTTTGATGAATATCTAAAATCTCCTAATAAATTCATAATTTCATGATTTCCAATTAAAGAATATACCCCTCCACCATATTTAATAGCTTTACTATGCAATTTATCCATAAAATTTATTAAATCTAATTCACCAAATGATTCTGTGTCTCCTCTACCTCCACCATCAACTTGATCACCTAATTGTACTATTATTGTGTTTTTTGGTTCGACTATCCAATTTTCATTAACATCAATTATATTAAAATTAATAAACATATCTTTGGTTTTATTAAAATCAGCATGAAGGTCTCCTATAACTAATATTCTGTTTGCTGGTGGAAGTATTCCATTATTCTTTTTTTTACAAACAAAGTTAGACATAATATAATAATATAAATTAATAAGTTTATTATAACTAAATTTTATATATTAATGTATTAAATGTTTTTCTATTTAATACAAAATTCCACATTAATACAACAAGAATTAGATAAAAATACTAAAATGATTAAAATATTTTTGTATGGTGGTATTTCATATATAATACTTCATGCAACATTATTTATTGGTGGTGAAGAAGCATTATTATATAGCTTAAAAAATTATTTTTGGTTGTTTTTATTATTAGATATAACAACTATATTTTTAATAAATAATAAAGATATTAATATTGATATATTAAATAATTTTTTGAAAAAAAATATAGTAAAAAAAGGAAATAACAAAGTTATTAAAAAAAAAATAGAGAAAAAAGTCCGTTTTGCTGAAGAAAATGAATATTCATCTGATAGTGATTCTGATATCGGTACAGATGTAGATTTTGAAGAATTCAAACAATCTTTAACTTTATAAATAATAAGTATGATCAAAATTTATAAGTACACATTTATCTATATCATATTCTATTTTTAATTTTTTATTAAGTTCTGCTTGTTTTGAATCTTCAAAATCTTTATGCGATTTGTATATTATATTATTATATTCTTGTAATGTTATCGTATTTTGTAATATCAAATTATCTAAATATTCATTTAATTTTTTTTTTTTAAGTTTTGGTTCTAATTTATTCCATGGCCGTGAATATATATTTATAACTCTGTTATTAACATATTTTTCTATATTTTCAATATTATTTTTTAAAACATCGTTAATATTTTTTGTTTTTTTTTCTTTACCTTTATTTTTAAGTAATTCTAATTCATCATTAATATCACTAGTACTCATTATATTATATAGTGTTATCTTCTTAGGTTCTTTTAAACATATCCAATTAGATAATAATATACATCGATTAATCTAATTGAATAATGCTCATATTTATCAGTTATAATATTGCTTAAATAATTATTTTTAGTTTTAGTGTTATAATTATAAATATCATTATAAATAGATTTTGTAGTTGGTCTAAACATATCTAAAAATGATAGTTTATTATATTGAGGTAAACTATTTTTTAGTACTATTATATATAATTTGTTATTGTAAATATTTATAGTATTTTCTATATTATTTTTAATATCTAAACTATTTATTATATCTTCTATATTAGACTTATTAAATAATTCAATATAATTCTTTTTATAGTATATAGCAGTTTTATTTAATTTAATTTTTCTGTTAGAATTCGATTTATATGTATTATGTAGTAATATAACACCGATACTATTAATTTTATTATTTGATATAATTATTCTTTTTTTCTTTTTAAATTTCATATTTTAATCTTGTTAATAATTAATGAAAATAATATTTTTATTAGTATTTTTTTTAGTTATTTTATTTTTATATTTAAAGATAAAAAAAGATTTAGAAAATTTTACATCAATTGGAATTGATGCTATAGATTCAGTAACAAAACAAGAATGTAAAATAATAGTAGATACGGTTTTATTAAATATGAATAAAAAATTTAATAAACATTTTCAAAGAGGTCAAATAGAAAGAGTGGAAAAAACGATGATTAATGAAAATACTATTAATTATATAATTAATGTGTTTGTATATAATCCAGATAAATATACTAATAAAAAAATTAATATAGATGTGACATATGATAATAAAAATATAATTTTAAATAAAATAGATAATGGTGTTTCACGAGAAGTATTAAATATAGAAAGAGATGCAATTGATTCTAGAGGTTCAATATTATTTAAACCAAAAGTTAATATAGACAAAGTAAAAAAAAATGCTGATTTAAAAAATAATTTTGTATATGTTGATTTTAATGAATCATCTAATAAAAATGTATCGCATACGAATTGGATATTACCTTTAGATGTTCCATCAGATGTTCCATCATATACATTAGGTGGAAAAAAAGAAACTGAATTGCATATATGGGATTCATTTGGTGTTTCTAATAAAAGTCATAATTGTCGTTTAGATATAGATAATCAACCGAATTTTGTAACAAGCAACTTTGCTGTTAGAAATAATGTATATGATTGGTTATTTGATCCTGCATCTGGTGTAGCTAGCCGTCCTATTGGGATTGGTTAAATAATGTTATAAATATGTATTAAATAATTAGCATATTCTATGTAATTTGTTTTTATTCTATGAAATAAATTTTCTTTTAAATTTTTTTTAGATATAGTTAGATTATATTTTGTAATCATAGCATTTAATAAATTATCTTGTATTTTTCGTTGGATTAATAAATTAATTATTTGATTATCTATATCATTTAAAGAATGAGATATTTCTTGAAATAATTCATCTTCTAATTTTTTAATTTCATCGAGTGTTTCAGGTTCTTCTTTTATCGTATTCATTACATTATATGATTAATTTAATTTTAAATAACAAAATTGATTAATATAAAGACAATAATATAAGTAATAAATACATGCATGAAGAAAGTCTTAAATTAATATATGACGATATATTTGTAAATTGTAAACTAGATAATACTGAATTGTATGATAATGACATATTTAATACTTTGCACGAACTAATATTAAATACCTACAAACAATTTAACATGATAGAAAATATGGAAGTATTAAAAGAATCTATTAAATCAATGTTAATACAACAACAAAATATAGTAACTTGTCCCAATTATAATGAATCATGGTTATTGTATCTAGAAAATCATATAAAATATTTAGAAAAAATTCCACAACCAGAACAAAGAAGTCCTGAATGGTACGTATTTAGAAATAATAGATTAACTGCTAGTGATTTTTATAGTGTGATTGATAAAGATGCTGGAGCGAAAATTAATGATTTAATTATGAAAAAATGTGGAGTAGAAAAACCATTCTTAACGAATGATGCTATATTACATGGTGTTAAATTTGAACAATTAGCAACAGAGATATACGAAAAAAGGAATAATTTGAAAATATTAGAATTTGGATGTATTCCACATCCAACTATTCCATTTTTTGGAGCATCACCTGATGGTATTGTAAGTTATGAAAGTGAAAATAAAAATTTTGTAGGAAGGATGTTAGAAATTAAATGCCCTAAATCACGTAAAATTACAGGAATCATTCCACCAGGATATTATGCACAAGTCCAAGGTCAATTGGAGGTATGTGATTTAGAATATTGTGATTTTTTAGAATGTGATTTTCAAAAACATACCTCTAAAGATGAATTCTTCAAAGATACAAATCCTGAAAAAGGTATTATTATTGAATTATATGATACTAAAAAAAATAAAACATTGTATCATTATTCTAAACCTGAACATAATGAAAATAAAGTATTATTTGAAACATGGGCATATGAAATTATTAATAGCATATTTAAACCTGAAAATACCCATTTAGAATATTTAACAACTGTATATTGGTATTTAAATAAATTAAATGTTGTGTTAGTTAAAAGAGATAGAGATTATTTTAATAGTAATTACATTAAAATTAAAAATTTTTGGGATAATGTATTAAAATATAGAAAAATTGGAATAGATAAATTAGAGATTAAACCTGGAAGAGCTAATAAACCTTACAAAGAGAAGGAATTACATTTTCTAGATTAATAAAGATATTCCATAACAATTGAAGGATTAGCAATAATATATTTAGTATTAATATTAATTTTTTCTGATAATATCTCTACTAATTTATAATAAACGTTTCTTAAACAAACAGTATCTGATAATGCGCGGTGTTTTCCTTCTTTAATGTTAAAATAATCTGCTAGATTTTTCAATGAATAACTTCTAAGATTTGGTAATAGTTTTTTTGCCATATTTAAGGTATCTATATATACTAAATGTTTGTATTCAATACTATCATTTGGATTTTTTTTATTATATTTTTTAATAGCATTAATTAGAAATAATTTATCAAATGAATCACAATTATGTGCTACTAAATAAATCTTTTTATTTTTCATATCATAATTAATAAAATTCATAATCTCCTTAATGTGATGATAAATAGTTTCTTCATTTATTAATTCATCTGGATGAATTCCTGTAATTTCTGAAATCTTTTTATCAAATTTAACTTTTGGATTTACTAAATCTGTAATATATGTATTAGATTCATTAATTGGTTCAGTATCATATTCTTCATCTAATTCTTCTTGAATAAATGCATATTCAATAATTTTATTATGATATGGATTTAATCCTGTAGTTTCAAAATCAAAGTATATAAGATCGGATGATTCTAAAGTATATTTTGGAAAGAAATAATCAATTAAAGATGTAAAAGGGTATAAAAATGCTCTCATATTTATATAAATAAATAATTAAATGTTTAAATCAATTTTATAAAATATTAAATAATTAAAATAAACTCAAAAAACCTCCACTTTGTTTAGAAGCACTTCTACGTCTTCGCCTTGGACTACTTGAACGTCTTCGCCTTGGACTACTTGAACGTCTTCGCCTTGGACTACTTGAACGTCTTCGCCTTGGACTACTTGAACGTCTCATTTTTATTCTTTTAGCAGTAGCTCTTGCTTTCGCTCTATGTTTTTTAACGGCTGCATGATGTGCTTTGGAACCTTTTCTACGTGAATGATGTCTTCTTCCTCCACTATGTGTTTTACAATTTATATCTTCTGGATGAATTTGACATAATTCATGTTTAAGTTCAATTAATCTTTTTTCATCAGCGGCCCTTTCATCAGCAGCCTTATATACCTTTTTCATTGCCATTCTTTTTTTTACATCTGGAACTTCTTCTCGTGATGGCATCCATTCACGATTTCTATATGAATTTTCACTTAATAATTTATTCAGTTGAGCCATTTCATGTTGTATTTCTATCATTCTTTTATTATTTATAAGCATAGTATCTTTTCCTAATATTTTACCTACTTCAATTAATTCATTAATACGATCACCACAATATAATTCAACATTACTTCTTTTTTTACTATCTATTTTTAAATCATAATTTTGTCTTCCTTCACTATCACCATATACAGCATCTGTATAAATCTTTAAATCACCATTAATATCCCCTAAATATGGATTTCCGGTTTTATCATTTTTTGATAATAAATCACTATTCAAAAATGATGATATTGGATTACTACAAAGATTTCCAGCATTACATTTTGAAGATACTAGTTTATTATTAACTATTTTACCTAAAACATTAAAATTAAAATTTTTATTACTTACAATTTGACCAATCATAATTCCACTAGGTTCATATCCACCTCCACTCCAAGGCCCTCTTTTGAGAATAGAAGAAACACTTCTCGATGGTGATGGTGAACGTGAATTTTTTTTTGATGGTGAATTTTTTTTGGGTGTTACTTTTTTTAAATTACCTCTTGATGATTTATTTATTTTTCCAACTAGTTTAGGTTGACCACGTATTCCATGTTCTAAAACATATTTATCTTCATAACTACCTATACCAAAACCAGCATCTTTAACCTTAGAACGACTAGATTGAGAAGCACCACCAGTAGAAACACCAATTATATTGCCAAGATTTTTTAATAAGCTATCATGAAATTTTTTTCTTAATTCAGCAAATTTACCATTTCCACTATCAAGATAAATTGGAAAATGAATCATTGTACTAATATTATCTTTATTTAATATATCTGGATTAAGATATATACCAACTTTTTTATTATCAAGATATACTAAAAATCTTTCTAATCCACAAGTTCTAATGTTAATTAATAAAAAGAGTTTTTCTTCTTTTGTTCCTGTATTGATTGTATTTCCATATAAATTTAAATAATTATTAAATTTTTCATCTATATAATTTCCACTTTCAAAAGCTGTTTTTAATTCTTTAGATTCTTTATTATTTGTGAAATTACCACTTCCTAAACATAAATCATCATCCATATCACTATGAACAAACCATCTACAAATTAAATCTTTATTAGATTCTTTAATTCCTTTTGAACCACCATTATATAATTTTCTTGAACGCATTTATAATATTAACATAGAAAAAAAAATGTTTTAAATATAGAAATTAAAAATAAAAATATTTTTAAAATATATCTAAAAGAATGATTGATTATATTAATAATATGGAATTAGATTATGTTACAAAAAGAGATGGAACACGAGAAGAAATACAATTTGATAAAATTTTGAGACGAATTAAAAAATTGTCTGAAAATTTAACTATAAATCCATCTAAAGTGACACAAAAAGTATGTGCACAAATATATCCAGATATTCATACATCAGAAATAGATGAATTAGCTGGTCAAATATGTGCATCTTTATCAACAGAACATCCAGATTATGGTATTTTAGCATCAAAAATAGTTGTATCAAATCATCATAAAAATACATTTCCATCATTTACGGAAAAAATTAAAGCATTATATGATGAAAATTTAATTAGTAAAAAAATATTTAGTATAGTTAAAATACATGGAACAAAATTAAATGATGTAATTGATTATAATCGTGATTTCTTAATAGATTATTTTGGATTTAAAACATTAGAAAAAAGTTATTTAATGAAAATTAATGGAAAAGTCTGCGAAAGACCTCAAGATTTATTTATGAGAGTATCTTTAGGAATTCATTTTAATGATATTAAAGAAGCAATTCTTACTTACAATTATATGAGTAATAAATATTTTACTCATGCTACACCAACATTATTTAATTCGGGTACCCCAAGACCACAATTATCGTCATGTTTTTTATTATCTATGAAAGATGATAGTATTGAAGGCATTTTTTCAACATTAAAAGATTGTGCCTTAATATCAAAATGGGCAGGTGGTATTGGACTTCATGCCCATAATATTCGTTCTAAAAATAGTAAAATACGTGGAACAAATGGTATTTCAAATGGATTAGTTCCTATGTTACGAGTTTTTAATAATACTGCTCGATATGTTGATCAAGGTGGAGGAAAACGTAATGGTTCTATAGCAATATATTTAGAACCATGGCATAAAGATGTATTTGATTGGTTGCTTCTTAGAAAGAATCATGGAAATGAAGAAGATAGAGCACGTGATTTATTTTATGCTTTATGGATATCTGATTTATTTATGGAACGTGTTAAAGAAAATGGGAAATGGACTTTGTTTTGTCCTGATGAAGCACCAGGATTAGCAGATTGTCATGGAGAAGAATTTAAATCATTATATTTGAAATATGAAAATGATGAAAAATATAATGGAAATACAATTGAAGCACGAAAACTATGGTATGCCATATTAGAATCCCAAATTGAGACTGGAACCCCATATATTTGTTATAAAGATGCAGCAAATAATAAATCAAATCAACAAAATTTAGGGACTATAAAATCTAGTAACTTATGTACTGAAATTATAGAATATTCTTCACCAAAAGAATATGCGGTATGTAATTTAGCATCAATTGGTTTATCTAATTTTGTAAATAAAGATACACTAGAATTTAACTATGATGAACTATTGAAAGTAACTGAAGTTATAACTAAAAATTTAAATAAAGTTATTGATATTAACTATTATCCAATTCCTGAATGTGAATATTCCAATAAATTACATCGCCCAATTGGTATTGGTGTTCAAGGTTTAGCGGATGTGTTTGCTATGATGAAACTTCCATTTGATTCTGAAGAAGCTTCAAAAGTTAATAATAATATTTTTGAGACAATTTATTATGCATCTATAAAAACATCTTTAGATATTTCAAAAAAAAGAGAAATACATTTAACCAGAATAAAAGAATTAATGACTTTAATTGGTGAAAATAATAGTGATGATTTATCTGAATTAAAAAAAGAACTATCAAGTTTAAAGAAAATATATAAACCAATAAAAGAAGAATTAAATCGTGATACACATTTAGGTAGTTATTCGAGTTTTATAGGTAGTCCAATGTCTAAAGGATTATTTCAATTTGATTTATGGAATCAAAAAGCGAGTGAACGATATGATTGGGAACTAATTAGATCTGATATAGTAAAACATGGAATAAGAAATAGTTTATTATTAGCACCTATGCCAACAGCATCTACCTCACAAATTTTAGGAAATAATGAATGTATTGAACCATTTACATCAAATATATATTTACGAAGGACATTAGCTGGAGAATTTGTTGTTATCAATAAATATTTAATTCGAGATTTGATAGAATTAGATATATGGAATGAAGATTTAAAAAATTTAATCATTAAACATAATGGTAGTGTTCAAAATATAGATAGTATTCCAGATAATATCAAACTAGTTTATAAAACTGTATGGGAAATTGGAAATAAAACATTAATTAATATGGCTGCAGATAGAGGTAAATACATATGTCAATCACAAAGTTTAAATTTATTTTTAGATAAACCTGATTTTAATAAATTATCTAGTATGCATTTTTATTCTTGGTCTAAAGGATTAAAAACTGGTATTTATTATTTAAGAACCAAACCTGTATCTCAAGCACAACAATTTACTATAGAACCTGAAAAATTTGTTTGTAAAAAAGATGACCCAGATTGTTTAATGTGTGGATCATAAATAAAAAATAATTTAATTATCACTTTCTAAAAATATATTATTTATTTTTATGTTTTAACCCAACATGCTACCTGATATTTAAATCCCATATTACTATTGCTGTCGTAGTATGTTCCATCCTTTTTTTTTCCAAAGTGTTTTATTTTTCCCTTTCCCGCCCGCAAATAATATCCTGGTTGCGGAACGTATTTGGTTGGACCACCGATAATGAATGTAATACCATTACATTCTTCTATTTCATTTGCAGCCAAAATAGCTTCCTCAAAAG
>JGI24005J15628_10000622_pt1 | contig 20145 bp, 18 predicted proteins | sample LinPmetageLP40_FD_15628 | JGI IMG/M metagenome (IMG submission 15628)
CCGCTCTAACAGTTCCAGAAACACCTTTTATGTATATAAAAACATTTGTATTAGTGTCCATTTGAACAGCCTCAACTTTATCTTTATATTCTGGGTGAGTATTAATTGAAGATCTAATTTGTTCTATATCATCTGGGATATTACCTTTATCTTCAAATTCAAATAAAATTAATTGATCTAATAATGTCTCTAACAACAAAACATCCTGAGCATTATTCATGTCAGGATATCCTTTGTCAAATTTATAAGCAAATTTTATAAAAAACTTATCAAATACACTCATTATTTTATTTTACATTAAAGCATCTTCATAATATTCTATAGATGAATTTGCAAATTCTTCAGCAGAAACTTCAATTTCTTCGGGTTCAGATCCTTTAGCGTTGTTCCTTGCTTCATCATACCAAAAACTATTAGTTACTTCTATAGATTGTTCTAAATCTTTATCTGAGATATCAGGATGTTTTGCTTTAATAAAGTTTATTACTGAGGTTTTGTATTCAGGGCCTGCTTGTTCTATATCTGCACTATCTTCTGATGCCTCTATATACCATATATCTTCTTTATATAGCTTACCTTCTGTAAGGAATTGTCTAAATCTGTATAATTCTTTCATTTTAATTTATTTTATTTTAAAGGGTATATCATGTTGTTCCTAAAATTTATAAGCAAATTTTGTAAAAAATTTATCGAATACCTTTATTATACCTCTTCTGTTTCAACTTCATCTTTGATTTCTATATCTTCTGCTCCTTCAACATCTGCTCCCGTACCTGTTGCCATTTTACCCCCATAAGATAAAATACGAGCTATGGATTCTACTGCTCTTTCTTCTTCATCTAAATTTAATAGGTAATATTTTTTACCTTGAATTCTAGCTATCCAACTTCTTTTATGATAAATTAATAAAAAGTTTTCACCATTTAGTAAATTTATACGAAAAGTTGAAGGACGAGGAGCAACCCAATCTATAGATTCTAAAAACTTATCGAAATCAGAAGTAAGCAAGTCAATAATAACTGATTTAAGTTCAGGGAATTTTGTTAATTCATCATAAGCTATAGCGGCATCATCTCCTTTAGATCTTTCTTTATATACTTTTTTAGCAAGTATTTTTATTTTTTCTTTTAATTCAGAAGACGTCATGTGTGTTTTTATTTTTTAGACAAATAGGAAGCAACCGCCATTTTGCGTTTTTTTTCTTGAGATTTACCTTTAAATTGTGGTGCATCTGAATCTTTAAAATCTTCAATGTGTTTTTTTATTGATGATTTTTTTGTCAAAACTTCTTTAACATGTTTTTGTATTAAATGTTTTAATGGTAATTCAAATTTTGTATCAGAATCTATTTCTATTTTTTCTTCACTTAAAGGTTCTCCGTGTTTGGCCATTGCTGCTTCAAAATCTCCTTTATATAGTTGATCTACTATTTTACGTCCTAACATTTCTAATTGATCCGGGCTAAGAGTGTGTTCTTTACCGAATCCTGATAGATAGTTATTTCCTATTACAGCATAGTTAGCTGGGTCTATAACATCTTTGACTTCTTCGTCTAACATAGCATCAATCTGGTCTATTTTCTCTTCACCATCTAAATAATGTTTAGCAGAAATCATCATATCTTTAGCCTTAATAACTTTAGATTGCCACCAATGTGGGAAATCAACTTCTCCACCTTGATCATATTTATCTATCATTTTATATAATTCAGCTGCATATTTAGCTATTCTATATAAATCTTTTTTAAGCATATGAGGTTCATTATCTTGATGTCCTACATCTAAATCTTCATCAATTTTTTCAAAATCTTTAATATCTCCACCCATCATAGACTTAAGTAACTTCATAGCTTTTTTATAAGCAATATCAATGTTACCTGAGTTTTCTATATCATCTATGTTTTTTTGAGTGATATTTTCTTTAACCATTAATTTTTTATGATTAGCAATTGCATACTTGTCTGCATCTTCCTTATTGTCAAATTCTTTTGCAATACTACCATCAGCCTTATATACACAAAATTTACCATCTTTCTTTTTAACGTGATCAGTCGGATCCATTTCTTCGTCTATATCTTGTTTAATGGTTACAGGGTGCATTTTTCCACTTCCTTTAGGAAATTCAAATTCTTTTTTACCTGCATCTTTAGCAGCATCTGCAGCTAATACAAAGGGTGATTGCTCTTCTATTGATTTAGAAAGAGAATCTTGGATCATTGATTTTAGATTTTCTAGATTCATTTTTTCAATTTTTTTCTTTGCTTGTTTAGTTGCTATACCATACATAACCTTTTCAGCATCCTTACCATACTTTTTAACTAAAGCACGTTTGTTTTTTAGCAAACCTTTAAGAGCGATCTTTCTTTGCTCTAGTTCGTTTTCAGTAAGCTTGCGTTCATTTAGCATTTTATCTTTCTACAACGTGAGTTCTAGTAAAGAAAGTAATTGAATTACCAATTTGGTCCGATAATTTTTCGTCTCCAATTGCTACAGCATTATCATAAGCAAGTTTTAAAGCATCTTGAATTTGCTTTTCGTCATCTGAAAGGCCAGTTTGTGCTACAGAAGCATCTAATTTTGGTTCTTCAATTTCCACTTCGTCTTCAATATCAATTTCTACTTCATCTTCAGTTACAAACCTTCCTGTTGGAGATCCCATTTTACCTGATCCTCTTTGAGCAGCACCCGCCATTTTGTTAAATTTTGCTACTTCTTCTGGGTATTTATCTTTAATTTTATCTAAAACTTTTCCAACACCTACGGAACCTATCATTAATATTAAAGATCCTATTAATCCTACTCCCATGTCCTCAGAAACTTCTTCATCTTCAGTTACAAACCTTCCTGCTGAAGATCCTGTTTTTCCTGATCCTTTTTGAGCAGAGCCAACCATTTTATTGAATTTTGCTACCTCTTCAGGATATTTATCTTTAAGTTTATCTAAAACTTTCCCAACACCTACAGAGCCTACCATTAATATTAAAGATCCTATTAATCCTGCTCCCATGTCCTCAGTTACAAACCTTCCTGCTGAAGATCCTGTTTTTCCTGATCCTTTTTGAGCAGAACCAACTGCTTTATTAAATTTTGCTACTTCTTCTGGGTATTTATCTTTAATTTTATCTAAAACTTTTCCAACACCCATAGAACCTATCATTAATATTAAAGATCCTATCAACCCTGCCCCCATGTCCTCAGAAACTTTGTCTTCAACATCAACTTCTTCTTCTAAAGGAGTTTCGTATTCAACTTCATCTTCTTGAAGTAAAGAAATAATATCTTCTTTAATTTTAGCTTTAAGTTCAGATACTTTCATTTTTTTCAATGCTCCTTCGATGTCATCTTTAGCATCTTCGAACCCATCTTTGTACCCTTCTTGTTCAGCATCTGTTCTATCATCTTCTTTCATTCTCATTTTTTCAGTTTCTTTTTCAATAGAATCATCTCCTTTTTCTCCCTTTCTCATTATAGGGTTAGACATTTCTGTTTGAATTTCTTCTGTTGTTTCTTTTGATTCAGTAATTAATTTTTCCTCATTTACTTCTGTTTTTTGGAGTAAAGGGTTATTCTTTAAATACTTTTTGTAATTAAAATCGCTCATTGTAAATATATTTTTATTTATAAATATTAATCTTTTCTGTTAATGTTAATTTTTACACCACTACTTCTTTCTGTGGTATTACTTCTAGAAGGAGGTGATGAATAATTTCTAGGAGGTGGGGTATTTTTAATAATATTACTATTTGAACCCTCAGGTCTACCATAATTTCTAATGGTTCTATTATTATTATTTATTATAATATTTTTATTATTATATTTGTTTAGGTTATTATACTCTCTTACTATTATATTACTATTTCTTCCTTTAAGTATGTTTACTGATTCTTTAAGTTTATCTTCGTTTAATTCTGGTCTTGTGTATACTCTAACATTGTTACTGTTATTAGTAACTATAGTTCTAGACCTTACTCTGTTATTTCTTACTCTATTTTCAATATCTATTTGATTACTATGTCTGTATTTGTTCATATAAGCTATAGAAGAGCTGTTCCATAAATTAAAGTTACCGTAGTACGGATCGTAGCTATTCCATCCCCAGGTTCTAAACCTATATGGATCATAATGATTAAATAAACTGTTACCGAACTTAAAATTCCAGTCAAACCAGTAATCGTATCTGTTTACATATAAGTCCCAAGGAGTAACGTTTCTATTATATCTCCATAAGTTATTTCTACTGTAAAATGAATAGTACCAACGTAAGTCTTGATCCATGGCAAACTTAGTATAGTCCCATCTAAACCTACTATCGTTATTAAGCTTCCTAAAAAGTGAAGATTCACTATCGATCACATCTACTACTATTCCCTCTTTTGTAACTATTGGGGTATGATTAAGCGTAGCTAGTTTAAAGTTAGCACAGCTTGTTAGTAAAAGTAGGGCAAGTATAAATGTTATCTTTTTCATATTTTATTTTTTAGATTTAATAATACGAACTATATTCCCACGATCTTCCTCTTCTGTGGAAAATACCTCATATCCTTGATATTTTTGACCATCATATTTATCTCCAAAGTTTCCTAAGTCTTGTTGAGAACCTTTTACATCTATTCTTTCTCCAAATTTAACATTAAAATCTAAATTATCAAACTTACTAGATAATCTATCAGCTAAATCTTCTAAAAATTCTTTATTTTCATCTATTCTATTTAAATAGCGATTTTTATTCCATTCGTGTGTGTTAAAATTATCCATATTATTTATGTTTTTAAACCTTCTAAATATTTAACAACCTCTTTAGTATTTTTATCTACTAAGTCTTTATTAATCTTTCCATCCCATTTTTCAACATCTCCTGCTTCTGAAATGAATGAAGTGTTAGACTCAGACATTTTATCTTTTACCCAAGCTTTAAATTCTATTATTTTATTATCAAGTTCATTGTTTTTAATATCTTTTTCATATTTTTCCCATTTCCCTTGTTTTTTTAATTCTGCTTCAAAATCTACTACACAATCAAAACAGGTTTTATGTATATTATAAAACTGTTTATCTATACGTTTTTTCATTACATTTTTACAATTAGGACAAAGTAAGGGCATAGAATATGCTTTTTTTGCTTTATCTAATTTAGTAATATTTTGTTTAATTCCATTTTTTATAGTCCATGTTCTTTCATCAGATTCCCAAATATCACCTTCTTTGTGAAATTCACTTTTTTTAGAAAAACCAACACTAGAACGTGTTTTTTCACCATATTTCCCTTGAACAAGATTTCTTAATCTTTCTACATCTTGTTTTTGAAATTCTTTTTTTAAAATATTATCTTGACTCATAAACCTAATTTTTTTAAATCAGCAATAGCTTGGGGTGTTGATTGGTATAATATACCAAAACCTCCTGCGTTATTCCAATTATTTATAATAGACTGTCGGTCGTCTATAAGTATATCAAATTGAGATAAGTTTTGCTTAACTTTATGTTTTTCTTTTGAAAATTTAAATGTTACTTTAGGTTTAGAAGGGAATATATCTCCAACATGATTTCTTACCCATAAATTCTTTCCTAATCTAGATTGTTTTTTAATTGAGGGTGCAGTTAATATTTCATAATTATGTTTAGATACATATGAAACTAATTCACTTGCACCAGGCATTGGTGGGATCCCTACCCAAAATTTAATTTTATTTTCTTCATCAATAAAATCCCAAAATGCTTTTCTACCATATTTGCTTTCAAATTCCCTAGGTTCTATACCGGATAGATCTTTAAATCTGGTGTTAAAGTCTGCTATAACACCATCCATGTCTAAATAAATTTTATAATTACCTTCTTCTTCTCTTAAAAGAGCTAGTTCGCGTGCATAGGCATTTAAACCAAATGGGTCTTCATCTTCATTTAAGTTAAATTTTCCTGCACTCCACCCGTTTCTTACAAATTTAGTAAATATTCCTTCTTTATCTGTAAAATTTTCATCTGCATATTTTAAAGCGGAAAAGGGGTTTGCTCCATCATCATCTTTAGCATTATTTTCAATCATATCCTTATATTGAAGATATACTTTTTTAAATTGATCTTCTTTATCCATAAATACTAAAGTTAAAGCTTGTAAAACTTGCTTCAATGTATTGTCAGGTTCGTTAGCTGTAACTCCTTTCAAAGCATCAATTATATTATTTTTCCCTTCTGAGGTTTGAAGTAGATGTACATACATAATATAAGGAGTCTTATACATTTTATCATTTTCCTTGGAAAACTTTTCTGATTTAGGAGGATTACTCCATTTATAACCTGAAGTATATTTATCTAAGTATTTTTTAATAGCTGAATTTTGGGATGATTTTGATCCTAATCTTCTCCATCCTTTTTTATTATTAATATCTCTTTTAATCCTAGATTCATTTCCATCTTGATCGTAATCAAAGGGAGATAAATCCTGGTTTTCATTTAAAGAATTAGAATTACCTGTATTTTCACTTATTGGTTCATTATCGTGTCCACATTTATGACACACAAATAAATCATCACCTCCACTTACAATATCCCAACTCCAATCACAGTTATCACATTCGATTTTATCTCCTACAACTGCTTCATTTAATGTTTTATTAGTCCAGCTTCTAAATGATATATTTCCTTTTTCATATGCTTCACGTTCTATTTTTTCTAAATAGTCATCTTCATTTACATTATCAGTACTAATACCTTTTAACCTGTCTTCATGGTTTTGATGAACGTGTATTAATTCATGAGCGTATGAACGCATTATATCTTTAGGATGTCTACCTAACGTATATAATACTACTTCATTATTATTTGGGTCATAATATGCTGTCTTGCCAAAAAAATCATTAGCATTAGCTTCTTCATCATGTATAAAAGTTACTTTAGGGTAGGGTTGTAATTTTAAACCATCACCCTCCATACTTTTAGTTAAAGATTTAAGTAAAGGTTTATAATTAAATGTTTTAGGGTCTAATACTTCGTCTACTTTATTATATCCTGAACCATAAGGTGAGGCTTTACCGTCTTGAGGTTTATTTTCTAAAATTTTATCAGCTACTATATTATATACTTCTTCTGTTTCTTTATCTGATAAAACATCCGGTACAAACTTTTTAAACTTATCTAGAGATATTTTAGACGCATTACGAGCCGCAGTACCAGATACACCACCTGAGGTTATTATAGTACGAAGTTCTAAATTAGGGTATTTAGTTATTGATTTTGTTCTTGAAGTAATATCTTTAAAATCATCTTCATTGCCCTCTCTAGCACCTATAACCCATAATACTTCTCTTGTTGGATGGTCTGAAGCAAAGTTGTATACTGCTTTTATTGGAGGTTTTGAAGTAGGCTCTATTTTAACTTTAAAGGGAAGATAGTTATTATATATTTCCCATATTAATAAAGATTCTTCTTGCGATATCCCATTTCTTTCTTTATTACCTATAAAAATAATAAATTCATCTATTTCAGGGTTTTGTTTAAGTGCTTGTTGTACAACTTCAAAATGCCCCCCAGTAGGTGGTTTAAACCCCCCAGCATATACCGCTGTTATTTGTTTATTTTCTTCTTCAGATAATAAACCTTTTATTAATTCATTAGTTAAACTCATTTGGATAAAAACTTTTTTAATCTCATTTGTGCTTCCTCTTTAGATAAACTATCACTAGTTATATCTTGTACAAACTCATCATCTAAAAGAGATTTAATCATTTCAGTATCTTTAGCCTTTCTTTCATCAGATCTTTTTTGTTGAGCTGGTGTTTTGGGTAAAGTATCTTTTGGTTTGAATGGGGTTAAATATTTATCAATTATATCTTCTAAATTTTCTAATTTATCTCCCTCTAAAGTATTAGCTACTAAAGCAAAATTTCCACTTGCATACCCCCCAAATAGATCTCTATATGGTTCATAATTTTTAGTTACATCCGCCCACGTACGCATTACAATTGCAGGTGCCAAACTTCTATCTTCACCATCTGATTTTTGGAATCTGTTTTGGTTTTGTTTAAGTGAACGTTCTAAATCAGTATAAACATAAAGCATAAATACTTCATATCCTGCTTCTTCTAATTCTGATTTTAGTTCTGATGTTTTTTTAAATGAAGCCGCTGTACCATCTAGAATAAAAGATTCTTTACCAGCTATTATTTGTTCCATTTTACCTTTAAACTCTCTATTAGCAGCCGCCATTTGTTTAGCTTGCTCACTTCTTTCTTGTTTTGTAGCATTTTTTAAATCTAAACTAACATTAGCTTTTTTTAATAAAGGAACATAAATATCATCTACATTCATTATTTTTAGGCCTCCTAAATCTAAACCTTTTAAAATATATCCTTTACCTGCTCCAGGTGCTCCCGCCAAAATAATTGCCTTAGGGTTATACTTATCTTCCATCAGTAAATTATATAGCTTAATCATAAAAAGTAGTTTATTATAAATATAACCTTAATTAAATAACGTATAAATATAATGAAAATATTTCAGGTAACCAAATTTTTACACGGTTCTCTTTACAATAGTTTTAAAAGAAGTTGTAGATGGTTTATGTTTTGGATTTTCAAGATCAAATAAGCGTTTTACTGATTTATAGATATCAATGTTTTCTTCCTGAGATCTTGAAGATTCATACACTTCCCAATTTTTACCTTTTAATCTTTTACCTGTTTTATCTAGTCCCCTAGATTTAGATTTTAACCATAATACACCTATACGTGCTGCTTCCTTACCATAACATTCTTTATAACATTGAGCATAAGCTGCCCCCTGTAAGTCATATGTAGTTTGTAAATGGTTTGAGGTTTTAAAATCAATAACCCATAATTCTCCATCAATTTCACATATACAATCACAAGTACCTGCTACTTTAAGTTCTTCACTAAATAAATGTACCTCTGTTTCAATTAATGTTGGTTTATGGGTTTCCCAAAAATCAACAAAACGTAGAAACATTTGCCATATTTTAGGATCCATTTTAGGATATCCTTCAGAATTAAGATAAGTTAATTCTTTACCTTCAAAATATCTTTCTATCATTTCATGTACCTTAGTACCTTCTTCAGATGCCTTTTTAACAATCCAATCTGCACTATGTCCTACTTTTTTAAGCCATTCTTGGAAATGTTTACCTTTAGGGTAAGAATTTAAAACATATGTAATAGAAGGATAATATTCACCATTCCTTCTATAATACCTTGAATCAGGTAAAGTTATTTGTTTATGGTCATCTGAAATTTCTAATATTCTATTGTATGACTTTTTGATCATATAGCTAGTTTTTGCTCCATTAAATTATAGTAGGTAAGTGGAACTGTTTTTTGTATAAGTTTTGTGAAATTTTTAAAACCCATTTCACTTGGATCCTTATCTTGTAAATCTACAAGATAGACTTCTTTACCTTCTGCCATTAGTTTTTCACAGAATTTTAAAGCTTGTTTAATTGCATCCCTATCTAATGCAATATAAATTTTATCTACTAAAGAAGTAACTATTTTTTTCATTAAGCTACTTTGTATATTTTTTCCTAATAAAGGTATTGCATTTCTTTTTATAGCAATAGCATCAAATAAACCCTCACATAAAATAATAGGAATATTCCAGTTAATTAAATGTTCATTAGGGATTATATCTCTACTTGCTGATGGGTTTCTATATTTTATATATGGTTCTTTTTCAAATGAACGGGCTGTAAAATAGTTTAATTGACCTTCTTTATTATATGTTGGGATTATTATCATATTATTATATAATCCACTTTTACAATAACCTATATTATACTTTATTATATCGTATTTACTTATGTTTCTACTTTTTAAGTACGCTCTCGCGTGTCTAGTAGAGATATCGTTTAAACCACCGGTAGATAGGCCAATAAATTCATTAGGTAACACAACACTATCCACAACTTGTGTTTCTTTAATGGACTTTGAAGTTACAACTAAAGATTTAAGTTCTGTAAATTTACTAACCTCTACTTTTAACTGTTTAAATAAGCTATATATAGTAGTACCCCTAACATCACAAGCCCAACAATGCCAAGGATTTTTTCCTTCACGATTTTCTGTTAGATTAACTTCTAATTTTGGTTTATGGTGATGACAAAAAGGACAATGATAGGCATAATTATTTCGAGCAGTTGATTTACCCGAACCTAACACAGAGTTCACTAATGTAACTAATAACTGGTTTACCATATGGTACAATATACGAAACTATATTTTATCTGACACGAAATCTTCAAATTTAATGTCTTCCAGATCTCTAGTAAAAAATTTGCCTAAAATATTATCATTAAAAAATTCATCTGGTTTTTCTAATACTTGATATATCATTTGATATTTAATTTCAAAGTAAGTTAATGATTTTTTATTAGGGCACATTTTTAAAATAGTACGCTCAAATTCATCTTTTTTACCCTCAAGTAATAATTGTTTGATATCTTTTTGAGAACCATAATAATTCATCCAATCCGATTCTTTAACTATTAATCTATATGAAGGACGACGACCAACTACTCCTTGTAGTTTTTCTAATTCTCTTTTTCCTATTTTTTGTTTCTTATTATGAAATAAAACTTTTTTCCCAATATACGCCTTTTTAGAAGCTTTATGAGTAACAATATAAACAAAACCGAAGGTATTATCTGGAAATTGAGTAATATCTCCTATTTTGTGTGTTTTATAGGTCCAACTCATGATGTTTGATTTAATATAAATATTAATTTTCTCTTCGTTCCTCAGGACTATAATATTTTATCCTGTCATGCCATATAGGGGATGCTAATAAAACCGCAGCTTTTATATTACCTTTCTTTTGTTCTTGAAATACATATGACATCCAAGTTTGTTCATAAGGATGAGCCCATTTGGTATCTATAAATACTTTTTTATTACCTTTTTTAGACATAATCATAGGCCAATTTGTATAAGTTACTTCCCCATCTACATAAGCAACTCCATCTAAATTATTAATAACATTAAATTTTGTTTTAGGTGCATTAGGATCAATTCCACTTATGGGGAGTTTATCATATTCTGGCCAAAACTTAGTTCTTATATCTTGTGGGACATTATACCAGCTAGTTTGAATATTATTATCCCAATATACTTCAGTAAAAGACATTTTAAGATAATCAAAATTTTCTTTTAACATGATTTTATGCAAAGTTTGATATAAATTTGGTATATATTTTCTTAAACCATTTCTACAAAAATTCCCTTTTTCTTCTAAAGGATTAGATGTCATATCATCTTCAAAAAAGAAATAATAATCGGCATCTGTTTTATCAAAATGTTCTGCTGCTGCTTGTCTACCACCACAAATCCCCTTATTTCCTTCTAAACTAACGTATTCAAAATTATATTTTTTTGCTATTTCTTGATTTTTAACTTTAGCCGTTTCGTTTGTAGAATTATCTAAAAGTACTAAATGAGGTTTTTCTAACCACTCAGGTACTTTTTTCATAGAGTTAATAGTATGAATAAGTTGTTCAGGGAAATTAAATGTAAGTATGTATAGGTTAGTTTTAATCTTATCTAATTTATGTTGGGGAACTACAGTAGGAATATTTTGTAACTCCTTAGGTATAGTTTCTAATTTAACATTATCTTTAATAAGAGCCTCTGTAAATTTTACTACTAGACCATTATCATCTAACATAAATCTTTTATATATATGGGGTTCTTTTACTGCCATTATAGCAAATATACTTTCTTCCGTTCCCATATAGTTTGCTTCTAAACTTTCAGATAACAAAGAGTAGTAAGTCCCATTAGCTTCATGAATTGTTTCTTTATGACCCCCAAATAATCCTCCCCTACAAACATATTCTACTTCTCCCCCAGCAAATTGTTTCATAGCATCATATTTAAAACCATGGATTTCATCTAAAGTTTTATAAGGGTAACTTAAAAATAAAAAAGGATCTGTATGTTTAATAATATTATCTAAACATTTATTTTCTCCTAAATGAGTAAAAGGAACAGTATTAGTTAAACCTGCATCTACCCAATAAAAATATTCTGTATTAAAATTATTAAAAATAGAAGCATCATGTAATAAAAACATTTTAGATTGAACTATAGGGTTATAATATTCTAAAGTAGCTTGGGGGCTTGTTTTTAACCAACCCCCTTCACCTGTTTGATTCAACCATTCAGAACTATTTCTTATCTCTTGGGTTTTATCCCAATGGGGAGCATAATATAAATTTTTAATATCTTCTAATTCTAAAATTTTAATATAGGTATTACTTTTAGACCTATGTTTCCACACAATTTCTTCTAGATTTTTAGGTAAAAATAAAATCATATTAGAATCTATTTTTAGAAATTCTTCAAATCTAGGAAGATAATGAGTATTAAAGTCTCTTCCATTTCTTCCTATATCCCATAATCCTGATACTATAGTATAGTTGCTATTAATAGGTTTTTCTTGTTTTGGGGTTTTAGGTTTAGGGGAAAATTTATTATATATTTCAGTTTTTATAGCATCAATATCTTGATGACTTATATTGTAAGTATACCCATTAGATGTTAATTTTAATTTTAATTCTTCCTTTTCTTGTTCTGTTAGATTAATATATTCTAACCTAATAAATTTTAAATCATATTTATTTAAATCAATAGTTTTAAATACTTCCCAATCATACCCTTCAATATCACATATTAAAATATTTACATCTTTAAAATTATGTTTTTCAATTAAACTATCAAAAGTTAAACAAGGAACTTTAATATCAACTCCAAATTTAGCTTTTACATCTATATCTCTTTGATAATCACTTCCAAAACCATTTTTTAAAGGATAAGTAGCACTCATTCCTTTATATCCTCCTTCAAGATTGTTTTCTTTAATTGATTTTATTGGAACAGTTAACATTTTTAATTCCCCATTTTCAACCCCAACTGCAGAATTTTCATATATTAAATTTTCTCTATCTTTAAGGTTTTCTTTTAATTCTTTATATATTTCAGGAATAGGTTCAACTAAAATAGTTTTCCATTTGTACATATCAAAAAATCCTCTGGTGTCATCAAAATTAATCCCATCCATAGCTCCTAGTTGAACTGCTTTAGAATTAGGGTAATTTTTTCCTATATAATGTAATGCTTCACTGATTAAATCCATATTAAAATTTTATTTTTTATTTATATAATTAGTACCCATTATCAATGTATTTATATAAATTTAAATTTGAATCTGTAATGTGAGTTTTTGCGGAATTTTCATCTGATCTAAAAAGATTACAGCCTTCTAATTGGTCATGGTTAGTATGTTTAAGCACAGGAAAGGTAGTAACACCTCCTCTTTCTTGCCATTCTTGTAATGAATTAAATACAGGGTCAGATTTATGAAAAGTTGCTAATCTATCTCTTTTTTTATAAGAAAAATAAGCGGCTAACAATAAATCATCTTCCCATGTAAAATTTTCTTTAGTAAAATCTAAAAAATCATCTTCAAAATATCTTCTTTTATATGAAACTGATTTATAATGTTGTAAAATATCTACTTTATCATTTTTACTATTAGAAGTGTAATAATAATCTCTAATGTCTTTAAAATAATTACTTTTAGAACGTAAACCATCATAACCAACAATAGATTCAGGGTAAGTAGATTGGTTTAAAATTTGTTCTTTAACTAAATCTTTATGGTATACTAAATCATCATCTACAACAATAATAATATCTTCGGGGTTGGATAAACGTTGGATTGTAGGAATTAATTTAGTAGAAGGACCTATATCTTCTAATTTATCAAAAATCTTAAATTTAGGATTACTAATAGATAAATCTTTAACCCATTCAGGTATTATATATTCTTCCCCTGTTAGTTTTAGATGAGAAGGAATATTAAGATGTATTTCATAATCTTTATAAGATTGATTTAATAAAGATAAAAGATTACTTTTTATACCTAATTCACCATATATTGGAGTATTTAATCTTGAAGGGATAGTAGTTAAAGTAAGAATTATTTTCATGTTATTTTATATTATTTTATATTATTTATAAATACTATTTGACGTCCCCATAATACTTTTATATAACCTTTTTCTATAAGGTAAGGAGTTAATAGTTTATCTTTACCCGCACTTTCTGTATCAAAATCTGTATCATCTATTGATACTATATGATTTAAGGAAAGTTTATCCTCTGCAGCTTTAAATGCTTCTAGATGGTTTTCAGCGTAATTTTCTGTTCCTTTATCCCACCCATCTAAATAAAGTAAATCTATTTTTTTATCAAAGTTTTTTAAAAAATTTATTCCATCTTCTGGAATATGGATATGAAGATTGGGGGGAATGGGTTCTTTTATATGATGTTCATATTGAGAATTTAATATAGTATTACAGTGGGGGTCTATATCTACTGTATAGACCTCAAATCCTTCTCTAGCCCAAAAATAAGTAGAATGTCCATCTTGACAACATGGGGGAGCATCTTTACTTTCAGTTCTGTATGAATTATTATAATAGTTAATACAGTTTTGAGTTAATTCCATTCGGGTAGAACCTATTTCTACAATAGTTGTACCTCCTATAATTTTTAGTAATTCTATAGTTTTATTTATCCATGGGGCCGGGTAGTTTCTTATATTGTTTTCTTCAGGAGTTAATACATCATGATCCCAATAATAGGTATTATGTTTAAAACTATCACATGATTTTAATATTTCTTTAATTTTTTCCATTTAATATTTTTATAATTTATCTTCAAATCTTTCAACCCATCCTCTACTTTCACTATGTCCCCAATATACAACCCTTGAAGGAGTTTTATCTGTTAGGAACATTTTTTCATAATGGATGGGGGTTCCATTTTCTAAAAAATTTTTTAATTGGTTTCCTTCAATATACTCAATTTCTATTCCCTCTCCTTTTTCATCATCATAAGCTACTAATATAAAATTATAATCTTTTTTAGGTAAATGGTGTGGGTGAATATCTACTAAATGGTAGAAAGAATACATGAAACTATCTTCCCATTCTTGTTCATCTTCTATTATAGGATTAGGAGGTAAAAAGTTATCTTTTGTATATTTTTGAAAGGATTTTTTCTTAAAATGAATCCCTGAATATTTTTCATATTCTCTTAATGTTCTAACAGTACCTAAATCATACCCTTCCATATTAAATCCATTATCTTCAACTTTAAGTAATTGTCTAATTTTTGATCTTCCTATATCTTGTTGTTCCCACCACATATTATTACCTCTTTTATGTTGATCATCCCATACTAGTATACCATCTCTTTCTTCTCTCATTGTAGCATGCCAAACTACTACTTTAGGTGGGTGAAATAAATCATAACCATGGGTATAACTTCTAACAGTTAAATTTATTTCTTCTCCTGCAAAATATAAATCAGGGTCATGTTTTATTTCTTTTGCCCATTTATTAGGACCAAAACAAAAATGTCCTGAAAGGAATCTAGCAGGAACAGGTTTAGTAAATTTAGTCCAATCATCTTTAAATCCTGTTGGTCTAATAAATATAGTACCATGAGGGTAAAAACATGCCGCTTCACTAAACCAAGGTTCATGCACCCTATCTTCTGGGTCGTTAAAGGGGTTATAGTAAGGTTGATAACCACATATTAAAGGATTATTACCTTCTTTCTTTAAACTATCATACCATCCTATTAAAGTTTTATCCCAATGTTTTGTAAATCTATGGTGAGAATCTAATTGGAGTATAAAATCTTCATTTTCTAATAATTGTTCATTTATAATACTTCGAGCATAGGCTAAACCTTTAGATTCTTCACAAGGCATGTCATATATTTTAAACCTAGGATCATTTCTATATTTATCTACATTATCAAATTTATCATCAGAATGAAATTGTCTACATATACCAAAATGTATTCTTTTAGGATATTTAGCTTGTGCTAAAGCATCTTCAATAGTTGGAATTAATTCAGGTTCCCTATAAGCAGGGAGATGTAACATTATTTTTCTCATTATAGGTTTTGTTCTATTCTATCTATAAATCCTTTTGATATAGAATGGGGCCATACTACCCATTTATCTGGTTTAGGACCATTAAATTCTCTCCAAATTCTAATCCAACCATCCCCACTTTTAGCACTATTTAATAAACCTAAAACTTCTTCTTTATCTGCATCTTGTCTATCAATAACTGTACCATCTTCCATTTCAAAAGAAACAACCCAAAAATCATAATCTTTTTCTTTATGGGTTTCTCCCCAAATATCTATACAATGTTTAAATTTTAATAAAAGGGATTCTTCATATTCTTCATTAGAATTATATTGGGGGTTAGGGGGATATTGAAAATCTAAAGTATATTTTTGCACTTTTCTATCCTTAAATCTAACACCTATATATTTTTCATATTCTTCTAATGTGCGTTCTTTACCAAAAAAATATTTACCTATAGATTTTTCAGCGCAAGGACTACATTTTTCTCCATCCATACCATGCATTTTACGATATCTACGGTGGGATTTCTTATCTCTATCATCCCATTTTTTATCATCATCCCATTGTTTTACTTTACCTTCTCTGGTGTACTCATGCCATGCTAATATCTTATGAGGGTGGAATAAATCATAACCCCAAGTAAAAGCACGAGCTGCTATACTAGGCTCTTCACCATGAAAATACATATTAGGGTCATGTTGAACTTCATTACAAAACTTCCCTGTAGTAAAAGCAAAATGTGCTGAATAAAACCTAGCATGGACTGGTGATTTCAGTGTTTTGTAGTTATTAATACTAGAAGGATAAGTAAATATATAACCTTCAGGGGTAAATCTATTAAAATCCATTTTCCAAACTTCTTGGGTTCTATCTTTTGGATCTTTATTTGGGAAATATGATGGAAGATAAGAAGTAATTAATGGTTTTTTATGTCCCTTAGATTGAAGGGATTTATACATCTGGATTAATTCTTTATCCCAATTTTTTATAAATCTATGATGTGAATCTAATTGTAAAGTATATGTTTCTCCCGCATAATGTTGTTGGATTTGGTTCCTTGCCCAACAAACACCTTTTGATTTTGTATAGGGAATATCTAATATTTTAAATGTAGGGTTATTTAGATATTTTGAAGGAATAGAATCCCATTTATCTTTTAATGAATGTTGCCAAGCTATACAAATTTTAAGATTTTCAGGTGAAGATGAATTTTTAAGTAAGTCTTCAAGAGTTTTTAAAAGTTCAGGATCCCTATAAGATGCTATTTGAACAAATATAGTTTCATCTTTTTTATAAGGAACTAACTTATTTAGATATTCTTGCCTTTTATCACACCCACAATCTTCATTAATAGACCTAAATAATTTGTCTATTTTAAAAAATTTAGTAATTTTTGCTATAGTATCACCTAACCCTTGGGATTTTGCCATTTGATATAACTTTTATTAATAATATACAACTTATTTTATTAAAAACCAAATAATTTTATCTATCTATATTAATTAATATGGTTGTGTCTGTATTGCGTGAGGTTGCTAGAGGTTTTGCTAATTTCCCAACTGCTAATAAATTATAAGCTTCATCATATAATCCTACAGTTGTAACATAAGGAGAAAAATATGAACCTGTTGCAAAATCATAAAGTTGTCCTTCACTACCTGAAATTAAAGAAGGGTTATTTGAATAATTATATTCATCTATTCCTATTGTGCATTTGTATTGGGTTTCATATATAGAATAAGAACTTGAAAAAGATACAGTTATATCTGATCCTGAAATATAATTTGTTAAAAAATTATTATATGTAGACATTTTTTATTATATATATTTAATATATTACTTTACTAATACCATCTTCACCAACAACTACATTTAAATTATCTTGTGCTGTTCCAGATGCTATAACACCTTCTACAATAAAGCTATCATCCGTAACTAGGTTATATAATTTACCAATAAATTCTTCTTTATTATTCCATTTTAATTCTGATGGTGTTGACCATTTACTATCTACAAACATAGGGTGATTATGAGTAACTTTTAAATTATTTAAAGAATACATTGTTATATTTCCATCTATTGAGTAAATATGTGCTTCTTTAACTTCGTTTATTCCATTTCTAGATTTAACTTGATCTCCAACTTGAACTTCTTCTATAGGTTTTAAAGTTTCATCTGCCATTGTAACCATTGTTCCTTCTATGAAACATTTACCACATAATGCAAGTTCTGTCCATACTCCAGTACCGTTTGTTTGACCAACTTTAACACCATTACTAGTTAAATATGTATTAGTTATTCTAGTTACTCCATTTGTTTCAAAACATACTGTAACGTTTGAAGTTAAAATACCATCTGTTGTAGTTCTTATAGTTTGACCTCCAAATTCAAAATCATTACAAGCACCAGAAGTATTAACTGTGCTTCTTCCTACAAAAGTATTAAATAAAGATGCTGCTGGTGATTTTGATGGAGTAACACTTGGTGTTTTACTAGGTGTTACTGATCTAGTTGGTGTTATTGAAGGAGTTTTACTAGGAGTTGGTGTTTTTGTTCTTGTTGGAGTTGGTGTTGGTGTAACTCCGGAACAACATGTTATTGCTGTACTTACTCCTCCACCAGCATTATATCCAAAATAAGTATTTTGAGGGCCTGCTCCACAAGTACCAGAAACATCTACATAACTAACATACCCTCCAGTTTGAAGTGGAGTTCCACTTATAAATAATTGATCACCAATTTGTGGGTAACCATTGCTTCCTCCATTACTTACTGATTTAACCAAAGTAATAGTTTTAACTTTAGCATTATTACCTATTACACTACATGCTTGTCCTCCTGATGAATCACCACCTGAGGTAAGTGTTATAGGACCAATAGAAGCAAATACATCTATTGAATATTGTGCCCTTGATGGGGTTGGAGTTATTGATCTAGTTGGTGTTACCGATTTAGTTGGTGTTACCGATTTAGTTGGAGTTATTGAAGGTGTTACCGAGTTAGTTGGGGTAATTGAAGGTGTTACCGACCTAGTTGGTGTTATTGACTTAGTTGGTGTTACCGATTTAGTTGGGGTAATTGAAGGTGTTACCGATTTAGTTGGAGTTATTGACTTAGTTGGAGTTATTGAAGGTGTTACCGAGTTAGTTGGTGTTATTGAAGGAGTTGGAGTTATTGAAGGTGTTACCGAGTTAGTTGGTGTTATTGAAGGAGTTGGAGTTATTGAAGGAGTTGGAGTTATTGAAGGTGTTACCGATTTAGTTGGTGTTATACTAGGTGTTACACTAGGTGTTACCGATCTAGTTGGTGTTATACTTGGTGTTATACTAGGTGTTACAGTTGGAGTAATTGTTTTTGTAGGTGTAGGACTTGGAGTAGCACAAACACAACTACTTAAGGAATCTAAATCATAAGTTCCTGTTTTATCAGGATCTTCTCCACTTACATAATAACAATTACTAGAAATTGTAAAAGAATTAGAACTATTATATCCTGAATTTGTACTAACTCCTTTAACTGTAGTTGATCCATTACATAAAGTTAATACATAATAATAAAATACAGGGGAAGGTGTTATACTTGGTGTTGCTGTTAAACTAGGTGTTATACTAGGTGTTACACTAGGTGTTACCGATCTAGTTGGTGTTATTGAAGGTGTTACCGATCTAGTTGGNGTTATACTAGGTGTTANACTAGGTGTTACCGATNTAGTTGGTGTTATACTTGGTGTTATACTTGGAGTTGCTGTTATACTAGGTGTAATACTAGGTGTTATTGAAGGTGTTACACTAGGTGTTATTGATTTAGTAGGTGTTATACTAGGTGTTACCGATTTAGTTGGTGTTATACTAGGTGTTATTGATCTAGTTGGAGTTATTGAAGGTGTAATACTAGGTGATACCGTTATACTTGGTGTTATACTTGGTGTTATACTAGGTGTAATACTAGGTGTTACCGATTTAGTTGGAGTTATTGAAGGTGTTACCGAGTTAGTTGGGGTAATTGAAGGTGTTACCGATTTAGTTGGAGTTATACTAGGTGTTACCGATTTAGTTGGAGTTATACTAGGTGTTAAACTAGGAGTTATTGAAGGTGTTACACTAGGTGTTACCGATTTAGTTGGAGTTATTGAAGGTGTTACCGAGTTAGTTGGGGTAATTGAAGGTGTTACCGATTTAGTTGGAGTTATACT